>Ga0163144_10012121_pt1 | contig 18150 bp, 16 predicted proteins | sample OliLak19BULKMAT1_FD_123175 | JGI IMG/M metagenome (GOLD analysis project Ga0163144, IMG submission 123175) | Freshwater microbial mat bacterial communities from Lake Vanda, McMurdo Dry Valleys, Antarctica - Oligotrophic Lake LV.19.BULKMAT1 | ecosystem: Environmental > Aquatic > Freshwater >... | reverse complement strand
TCGCTTCTGCATCTACCATCACACGAGTCTACGCAGCGCTTGTCGCAGATGGAATCCGCCACACCGCCCGCCCCCCAGCTGCGCAAACCCAGCCGATTCGTTCATTGTTAGGCGTAGCCTAAGAACTCTGCCCGAGGGGGAATCGACATGACGATCGAACAGGTAATCGGCGCGGCGACGCGCAGCTGGGTGAGCGGCGATGCGGCCGGCGGCGTGATCGCGGTCTTCGATGCGACGGGCATACGCCGGAGCTGGTGCCTTGGCCTCGCCGATCTCGAATCGCGCCGCGCGTGGGCGCTCGATACGCCGACGCGGCTCGCCTCGATCTCCAAACATGTGCTCTCGGCCTGCGTGTTCAGCCTCGGCCTCGATCGCACGCTGGGTTCCTATCTGCCCGAACTGCAGCCGGCGCTGGCCGCGACCACGATGAGTCGCGCGCTGACCATGACCAGCGGCCTGCCCGATCTCGGCGAAAGCCTGACACTGGCTGGTATGTCGACGACGACGAGCATGGGCGCCGAGCGACTCTTCGCATTGGCCGCGCGCATCGCTCATCTGAACTTTCCGAGCGGCGGCGAGGTCTCCTACTCGAACACCAACTTCCGCCTCGCGCAGCATGCGGTCGAACGACAGACGGGCAAGAAGCTGCGCGACTGGCTGCGCGGGAATTTCTTCGCGCCCCTGGGGCTCACGAGCTTCGATCTGCCGACCGACCAGAGCGACTTCGTGCCGGGTCTCGCCGCCGGCTATTACCATGTCGAGGGCAAGCCACGACGCGGCAGCTATGGTCTGCATTTCTCCGGCTCGGGCGGGATGGTCGCGAGCGCGCGCGATCTCGTGGCCTGGCTGCAAGCCCTCGCGCGCGGCGATGGCAAGCTGAGCGGGCTGTTCGCGAAGATCGCGGCGCCGGGTGTCCTGCAGGACGGCAAGCAGATCGGTTACGGCCATGGGTTCATGCTCCATCATCTCGCCGGGCGTGAGTTCGTCGGCCATGGCGGCAGCCTTCCGGGCTACAAGAATCACTTCATTCTCGATCCCGCCAGCGGGCGCGGCGTTGTCGTGCTGAGCAATCGTGAGGAAACCGAGGCGCAGTCGCTGGCGTTCGAGATCTTCGCGGCCGAACTCGGTATCGAGCCGCGGCCGAAATTCACCGATCCAGTTCCTGTCGGTCTTTTCGTCGATCCACTGAGCGGCGACACACTGGAACTCACGCAAGGCGCAACCGGGGCGACGGCGAATTTCCTCGGTACCGAGGACAAGCTTGTCCTTGGCGATGGTGGGGTCTGGAGCAGCACGGCGCCGCATATGCCCATCCAGATCCATCCAACCAGCCCCGACGCGACGATATTGCGCGCCTCGATCGGCGGTGCGGCCGCGCGGACCTGGCAGCGCGAAGCGGGTGCGAGCAGCGCCGAGTATGCCGGGCGCTATCGCTGCGACGAGCTCGATGCTCAGCACGAAATCCTGATGCAAGGCGATGTCCTCGCGCTGCGCTATGGCGGCGGACCGGCCCCCGACGCCGCGTGCGATCTGCGGCCGACGGCCAGGGATTGCTTCGCCACGACCACGCCCTTCAATGGATTCACCCGGCAACGCCCCGCGCTTCGCTTCCTGCGCGACGCGGCCGGCAGACTCAGCGGCTTCACGCTGTCATCGAATCGTTCGCGCGGCTGGCATTTCGCACGGCTCAACAATTCCTGATCCAGAGGAAAGACACATGACCAACGAACGCGTCGGGTTCATCGGCCTCGGCAACATGGGTCGCCCGATGGCGACATCCCTGGTCACCAAGGGATTTCCGCTTGCGGCGCATGATGCCGATGAGCGGCGCGCGCAAATCCTGGCGCAGCGCGGCGCCACGGTCGCGCGGAACGTCGGCGAGGCGATCGCGTCCAGCGATGTGATCGTCACGATGTTGCCGAACACGCCCGATGTCGAAGGCGTGGTCACCGAGCTGCTCGCCAAGGGCCGCGCGGGCCAGCTCCATCTCGACATGAGCACGATCGATCCCAATGCGAGCAAGCGCTATGCCGCGGCGCTCAACGCCAGGGGCATGCGCTTCGTCGATGCCGCGGTCGGGCGCTCGCCCGGTCACGCCGAACGCGGCGAGAGCCTGTTCATGGTCGGCGCCGGCGATGCCGATCTCGCGCGCGTCAAGCCGCTGCTCGACGCGATGGGCACGAAGATCATCCATTGCGGCGGTCCGGGCACGGGCATCACGATGAAGATCGTGCTGAATTTCCTGTCGATGGCGACGTGCCAGCTGACCGCCGAGGCGCTGACCCTGGGCACCAAGCTCGGTCTCAGCGCGGGCACGATGTACGAGGTGATCACCAACTCGCTCGCCAACAACGATCACCTCAAGAACTACTGGCCGACCAAGGTGCTCGCCGGCGATGTCGAGCCGGGATTCGCCATCGATCTCGCCTACAAGGATCTCTCGATCGCCGTCAGCGCGGCCAATGCGGCGGGCGTACCGGTCTTCACGGGGGCGGCTGCGCGCGAATGCCTGGCGCAGGCGCGATCGGCGCAAGGCCTCGGTGGCAAGGACATCACCGCCGTCCTCGTCGCCGCCGCGAACAACGCCGGGATCAAACCGCCGCGCCTTTAGCGGCGCGGCGCTGGCGTGCGATCAGCAGGCCCGACCAGCCGACGCAGACCAGGAGTGCGAGCACGAGAGCGGCGAGGCGGCCGAGCGGGATCGCGGCGAGATGGATGGTGAGCAGGCCGGCAGCGAAGCCGAGCATCGCCTTGAGCGCGCTCGCCATCGCCGCCGCATTCGCATCGCCGCCCAACCGCGTGTGGATCAGCAGGCCGACGCTGGTGAAGGTCATCGGAAACAGCGCGACCACGCCGGTGAGGCTCGGCCCGATCAGATCACTGACCGTCACCACGGCGCCGACGAGACACGCGACGAGCAGCGCCCGCAGCACGAGATCGAAGCGCCCCTGCGCGGCGCGGCCACCGGCAACGGGGAAGCGCATGCGGCGCGTGATCAGGATGGCTCCACCATAGGAAACCACGTTGAGCACGACCATCGTGGTCGCATCGGCGGGTGCAAAGCGGATCAGGACATTCGCGGCGCCCCAGATCCCGAGCGCGCCGGCGAAGCTGGCAAGCGCCGAGAGCCGCGCGGCGAAAAGCGCGAGGAAGAGCAGGAACATCCCCGTTGCTGCATTGGCCGCGAGGCTGCTGAGCGCGCTCGTCGCGATGAACGCATCGTCGGATTTCAACGCCAGAAACACATAGGCAGGGCCGGCCGAGACCGGCAGCGAGGCGATGAGGCCGCCGATCTGCGGCCCTGCGCGCTCGGCGGCCAGCGCGGCCACGATCACGATCGCGGCCGTGGTCAGCATCTTGATCGCGAGGGGCAGCAGGACGGCGTCGGAAAGGATCATCACGCTCGGCATCGAGCTCGACGAGTGCGGAGCCCCAGGAATTGATTGCCACGACTTAAGATCACGGAACCCTACGCATCGTCAGCAAGATTTTCCGCATCGAGTTGCGCTAGGCTTTCCGCCGCTTGCCCATCTTGCTCGGAGGAATTTCAGCCATGACGGCCATCGTTCGTTCGCTCAGCCTGTCGCACGGCATGGATGCCGCGGAGTGGCAGGCGCGCGTCCATCTCGCCGCCTCGTTTCGCCTCGCCAATCGGCTCGGCTGGAACGAGGGCATCGCGAATCACTTCTCGATGATCATGCCCGGCACGACGGATCGCTTCCTGCTCAATCCGCGAGAGCTGCATTTCAGCGAGATCACCGCGTCGAACCTGATCGTCGTCGACGAGAAGGCGAACAAGCTGGCCGGATACGGCCAGGTACGCGCGGTCGCCTTCTACCTGCATGGCCGGCTGCATCAAGCGCTGCCCACCGCCAAATGCGTGATCCACGCGCATCCGCCCTACGCCACGGCGATCTCCTGCGTGAAGGGCGGGCGCCTCGGAACCGCGCACGGCATCGCGATGGGGATCGCGAAGCTCGTCTGCTACGACGACGAGATGCAGGGCCCGGTCGACGACAGCGAGGCCGATCGGCTGATCAAGATCGTCGGTCCCGGCAAGCGGATCATCTTCCATGGCATGCACGGCCTGACGACGCTGGGTCAGAGCGTTGCCGAGGCCTATGACCATTTCTACTTCACCGAACGCATGGCGATGTACACCGTGCTCGCACGCCAGAGCGGCCAGGAGCTGCATGCCGTCCCTGACAGCGCACTGCGCAATCATGGCAATCGCGATCCAGGGCTGGAGCCGAGCGCGGACATCGTGCATTTCAATGCGATGATGCGTGTGCTCGACCGCGAAGAGCCGGATTACAAGACGTGACCGCCACCATCGACTTCGCGCCGGGCTCCTACGCCTACATGCCCGGCGTCTTCCAGTACTCCGGCGGCGTCGTGGCTGCGAACGGCATGCGCGTCGAACGCGTGCGCTTCGCCAATCCCGTCGCACTGGCCCCGGGCTTCGCGCGCATCGCGGCGTTTCTTGAGCAGGCCGGGCGCCCGCTCACCGCGTTCTGCGCCTGCGAACTCAACTCGCCCGCGCCATTCACCGAGGACGGGTTCAAGGCGTTCAACCAGCTCTATGTCGGCACGCTCGAACGCTGGGGCATCTACAAGGACGGCGTGAATCCCGTGGCGCGCGCGAACACCTGCCCCGAAGTGACGCCGCCATCGGCGCCAAGCTTCCACGCGTTCTGCTTCACCTCGCCGTCATCCGATTCACGGCGCAGCTTCGTGGTCGCCGGCAGCGGCGAAGCGCCGGAGGGCAAGAGCAACTACCGCGATCACATCATCGCGCGCGGCGATGTCAGCGCCGCTGGCCTGCGCAAGAAGGCCGTCTGGGTGCTCGGCGAGATGGAGCGGCGCATGCAAGCGCTGGGCGGCGCGTGGCGGGACGTCACGGCTGCGCAGCTCTACACCGTGCACGACATCCATCCCTTCCTTGGCGATGAACTCGCGCGGCGCGGCGCGATGCGCCACGGCCTCACCTGGCATCTCAACCGGCCGCCCGTGGTCGAACTCGACTACGAGATGGATTGCCGGGCCGTGCATGCCGAGCACGTGATCGACGGCTGATCACAGCACCGGCCGGCGATCACGCCACGGCGTCGCGCGTTCATAGGCGTGGCCGACGCGCAGCACATTGGCGTCGTCGAACGGGCGACCGGCGATCTGCAGGCTGAGCGGCAGGCCCTTGGCGTCGTAGCCGGCGCAAACGCTGAGCGCAGGCGCGCCGGTCAGGCTGAACGGCGTCATGATCAGCTTGCCGCGCGGCGCCAGATAGGGCGGCTCCGTGAGATCGTCGAGACGCGGCGCCGCGCCGAGCGCGCTGGCCGTGACGACGGCGTCGACCTCGGCGAGCGCCTTGCCATATTCGTGGCAGAGCTGTCGGCGCCAGCGCAGCGCGTGGATGACATCGGCGCCGCTGATCGAAGCGCCAGCCAGCAGCCGGATGCGCGTGATCTCGGCATAGGCTTCCGGCCTCTCGGCGAGATCGCGCTCGTGAATCGCATTGGCCTCGGCATAGAGCAGCACGCGGCAGCACGCATCCCAATCCGCATGTGGCGGCAGCTTGATCGTCACCAGACTGGCGCCGAGTCGCTTCAACACCTTGAGCGACGCCTCGATGGCGTCGACCGCATCGCGCTCGCCCTCGACATCGCGCTCGTAGAAATGCCGGATGACGCCGATGCGCATCCCCCGGATTCCACGACCGATGCCGCTGGTGAAATTGCCGATCGGGCCGGGTGCGCAGGCTGGATCCTCGCCATCGGGTCCGGCGATCGCATCCATCGTCAGCGCGCAATCCTCGCTGGTCCAGGCGAGCGGCCCGCAATGATCGAGCGAGAAGGCCAGCGGAATCACGCCGGTGCGCGGCACGATCCCGTAGGTCGGCTTGAATCCGGCGACGCCGCAGAACGCGGCGGGGCCGCGGATCGAGCCCGAGGTATCCGAGCCCATGCCGAGCGGCACTAGTCCGGCGGCAACCGCGGCGCCCGAGCCGCTGGAAGAGCCCGCGGTGAAGTGATCGGTGTTCCAGGGATTTCGCGCCGGCGGGAAGGGCAGGTCATAGGCCGGGCCGCCGGTGGCGAATTCATGCGTCGCGAGCTTGCCCATCAGCACGCCACCGGCCTCCGCCAGCCGACGCGCGACGGTGGAGTCGCGCTTGGGAATGTTCTTCATCAGCAGGCGCGAATGCGCGGTCGTGCGAATCCCTGCCGTGCCGTAGATGTCCTTGAGCGCGAAGGGCACGCCGTGCAGGGCCCCGAGGCGCTTGCCGCGCTTGATCGCCGCGTCGGCAGCGCGCGCCGTGCGCCGCGCAGCCTCGGCGGTCAGCAGCACGAAGCTGTGCAGCCTAGCGTCATGTTCGGCGATGCGCGCGAGCGAGTCCTCGACGAGTTCGGTGGCAGTCGTGCGCCCGGCGGCCAAAGCCTTGCTGGCGGACGCAATCGTGTGGATTTTTCCGGTCATCGCCTCACCTCGCCTGCTTCGCGTCGAAGGTGAGCGCGGGTTCGTCGCTGTAATCGTAGCGACGCGGGATCTGATCGATCAGCTTGCGTAGCGCGGCCTGGGCATCGGCCAGAATCCGCGCCTGTTCTTTCGCCGATCGTTTACGGCGCGGTGACGCCGCCTTGCTGGTCGTCTGTCGCTTTGCCATCTCGCGCTCCTCGTTTTGCGAATCGTGTCGCGCACAAGGTAGCGCAAGCGCCGCGCGACCAGAACCGGCGCAAACGCGCCGCGATGATCAGCGCTGCGCCCAACACCAAGCCGATGATCAGGACGGTGGCGGTCCAGCCCAGGCGATCGAAGATCGGGCCGAGCACGGCGCTGCCCGCCAATCCGCCGAGATAGTAGCTCGCGAGGTAGATGCCGCTCGCCGCGCCGCGATCTGTGGTCGCGGTGCGGCCGATGAATCCCGTCGCCGTCGCCTGGGCGAAGAAGGTTCCCGCGGCCACCAGGACGAGACCGGCCAGCATCGGCATGAGACTCGGCACGGGCAGCAACGGCAAGCCGAGGAGTGCAACCGCGAACGACGCGACGAAGACACGCCGCGCGCCGAGACTCGCCACCGCGCGCCCGGCCAGCGGCGTGGTCAGGAGCGACGGCACGAAGACGAAATAGACCAGTCCGAGTTGCACCATGCCGAGCCCGATCGGCGGCCGAACCAGCACGAAATTCACGTAGGTGAAGGTCCCGATGAAGGCGAAGAGAATCAGAAAGCCGATCGCGAAGCCGGCGCGCAATTCGGGATTGGCGAGATGCGCGCCCCAGCTCTGCAGCCCCGTCCGTCCAGGGCCCGATGCCGCAGCGACCATCGAGTCCTTGAGGCCGAAATAGACGATCAGCGCACCGGCGAGGTTCAGCGCTGCGAAGACCTCGAAGGTGAAGGCGAGGCCGAGGTGATCGGCGATCGAGGCCGACATCAACCGGCCGAAGAGGTTGCTCGCGACGTTGCCCGTGACCTAGGCGGCGAGCGCGCCCGCCGCATCCTAGGCGCAGCTGTTCTCCGCGAGATAGGCCATGGTCAGCGTGAAGGCCGCGGACATGAACACGCCCTGGACGATGCGCAGGGCCATGAAGACCGTCACATCGGGCGCCGTCGAGAGGAGCAGCGTCGGGATCGACAGCAGGGCCAGGCTGATCCAGATGCCGCGACGGCGTGCGATGCGCCGGCTCAGGAGCGCGACCGCGATTCCGGCGACCGCCATGCCGATCGTGCTCGCATTGACCGCGAAGCCCATGGCGGCCGGCGTCACGCCGTAATGCCGCGTCAGCGCCGGGAGCAGCGCCTGCGCCGCGAAGAGATCGACAAGCGTCAGGAAGCTGATGATCGCGATCAGCAGATTGCGCCGTAGCGCCGCACGCGGCGGCGCCGCGGACAAGGGGAGCGTCGCATCGATCGAGCCGGTCATGGCGGGAATGCCTTCCATTGTTCGACACCAGGATCGAACGCGCGGGTGCGAGGCTGAAATACCGAGTGGTTCTGGATTCGATGACGCCGGAACATCGCTGGACGCCGCCAATGAGCTATTGCACGCGCCGGCGCGCGGGGCTTCAATCGTGATCACGAAGACGCGAGCACTCCGGGAGGATCGAGCGATGCGCAACAGCAGGATCGAAGTCCGGCCAGTTTCAGGCGCCGTCGGCGCCGAGATCCACGGCGTCGATCTCACGCAGCCTGTCGATGCGGAGCGCTTTGCCCAGATCCGCCAGGCTTTCCACGATCACGGCGTGATCTTCTTTCGCGACCAGAAGCTGACACCCGAGCAGCACCTCGCCTTCGCCGAGCGGTTCGGGCCGATCAACATCAACCGCTTCTTCGCGACCGTGCCGGGCTATCCGATGATCGCCGAGGTGCGCAAGGAGCCCGAGCAGAAATCGAACATCGGCAGCGCCTGGCACACCGATCACAGCTACGACGAGGCGCCGGCGCTGGGTTCCATGCTGCTCGCACGCGAAGTGCCGGAGACCGGCGGCGACACGCTGTTCGCGAACATGTACCTCGCCTTCGAGACGCTGTCGGACGGGCTGAAGCGCACGCTCGAAAGCTTGCGCGCCGTGCATTCGAGCCGGCATGTCTTCGGCCCGAAGGCGCGCTATCACGACACCGATCTCGAGGGCCGGTTGGGCAATCCGGAACTCGCGACGCAGGACGCCATCCATCCGTTGGTGATCCGGCACCCCGATACCGGCCGCAAGGTTCTCTACGTCAACCCGAACTTCACCATCGGCATCGAGGGCTGGCGACCGGAGGAGAGCAAGCCGCTGCTCGATTTTCTCTACCAGCATGCGCAGCGCCCGGATTTCCTGTGCCGCTTCCGCTGGCGCGAGAACTCGATCGCGCTGTGGGACAATCGCTGCACGTGGCACTACGCGGTGAACGATTATCACGGCCATCGCCGGCTGATGCACCGCATCACGATCGACGGCACGCGACTGTCCTGAGACGAAACGCCGTCAGGCCTCGGGCGTGCCGGAGACGATCAGCTCGAGCACGTCGCGTTCCGTCGTCGCGGCAATCACGCGCTCGCCCACGTTCTGGCCGCGCTTGAGCACCATCACGCGGTCGCCGACGGCGAAGATGTCGGTCATGCGGTGCGAAATGATCACTTGCGCGACACCCTCGCGCTTGAGCTCGAGCATCGTCTTCAACATCTGATCGGTCGCCGTCACCGAGAGATTGGCGGTCGGCTCGTCGAACACCACGACGCGCGGCGCGAACGACACCGCGCGCGCGATGGCCACGGATTGCTGGCGGCCGCCCGAAAGCGATTCCACCTTCTGGTAGACGGAGTTCACGTTGACCTTGAGCCGGCCGAGAATGCCGGTGGCTTCGCGCGCCATGCGCTTGCGGTCGATGAAGATCCCCCAACGGCGCGGCCAGCGCCCGAGGAAGATGTTCTGCGCGACGTCCATGTTCCCGCACAGCGCGAAATCCTGGTAGATCATCTCGATCCCGCTGTCGCGACTCTCCTGCGGCGAACGGAACTGCGTCATCTCGCCATTGACGCGAATCTCGCCCTCGTCGCGCTGATAGGCGCCGGTCATCACCTTCATCAGCGTCGACTTGCCCGCTGAGTTGTCGCCGACCAGGCCGAGGATCTCACCTTGCATCAGGCGAAAATCGACGTCGCGCAGCGCCTCGATGGCGCCGAAGCGCTTGTTGATGCCACGCATCTCGACGATTGGCGGCGCGCTCATGCCGGTGCACCGCGACGGAAATGTTGAAGCCAGCGGCCGACGATGCGCTCCTGGCGGATCCAGATGTCGCCGACGACCGCGATGATGAGGATCAATCCGATGAACACGTTCATCCAATGCTGCGGCATCACGAAGGAGCGGCCATCGGGCAGGATGATCTGCAGCGAGAGGAGCGCGCGGATCAACGTGATCGCGGCGGCGCCGGCGAGCGAGCCAAGGATCGTGCCGTAGCCGCCGAAGATCGAGCCGCCGCCGACGATCACCGCGGCGATCGCGTCGAGTTCGCGCAACTCGCCCGCCGATGGATTGAACGAGCGCAGATAGGCGACATAGATGACGCCGGCGAGCGCCGCGCAGAACGACGAGCCGAGCAGAGCGATGGCGCGCACGCGCCCGGTATCGATGCCGGCATAGCGCGCCGCGCGCTCATTGCCGCCGACGGCGAGCACTTTCTGGCCATAGGCGGTCGCGCCGAGAATCACTGCCGCGGCGCCGGCCAAGGCGAGCACCAGGATCGATTGCAGACTCGCGGCCTTGGCCAAAGCGGTGATCACGCCAAGAGGTGGCGAGATGCCGATCGCGGTCAGGAATTCCGCGAGGTTGCGACCGAGCAGGTTGAAATTCTCCGGAAAGCCCGAGAGCTGGCGGCCCGCGACGACCCAGGCCGCGAGGCCGCGCGCGATGTAGAACATGCCGAGCGTCGCGACGAAGGCCGGCAACCCGAATCGCACCGTGAGCACGCCGTTCACGAGACCAGCCGCGACGCCGACGCTCAGTCCAGCAGCGACGGCCATCCAGGGCTCGGCGCCGAGCTCCTTCATCGCGAAGGCCGCGACCGCGCCGGAGCACGCGAGCACGGAGCCGACGGAAAGATCGATGTCGCCATTGGCGATCACGAAGCTCATGCCGACAGCGAGCAGGGCGATCTCCGTGAAGGCGAGCACCAACGCGAAGCTGTTGTCGATCGAGCCCCAGAAATCGGGGCGTAGCGCCATTCCACAGAGCCATAGCGCGACGGCGAGGAAGATCGCGGCTGCGTCGCGACGCTGCAGGAACGCTCTGACTCCGCGCGCCCCCAGCACATGCCGGTCGACCGCGGCGCCGCGCGTCTGCGCGCCGGCGATCGCGATGTCGCCACCGCCTGGTGCCGGCGGCGCCACGCCGCCGGTGAGCCTTGCCCACAGCCGCGCGAGGCCGCCGCGCCTCACCGCCCAGGGCTCGAGCAGCACGGCCGTGAGCAGGATCGCACCGAGAAAGGCCGGCACGGCGCCCGGCGGCAGCTGCGCCATGCCCTGCACTTCCATCTTGATGCCCGAGACCTCGATGATCCGAATCGTCGGGATGCCCTCGCGCAACACCTTGTCGATGAGCACGACCAGCGCGGCACCCATGCAGGCGCCGAGGACGCGGCCACGGCCGCCGACGATCGATGCGCCGCCGACGATCACCGCGGCGATCACGATCAGCTCGGCGCCCTGGCCGTACTGCGACGTGATGCCCTTGTCCTGCGCCACGTTCATCAACCCGGCCAGCGTCGCGCACATCGAGGACAGCACATAGACGCGCATGCGCACCGCCCGGGTGCGGATGCCGGCATAGCGCGCGGCCTGCTCGTTGCCGCCTACGGCGAAGGTCTCGTAGCCGAAACGCGTGCGCGCGAGCACGACCATGCCGATGATCGCCACCAGCAGGAAGATCAGGATCTGCGTGTTGAAGCCCAGCGCATTGGTCTCGCCCAGCGCGAAGAACAGCCGATCGCCCTGCGCCTTCTGGTCATAGGCGATGGTCTTGCCGCCGGTCAGGCCGAGCACGAAGCCGCGCCCGATGAACAGCATCGTCAGCGTCGCGATGAAGGACGGCACGCGCAGGAACGTCACCAGCGCGCCGTTCAGCAATCCGACGACGAGACCCGTGACGATCGCGGCGATGATCGCCGCGCCGATGCCGAGATCGAAATGGCTCGGCGCGTAGGTGATCGAGAACACGGTGGCGACCAGGCCGAGCGTGGAGCCGACCGAGAGATCGAGCTCGCGGTTGACGATGACGAAGCTCATGCCCACGGCCATCACGCCGAAACGCGCGGTGTCGCGCAGCACCGACGAGATCGCATCCGTCGAGCCGAAGAACGCGGGGTTGACGAACACGCCGACCGCGTAGACGGCGATCATGAACAGCAGCAGCCCCGCCTCCCAGCCACCGGCGAGATTGGCCGGCGGGCGGGGGACGGAAGCCGAAGCGGTGGCGATGGTCATGCGCGTGCCGACCTCCGCAACGCGATGTCGCGGTCGTCAGTTCTCGAAGCGCTTGCCGACCTTCTCGACCCCATCCTTCGTCACGAGCTGCGCGCGCGTGTCGAGATTGGCGGCCGAGATGCCGCGGTCGATCTGCAGATAGAGCTGCATGACGGGCCAGAAGCCTTGCAGGAAAGGCTGCTGCCCGAGCGACCCGGTGAGCGCGCCGGTGCGAATCTGCTCCTGCTGCTTGGGCCCGAGATCGAAGCCGAAGGCGCAGACCTTGCCGTTGAGCTTGAGCTGCCCGATCGCGTCGCCCAATGCCGGCGTCACGAAACCGTTGGCGGCGAAGGCGCCGACCACGTCCTTGCGGCTCTCGAACAGCGAGACGACGGAGTTGACGACGTTCTTCGAGTCGACATCGATGCCGATGTTCTGCGCGCCCGCATCGACCTTGAAGTCGCGCAGCTTGCCGGCCGCGTTGAGCGCCTTCACCGTCGCCTCGAAGGCGAATCTGATGCGGTTGTTGACCTCGACATTCCCCAGCGTCGTGGTGTTCGGAAAGATGATCGAGCCGCCCTTCACGTTGTTCGCGATCAGGCATTTCACCAACGCCTCGCCGCCGATCGCCGCCGCCGACGCATCCTGGCCGGTATGGCTGATCATCGAGCGGTTCATGATGTTGGCGTCGAAGGAGTTGGTGGTGGCGATCGGGATGCCGCGCTCGGTCAGCTTCTTGACGAAATCGTCATAGGCGCCGGATTGCGGCGTGGTCATGATCACGCCGTCGATCGTGGGATCATTGATGATCTGGTTGATGATCTGGACCTGGCGCGGGATGTCGTCGACCGGCGCTTCGGAGCCGAGCATGACGAGATGGATGCCGAACGCATCGGCCGCGACCTTGGCGCCGACATAGGTCGGATCGAAGAACCCGTTGCCCGCGGTGTGGGTGATCACCGCGAAAGTGAGCTTGCCGTCGCGGCTGTTGAACTGCTTGGTCGCCGGCGATTCCTTCGCGGCGTCGTCCCAGCTATAGCCGCCGACAGCCTTGGACAGGCCGCCCGATTGGGCCTGCGCGGTGACGGCCAGAAGCGACACGCCAGCCGCCAGCATTGCGATGCGAGACAGAGACTTCATTCGAATCCTCCCCAACGATGTTTCGCGTTTCCGAAGCGACGGCCACGCGCAGCGCGCGCCGATCGCCAAGGTCGCTGGACGCTAGGTTGTGGCGGCGCCTTTGCAAAGGGCGAACTCGATGACTTCCCGTGAACGTGACGTGTGCCGAGAGCACCAAGTCTTCCCTGCTCGAATGAGCTAGGGGATGCACACAAGATTGCACAGCGTTGACATGGGCCCGATAGGGCCGGCATCACGTCGATCAAGATTCAAAACCCGAAGCGCAGCCCGCAAATCATCCCCTCCTGTCGCGGCACGCGATAGGGGTGGCACGCGCGAAGCGCGTGACGGGGAGGTTCCTTGAATTCAAAGAGGTCTGCGCTCGCGGAGGTCCCGCGAGACCTCCCCGTCAGCGCGCTGTTGCGCGCTGCCACCCCTCCTAGCGCGTGCCGCGCCAGAAGGGGATGCGCGCGTTCGGCGATCGATTGCGGGCGCCGAGGCATCGTCTCGACGATCTGTGAATCGCCAAGCTCGAGGCGAGGAGGGGCGACGTCAGCGCGGGACTCGCCGCGGCTCAATCCGTGCGAAAATCCCGGCGCCACAGCGCGTCGAGGGCGGTGATCGCGGCTTCCGGCAGTGGGCCTAGAGAAACCGCCGCGAGCGCTTCGTCGAGATGCGCGAGTTCATGGATGCCGACGACGACGCAAGCGAGATCGGGCCGCGTCAGGGAGAAGCGCAGCGCCGTCTGCGCCGGCGAACCGTAGCTCGTTCCGAGCAAGGCCATCACCGCGCGCGCGCGCGATGCCTCCGATGCGGGATCGGCGCCCGAAGTGATCGAGACCTCGCGGCCATGCGGCGCAGCACCCGTCAGCACGCCACCGGCGAAGCTGCGGATGTTCATGACGGCGACGTCGTGACGACGACAGGCCGCGAGCAGACCGGAGAAATCCTGCGCCGACCATCCCGCCGGCGCGCGCGCCCAGGCGGCGCTTGGATTGAGGAGATTGTAGTAGACCTGCGCCGACTCGAAACGGCCGCTCTCGATCACGCGCAGGCAGGCCTGCGTCTCGCCCAGAGCCGTGAATCCGGCGGCGCGGATGAGTCCCTGCGCCTTCAAGCGGTCCATCGCATCGGCGACGCCGCCGGGATCGAGTACATGGGCAAGACTCAGCTTGCCCCCGCTGGGCTTCTCGCTCAGAGCCCCGCTGGGCTTCTCGCTCAGAGCATTGTGCAATTGCAGCAGTTCGACACGCTCGAGCTTGAGCCGCGTCAGGCTGGCCTCCAGCGCGCGCGTCAAAGCGCCGGGAATATCCGCCAGGTCGGCGGGCTCGAGCCGCGCCTTGGTCGAGATCATCGGTCGCGGGCTGAGCTCGGGCAGATAGCGGCCGATCGTCGTCTCCGACACGCCGTTGCCGTAGGATGCCGCTGTGTCGATCCAGTTGATGCCGCCGCCGACCGCGCGCTCGAGCGCCTCGAGCCGCGTCGCCTCGTCCTTGAGGATGAGGATGCCGCCGACGATACCGCCGCCCAGCACGAGTTCGGAGATCTCGAGCCCTGTGCGTCCGAATCTGCGCTTGCGCATCACTCTGGCCCCCTCAATTCAACTCTTGGCGAACAGCTCGGTCATGAAACCGCTCGCCTTCAGCCCTGTACCCGTCAGGACTACCACACTTGTCTCGCCCGGACGGATCTGACCAGACGCCAGCAGCTTCGCGGCCGCCGCCGCGGCGCTCGCGCAAGTCGGCTCGACATAAAATCCACTAGCCGCGAGCTGCCTGACTGCGGTGACGATCTCGTCCTCCGCGATCGCGACCGTGCCGCCCTGAGACCGCTTGATCGCCTGCAGCACTTGCTTGAGCCGCACCGGGCGCTTGATCGCGGTGCCCTCGGCGATCGTCGGCTTCCATTCGCGCGGCAGCAGCGTCTCGCTGCCGGCTTCGAAGCAGGCATGGATCGGCGCGACATTGGCGGGTTGCACGCAGAACAGGCGCGGCAGCCGCGCGATCTGGCCGGCGGCCAACAGCTCGGAAAAGCCGATGTCGCAGCCCAGCACATTGCTGCCCGCGCCACAGGGAATGATGATGTTGTCGGGCGCGTGGAAGCCGAGATCTTCCCAGAGCTCGTAGGCCAGCAGCTTCGTGCCCTGCAGAAAGAAGGGTTGCCAATTATGGCTGGCATAGAAGATCTGCTCGGATTGGCGGATCGCCTCGTTTTCCGATTCCTCGCGCGGGCCCGGCACCAGCTGCAATTCGGCGCCGAAGGCGCGCATCTGCGCCACTTTCGGCGCTTGCGTCGTCGCCGGACAGAGGATCTTGACCTTCACGCCGGCCGCCGCGCCGAACGCCGCGATCGCGGCGCCGCCATTGCCCGAGCTGTCCTCGAGGATCGATGTCACGCCGGCCTGCTTGAGATAGGAGAGCATCACCGACGCGCCGCGATCCTTGAAGCTGCAGGTCGGCGCAAACCATTCGAGCTTGAAGCGCAGCCGGGTTCCCGCCCAGGGCAGATCGATGAGCGGCGTCATGCCTTCGCCCAGCGAGATCGGCGCGATCGCCATCGGCAGCGCGGCGCGATAGCGCCAGATCGAGCGCGCGCGCTGATCGATCTCGCCGCGCGTGATCCCGGGGAGCGCCGTGATCATCAGCGGCCCGCCATCGTCGGAGCGCCAGCGTGGCACGTCGAGCGGATAGGACTTCGCGGTCGCGGGATCGATATAGGCGGCGCGCATGTTCAACTCCTCCAACGCCCCTGCTGTCCGCGCGAGCGCAGTCAAGAGAGGAATGCCATCGACTCCATGTCTCAAGCAACTCGATACGAACGGCAGGCGACACCACCAAACCTCTTCGCCACTGTCGCGGGCTTGCATTCGCCCGACGATCCCAGCGATAAAAATGCTTCACTCCCGCATGATCGGCCGAACCGGCAATCGCCGTTTCCCCGATGCCCCAAGGATCAGAGGTTCCCGCCGTGACGAACGCCAAGATCGTCCTCATCGACCGTCATCCCGGTCGCTCGACCCAGACCATCGGACTCGCGCGCGCGCTCGGCACCGATCCCGACCTGATCCATGAGCCGTCTGTCGGCGTCGTCGGCACGAAGGGCGACAGCCAGTGCTATCTCGGCGTCGCGGCGAAGGTCGACGCGATCCACGCCCAGCTCAAGAGCCGCATCGGCAAGGGCGCCGACCAGCTGAAGCTGCGCCTCGTGCAGCCCGAGTACACGATCGCCACGTCGGACGGCATCCGCAACGGCACGCGCGAGATGCGCTACTCGCTGATCGGCCGCGAGGTCACGCATGACGCGCTGTGCGAGCATCTCGAGGCGAGCGGCCTCGCCGGCACGATCGCCGTCGTCGCCTGCGACAAGCCGCCGGTCGGGACGCTCGCGGCCCTGCTCGAGCACAACCAGCCGTCGATCATCATGTCCGACGGCACGATCCATCCCGGCAAGGATCCGAAGACCGGCGAGGCGCTCGACATCGTCAGCGCCTACCAGGTCGCCGGGCATCCCGATCCGGCCTATCGCCACCACATCGCCTGCCATGCCTGCCCGGGCTACGGCAGTTGCGGCGGCATGTTCACCTACAACACGATGCAGACCTTCATCGGCGTCGTCGGCATGCAGCCGCTGCACATGGTCGCGCCGGCATCCGACGATCCGCGCCGGCTGAACGAGTTCCCCGCCGAGCTCGTCGCGCATCTCGCCAACATGATGAAGACCGGTCTGAAGCCGCGCGACATCGTCGTGCGTGATTCGCTGCGCAACGCGATGATCGTGTCGATGGCGGTCGGCGGCTCGACCAACGTCACGCTGCATGCGCCCGAGATCGCGCGCGCCGCCGGCTATGCCGATTTCTGGAAGGACGTCATGACGCCGGCGGAGTTCAACCATCTCTCGCAGTACGTCGTCCCCGTGCTCACCAACGCGCGGCCCTATGGCAAGTATTCGATGCTCGACATCGATCGCGTCGGCGGCGTGCAGGTCATCGTGCGCGAGTTGCTCGGGGCGGGCCTGCTCAATGGCAACGTCATGACCTGCACCGGCGAGACGCTGGCGGCCCAGGTCGCGCGCCTCGCGCCGAAGCGCCCGGACGGCGAGGTGATCCTGAGCGTCGAGAAGCCGTATAAGCCGACCGGCGGCTTGCGCGTGCTCGGCGGCAATCTCTCGCCCGACTTCTCCGCGATCCTCAAGCTCGCCGGCGTCGAGGGCGGGCTCGAGAACAACATCTTCCGCGGCAAGGCGCGCGTGTTCGAAGGCGAGCAGGGTCTGCTGGCGGCGCTCGCCAAGGCTCCCGAGCGCTTCGCGAACCACGACATGATCATCGTGCGCTACGAGGGGCCGAGCGGGGCGCCGGGCATGCCGGAGATGCTCGACCCGACCTCGCGCATCACCACGCTGTGCCGCGAGCGCGGCATCGTCGTGGCGCTGATGACCGATGCGCGCTTCTCCGGCGGTTCGGTCGGCCTCGTCATCGGCCATGTCGGGCCCGAAGCCGCACTCGGTGGCCCGATCGCCTTCATCGAGGACGGCGACGAGATCATGGCCGACCTCAACAAGAACGAGCTCAACTGCACCGCGCTCGCCGATCCCGCGACGCTGGCCAAGCGCAACGCGGCCTGGGACAAGGCGGTCGCCGCCAATGGCGGGCTCCACCCGAATTGCGGCATCGCCGACACGCGCCTGCTCCACCGTGCGCGCCACACCGCCGTGCCGGCGACGCGCGGCGGCGGTCTCCATCCCAACCGCGAGGTCTGGGTCCGCGAGAAGCGCGACGCCGAGCGCTCCGGCTTCGTGCCGAAGAACCGCCACCGCCCGGCGACGGACAAGGCGTTCTGAGCCCGGTGCGTCGAACGATCCAGTCCGCCACGACGCCCCTCCTCGAATGAGCAGGGGCCGCGCAGCGAAGCTGCGCGGGGTGGTGTGCTCGCTGAGTTTCAAGAAACCTCCCGGGCTCGCGCGCCTCCGACCGGACACGCTCGGCAGTCAGCGTGCAGCTCATCCCCTCCTGCCGCGCAGCGGAAGGAGGGGTGGCAGCGCGCGAAGCGCGCTGACGGGGAGGTCCCTCGAACTCCCTGCTCGCCGGGTTCAAGAAACCTCC
>Ga0163144_10012119_pt1 | contig 18152 bp, 15 predicted proteins | sample OliLak19BULKMAT1_FD_123175 | JGI IMG/M metagenome (GOLD analysis project Ga0163144, IMG submission 123175) | Freshwater microbial mat bacterial communities from Lake Vanda, McMurdo Dry Valleys, Antarctica - Oligotrophic Lake LV.19.BULKMAT1 | ecosystem: Environmental > Aquatic > Freshwater >... | reverse complement strand
TTTCAGGTTGGGATTTAATGTAGGGGCGTGGCCCTGTGCCCGCCCGCCGTGGATGTTGCCATTCGTTTGCTAGTTGATCGCCTTTGGGACGGGAGGGAACCCTTCCACTTCACTACGTTTCGGTCAGGATGACATTCCCTTTTTCAGGTTGGGATTTAATGTAGGGGCGTGGCCCTGTGCCCGCCCGCCGTGGATGTTGCCATTCGTTTGCTGGTTGACTGCCTTCGGAACGGGAGGGGATCCTTCGACTGCGTTGCAGAGCCAACTCCGCTCAGGATGACGTACCTTTTTTAGGGTGGATTTAATGTAGGGGCGAGTCCTGTGCCCGCTCGCCGTGGATGTTGCCATTCGTTTGCTAATTGACTGCCTTCGGACGGGAGGGGGTCCTTCGACTGCGTTGCAGAGCCAACTCCGCTCAGGATGACGTACCTTTTTTAGGTTGAGATTTAATGTAGGGGCGAGTCCTGTGCCCGCCCCTACAAAAAACATCACTCCCTTTAAAGCTCTCTATAAAAAGAGCGACCGTGATGATCGCTCTTTGAAATTTTTTGTAGGGTAGCGCTTAGACGGCAACATCTTTGCGGGTAAAGGCCATCAAACCAAGAACGACGGAAATACTACCGACGATAATTTGAACCACGGGTGTTCCGCCAGTAAGGCTGGAAAGAAAGGCGTACAATGGGGGAATCGCATGGACTGCTCCGCCGAGTACCAAGAAAAATGCTGCTGTGCTGTTCATAGAAATATATCCTCTACTGTTATTATGTAGCTCTGAATGAAGGAATAAATGCCCGAAGCCATTCACTTTGAGTATAAGTGTAGCGTGCCTTTTTGCATAAGAGGGTTCTCATAATCATTTCTTAAGGGAAGGAGGCCTATCCATGGTCTAATAACGTTTCTGGGAAGCAAGGGCGGATTGATAGATTTTAGGCGATGGCTCTTTTGTGAAATAAGTGTATCAATAATACATGTTTGAACAAAAAGAGGCGGCAACAACAAAGACGCGATACGCCCTTGCTTAATAGAAACAGTATAACCCTAGCGGTATCGATCAACTCTTGTTAAACTATAGGTATGGGATTCTTCGACAAACTTAAAAACCAAGTGGATACGCAAGTCAGCAAGATCAGGAAGGAAAAAGTCCTTCAGGTCTCGAAGGATTTTTGCGTCATTCAAAGCGATTTTGCACAGACAGGGGAACGCGATGCGATTCTCGCGTCATCAGGGATGGGGAAGTCCTATCTCACAGGCGTAATCTTAGAGGAAACGCTTCGTAATGAGACACTCGTGTGTGTGATTGATCCAGAAGGCGAACACTTCACGCTGGCTGAAAAATATCCGTGCCTGATTATTGGCGGAGAACATGCCCATGTGCCGTTTGACCCTGGGGGGGTTGATCTTTATATTGAAGCGATGATTACCACAGGGCTTTCCACTATTTTTGATCTCTCAGAGTTTATTGATGAAGAACAACAGGAATACTACGCGCTTATTGGAGATGCCCTCTTTCGCATTGAGCAAAAGTATCGTCGTAAGGTACGGCTGGTGGTTGAAGAAGCGCAGATTTACGCGCCTCAAAGCGGCATGAGCGCGGGCATGAAGAAGAAGATGAAGGGCCTTGATCCGATTACTGTGTCTCAGCGGATTGCCAAGCGCGGACGTAAACGCGCCTTGGATAGCCTTTGGGCGACCCAACGACCAGCGAGTTTAAGTAAAGATATTCTTTCGCAATGCAACCGCTTCTGGTTTGGGGGAATCACCTCTGAACTCGATTACAAAGCGATCAAGCCCTTTCTTACGGAGGCAGGCATTAGCTTTCAGGACATTAAGAGCCTCCAGCCTGGGGAGTTTTTCTTTTATGCTAAAGGCAAGACCGAGCGTATTCGTGTTCGTAAGCGTTTTTGTAAGCACGCAGGTGCCACCCCCGATGCAGGGATAACCTTTAAACCCGCAACCGATCAAGCCCTGAGTTCTGTGATGGAAAAACTCTCCAAGCAGATTGAAATCAAAGCTGAAGAGCTGCGCCAAGATCAAACCGAGATCGAGCGTTTGAAAGAATTGATCCGTAAGCATGAACGCAAGATTGAAAAGCTCCGTGAAGAGCTTGAACGTGAACGCATGGCCACTAAAGTCATCGAACGGTTAGGCGGAAACGGGATGCACGCCACAGGCGAAGCCTTGGGGCAGATGAGCATCGAAGAACTTGAGCATCTTGAAGCGGAAAGCGCCAAGAATGCAGGGCGCACGCCGCGTAAGCGAAAAAAAGATTCAGGCGAAACCGCCAAAGCAGCGAGCGATGTCGAGATCAGCACGTGGCTCGAACCTGGGAAAATTCAGCTGAATTAGTAGGATTGTTAAGGGCGATTTATGAATCGCCCCTGCGCTTACTCTCTACTAGCTTTCAAAATGCGGACGCTTAATCATATGCGTCACGTTGACATTAGACGGATTCAAGGTTGTTCCATTGGCCGCAACCATCAATAACGATGCACCAACAAACGGACGATCTGATTCTGGGTGATGCAAGGGCTGTACGTTATCCAAACGAATGGTCATATGCTGATTATTACTGGTAGCTTGCACATCAATGTAGCCTAAGCCCCCAGTCAATTCAGGCGCGTTGGCTGCATTTGGGTAGACACGTACTTTTTCTCCAGCAGTGGCGACAAAGACCCCAATTTCAAGATTGTATCGAAAGGCGGCTCCCACTGTTTCAGTCGAGTTTAAGCGGGTTGGCGTTGAGAGATCAGAGGAGGCAGGCATTAAAAGGGTGACATTAATATTCTGAGGTCCAGTCGTTGATGCACTATTAAACATCATTCCTGTATTGAGCACTCGGCTTTCATTTGTTCCCAGCGTCGTCGATGTTAAAAGGTTCGGCGCATAACTAAAGAGTCGCTGGGTTCCTAGCGGTCCTGCATCAGTAAACATCGCCCCTGCTGGCGGAACAATTCCCCCCCACACATTATCTGTTTCTGGATTGAAGAGCGACAGGTTCGTCTGCTGAGTATTGAAGGCTCCCCCTGTTAGGGTATAGGCTGTTTCACGAGCAGAAGACCTATTGACGTTCATTATATCTGCAATGGCTGTATAGGCCCCTAAGTTGTTGGCAACAGGAACAGGCGCACAGATTAAGTCTCCGTAAGAAACATTTTGTGTCGCGCCGTAATTATGACATTCATTCAACAAGGATACCTTACGCTGTATCCGACGATAGGGTTGTCCGCCCGTAAGCGATTTGTAAACAATGAGGTCGGCTATTTTAATATCTGCACTTTGTGGCTGGGAGTAAACATTTAACTGATAAAAAAGTTTTTTTGCGGTGGTACTTGCACCTGTGGTATTTGTTTCTGTAATGTTTAACCCTCTTCTGGTTAAACCAACGTCCCATTGCGCTTCAACACCCAACGAACGATAATCAACATCGTTTAATACAGAGGCAATGGCACTGTTTTCAGCATGTAAATCGCTGGCCGTTAAGTTGGCCTGAATAATGCTCTGTGTGCCTACCATCATGGCGGAAAAGGCGAGAGCAAAAAAGACAAGGGATAGCATGACTTCAATTAAGTTAAAGCCACGAGCGGTATCAATGTTACGAGGTGTTTGCGACATCATGCATGCGCTCCTTTGTAAAATGGTTTAGGTGGCCTTATAGGTGTCATAGAAAGATTGTGGGAATGTGACGATAGACAAGCTTTCTTCGACGGCAAGCTCGTTGGCTGTTAGGACACGACCTGTTTCGTCATCAACAATAAGCAAAACAAGATCATCATCGCCTAAAGCCCCAGGGGCGGATTCAGGATCGACATCGATCAATAAAATTTCGCGCTGGTTGTAACCTGCAACTGCAAGAGTCCCAAGAGGGCCAGTCATAAATCCAAACTGTTCAGGTTGAAGGTAGACACGCACATTCCCTGGGTAATCCAAGTAGCTAGGGTTTCCCGCTCGGTAAGAAGCAGTCGTATCGTTGTTGCGAACAAACAAAGGAATACCTAAGTTATCCGCCAATCCGTTCCCGTCAAAATCGACGTTTAGCGGGGTCACTCCAAACTGAACTTTCAAGCGCTGATACACCATTGAAAGATGTTCAGAATAGCTTGCGACCTTATGGCCCGCAGCTTCAAGGCTATTATCAGGGCGTAGGAGTTGCATCGTTAGGCTAACGAGCAAGCCCAGAATAGCGAGCGAAATCAATACTTCAACAAGGTTGTGCGCCCGAAGGCGAGACGGATAAAGGGCCATGGAACAGTGCTCCAGAAAAGGTTTTATTCATTGCATCTAGTGACGTATCGGACGATACGACAGAAACCTTTAATCTCTACAGCAAACCCATGACGTTTTGTTACACGTCATTATTCTTTATTGCTCCCTCTCCAAGGGCAGAGAGGACAGAACGCTTACTTATTCGTCTTTTTGTAGAAGCCAAACTGAACAGGCTTAAAGCTGTCTATTTCCTGTTTCAACGCATCTTTTTCCTGAGCCATCGTTGAAATCTTCGCACGCAACGCATCGTTCTCGCTCTTGGTACGGATGAGTTCTACCACTACTTCATCCAACCCAGACAGGCGGTCATCCAGTAATCGAGACATCTCTGAAAGAATAAACTCTTTGGAATGACTAATGGCATCTATAACGGTTGCAATGTTATCCGTCGGGGTGGCGATCGTCTGAGGTGCTGATAAAGAGGTGGTTGATGGAGGGGTTACGCCAGTAGTCATTTCCTGTGGCTGCGACTGTTCCGTCAATTGTTGAACAATTTGGGAGAGAGGCATCCCCTGACGATGAAGATCAATCGCTTTTTTAAGGCGATCAACATCGGGTTGCGCATAAAAAAGGGCATGGTCTTCATCCAGTTTTGGATGAAGCTTTAACACCTGCGATAAATTCTTAAGCGTGGATTCCTGAATGTTAAACATTTGGCACACATGCGCTGCTGGATGCGTGTAGCCTTCAGTGACAAGTGATTCAGCAGTGGCTGTATACGAGGCGGATTGAGACATAAGGCGGTGGCTATTCCTGCAATTAAAGCGTCGTGTAAACCAAACGATCACCGTGTAAAGATTATTAAATAATACCATGCCCCTGCCGATTTAGGCTAGAGACCTTGAGCGGCTTCATTGCGAAGGAGATGCGTCAGCATTGAACTGTGGCAATCTGTTACGAGAGAATCGATGGGCTATTTATGCTTTAATGATGCTCATCTAATTAACCCCTTAAAGGAATACCCTATGTCTACGAACTGGCAAAATGCCCCAATGGTTCCCGATAGCTTTGTTCAACACGACGGAGCAGCCACATTGGGGGGCGTAAACCTCGCCGATGTAGCCGCGCATTACGGAACGCCTCTCTATGTCATGGATGCTGCGACTTTACGCACGGCGTGTCGTGAATACCACCAGACGCTCAGTCAACAATACAGTGCTGGACACCTCGTTGTACTTGCCTGTAAATCCAACTTTAACGTGGGTTTATCCAAACTTGTTGCGAGTGAGGGCCTAGGCTTTGATGTCGTTTCTGCGGGGGAATTGTACACCGTCATGAAGGCAGGGTTCTCTGGCGAAAACGTCGTCTTTAATGGAAACAACAAGACGGCTGAAGAACTCGAAATGGCGATTAACTTCAATGTTAACCGTATAAGCCTCGATAATTTTGATGAGATTCACCGCCTTGCTGGAATCGCGAAAACCCTTGGGAAACAAGTAAACGTTCTCGCGCGCGTTTCCCCCGGGATTGAATGCCATACCCACGAATATATCAAGACAGGTCAAAATGATTCCAAGTTTGGCTTCCCCATACAACGCTTGGATGAACTGGTAGAAGCGGTACTTGCCTATCCTGAACAACTTTGCTTCAAAGGAATTCACGGCCATATTGGCTCCCAGATTTTTGAACTTCAAGCCTACAAAGATTTGGTCACGATTTTCTTTGAGCGCATGAACCATGTCCGCGAGAAATATAACGTGGTCTTTGAAGATATGAACCTCGGTGGCGGGTGGGGTATTTCTTACACCCACGACGATTCCCCACTGCCTATTCCTACCGCGATGCAAGCCGTTGCTGATACCGTGAAAGCGGCTGCAAAAGAGTTCGATTATCCACTGCCTCGCCTTATTTTTGAACCAGGGCGTAGCATTATGGCACGTGCAGGCATCACGATGTACGGGGTTGGAGCGCGTAAAGATGTTGAAGGTGCTATGCCCTTTATCACCGTCGATGGCGGTATGGGAGACAACATTCGCCCTGCGCTGTATCAAGCTGAATACGAGGCAGCCGTGTTAAACAAACTCGGACAACCCGATGATCCCACGCCTGTTCGTGTGGTGGGTAAATACTGCGAAAGCGGCGATATTGTTCTTCGCAACTTTACAGGCCCTAAACTTGCGAGTGGCGATACGCTCATTATCTTTGGAACAGGGGCGTACAATTACACGATGGCGAGTGTGTATAATCGATTTGGCCGCCCTGCGATGGTGTTGGTCGAAGACGGCAAGCACGCCCTACTTGTTGAGCGCGAAAGCCTCGATGACTTGCTCGTGAACGACCGAGTGCCAAGCTGGTTGTAAACCCTAATGCTCGCAATCAGGACTACAATCCGCCCCGTGGACGTGTCCACTTGGATTCGTGTGAGCCTTAGGTGGAGTAGGATGTTGATGCTCTACAGCTTGTTCAGCCCCACGCCCTCTGAGTGCGACGACCCCTAAGACCAGTGCGCCAACGACTGCACCGATCCCCAAGACCGCTGGCCACGGAGACTTCTGCTTTGCGGTAAGTTCTTTATTGTTGACAGGATGATCCAGTCCGTACTCGAAGGTGTCTTTATCAGGCGGATGCTGAAGGGGTTGTGCTAGTGTGGGAACTGCTGGAGCCAAAGGAACCCCTTTACGCGGTAAGGAGTAAATAGAACTTGGCGTTACAGAAAGAGCCATGAGGGCAGTATCCTTTGGTTTAACAGGAACTTGATTGAGGGACAGGAGAAAGCGATTTAATGAAGCCTGCAATATCTGCTAACGAGTCTAAGTCATCTAGTTTATGTTGTAAAGCTTCAGTGTCCTGATTGGTGGAATCCACAGGTATGTAGAGTAAAGGCACAGGATTTGTGGTGTGTGCGGTATCAGGCGTTCCATCGGGGTAGGCCATGCGTTCGCCATTCCCATGATCCGCCGTAATCAGCAGGTGAACCCCTTGATCCTTCGCTGCTTTCACGATCAAATCAACCGCTTCATCGACATGCTCAACCGCTTTAACAGTGGCATCCAATTTCCCTGTATGCCCGACCATATCAACGTTCGAAAGGTTGCACAGCAAAAACTGATAATTTCCAGAGGCCATGGCTTCAATGAGAGCCTTGGTCACGTCATAGACGCGCATCGCAGGCGCGAGATCATAGGTATCCACATCCCGACGGCTGGGAATCACGCAACGCTCTTCGCCTGCTAACGGGGCATCCTGCCCACCATTGAAGAAGTACGTCACATGGGCGTATTTCTCCGTTTCAGCCACACGAAACTGCTTTAGGCCAGCATTCGCAAAGTATTCGCCAAGGGTATTGGTAACGGTTTCGCGAGGAAAAAACACATCCACGGCGGGGAGATTGCCATAATCCACCAAGCTTGCGATATTCAGATTGTTCGGCAACTGCCCGCGATCAAAGCCCTCAAACGCAGGATCAGCGAAGGCAGCGGCCAGCTGCTTCATACGATCAGGACGGAAATTAAAGAACAATACCGCATCGCCATTTTCCATACCGTTGTAATGCAAATCGGTTACAGACGCAGGGATAAATTCATCGGAGATATCATCTGCCAGCGAAAACTTCACGGCTTGAGTGGCTAAAAATTGACGCTTGCCCTTGGCGTGGACCATTGCATCAAAGGCGTGCTGCGTGCGATCCCAACGCTCATCCCGATCCATTGCATAGTAACGCCCTGTCAGCGTGGCAATCTGCGGATAATCTAAATCATAAAGCGCGCCATCAACATCTTCGACCATGCCCATCGCGGTATACGGCGCCATATCCCGACCGTCGGTAAAGGCGTGAACGCGCACATCATTTAGGCCAGCATCTTTTGCTAAACCGAGTAATTCAGCCAGATGCGAAAGATGACTATGCACCCCCCCTGTGGAGAATAATCCCGCGAGGTGCAAAGTGCTTTTATGCTTCTTCACATGCGCGATGGTGGCTTCCCAAACAGGATGTGTTTCGAGTTCGCCATTCTCGATCAGCGCATCCATTTTCACGCGTGCATGTTCTACGGGACGGCCAGCCCCGAGGGTCATATGCCCCACTTCGCTATTACCGATAACATCTTTCGGCATTCCGACAGCTAAGCCGTGTGCGGCCAGTTGAGTATGGGGGTAGTCCCGAAACAGGCGATCCATCGTAGGGGTATCAGCGAGGGCTATCGCGTTATTTTCACTGGCTTTAGACATCCCCCAGCCATCTAGGACAAGCAGGCATACAGGACGTTGATCGGTAAAGTTAGGCATGTTGAAATTCCTTGTAAGGTCTAGGGTCGCTTCTCAATGGTATCGTAAAGAGGCAGGAAAGTGCGGAGCCTTAATAAAGTCGTTGGAAAACAGGACGAGCTGCGCTACAATTATGAGGCTTATATATTGCTCGAATAATCTTCCAGATTAGAATAAGGTTCCAGACATGACCACTCAGATTGCCACAGAAGCAGCCCCTTCCACCGTTTATTTTCGTGGCAAACTCTGCCCTGATGCGGAGGCCGTTGTTTCTATTCGCAATCATAGCCTGCTTTACGGAACCTCTATCTTTGAAGGAATTCGGGGCTATTGGGTGGAAGATCAACAAGCGATTGCCATTTTTCGCGCGAAAGAACATTTTGAACGCCTCCTAAGCAACGCCAACATTTTTCACATGTCTATTGATGAAACATTAGAGGACTGTCTGCGAATTGTGGCTGAACTTATTACCGCCAATGGCCACAAAGGCGACACCTACATGCGCCCTACCATCTTTAAGGATGGCCGTTCTATTGGGCCTGGCTTGGATCGTGACCCGAGCAGCCTAAGCATTTTCACCACTGCGTTGGGGGATTACCTCCCGATGGATCGGGGCTTACACGTCATGGTTTCTAATTGGCGACGTAACAGCGATAATGCTATACCTCCGCGTGCAAAAGCTGGCGGAGCCTACATGAACACCGCGCTCGCGATTACCGATGCGAAACGGTCTGGCTTTGATGACGCGATTGTCTTAACAGAAGCAGGTAAAGTCTCTGAAGGGTCTGCGATGAACCTGTTTTTGGTGAGAAACGGGAAGCTCATCACGCCATCATCCACAGAGAACATTTTAGAAGGCATTACCCGAGATACGATTATACAACTGGCAGAAGAAAAGCTTGGCTTAGAAGTGGTGGAGCGTCAAGTTGAACGCACAGAACTCTACGTCTGTGATGAAGCATTTTTCTGTGGGACAGGGGCGCAAGTGGCTCCTGTAACTAGGATCGATCACCGCCCCGTGGGAAGCGGTGAGATCGGGCCTATTTCCAAGCAGTTGCAGGAACTTTACTTCAAAGTGGTTCGTAACCAACTGCCAGAATACAGCGACTGGTGTCAGTTGGTTAAGTTTTAAGATTGTATACTTCTTAAGCGGGTGGGTTCCAAAGACTTTTTTTGTACAAAAAAAGTCTTTGGACTCTAAAACGTGTAAGGGACTCTGTCCATTAACCCTAAAAAATTACCGCTGAGGTCGCCTTAATAGAGTTCGTTATGTAGGCTAACGCTCAAAAAATAAAACACTTTACTTCTTACCCCCTCTCCCTTAGGGGGAGGGTAGGGGTGGGGGAAACCAACCCGCTCAAACATAGAGTGTTCAATTAATTTTAAATTTGGCTATACCTCTATTTCAATGACTGGCGACACACTCAAAGGCTCCTTTTGAGAGAGCTGTATATATTTAGAAACGTGGAGTAGGGCGTATAATCAACGCTTAAGTCGTCTAACTCGTTACAAAGAGCAGACCGCGCGAAGACTTTATCCGCCACTTGCGCCATCCCGAAATCGGTGACACTATCGCCAATCACGATGGTATAAGGATTATAATCCTTCACCAACTCCATCACCTTCACCTTGCAGCACGCACAACTCCCACACACTTTACAGTCAAACCCCTCTTGGTTTTGCCCCCTCTCCTTTTGGAAAGGAGAGGGAACCGATCCCGCCATCGGCGGGGCGGGGGGTGAGGAAGTTTTGGGAAGATAAGGCATATCCACCTGAATGTGTGGCGCGTCAAAATTAGCAACGTTTGCAAACAGTTCATAATCCCCCGCGTAGGGTTCAAGCAAGGGGTGAATAAACGCATCCAGCCCACCCGATACCACCCAAAACGGAATGCCCTGCGCTTTTCGCCAGATCATAAAGTCGTTAAACCCCTCGCGTAACTTTACCTCGGTCTTCACAAAGTGGATAATCTCATCTTTTAAATCACTCCCCAATAATGCATAGAGTTGTTGGATGCCCTCACGGACAGGAAGGGTACGTTCCTTCAGAATTTTCCGAGTGATGTCTTTCCATTCGGGCGGAGCGAAGCGTTCAAGGGTCATCACAATGGCGTCGCGTTCGGTAATGCTTCCGTCGAAGTCTGAGAAGATCATCACAGGGCGTCCGTGGATGGTTGGGGCGTTTTTTAACTGGTCTTGGATGGTGTGCATTTGCTCGTTTCCTGCTTGGGAGATCCTTCGGCTACGCTCAGGATGACACTAGATTGAAAGGCGCGGATTCCTGCGATGGTGCCGCCTTTAACATCATGAATACCTGTGCCTGCATTGATGATGCATTCAGGGCCAAAGTCTTCAAGAATTTGTGGAATCATGCTCGCTTGAATCCCTGCGGATGGCACAGAAAAGGCAGGGGCCACAGGAAGATCAATTGTATTTAACGCATGATGCACCGCCTGAGCATCCGCTAATGAAAGCGCCACTGATCCATAAGGGCTTGGAAAGAGGACAGCATCCGCGCCTGCTAAACGTGGCAATGTTCCAAACACCAATTGCGGAGACATTCCTGTTGCAGGGTTTCCGTAAAACGCTCCGCCTAAAGCGGGGTGACCAATTAGGATTGCGGCATCTCCCAATACTTCGCGCAAGCTATTGAGCATCGGCAATCCGTAGGCGAGATAATTAAACAGAATCGCTTCAACGCCAGCATCGACTAATGCCTTCGCACGATCAAGCAATTCATGCGCTTTCCCGTTGAGATTCACCGCATAAATGGGTCGGGTATGGCCAGCTTCTTCAGCTTCATCCAATGCATCCATACAGGCTCTTACACGAACGAGCATTCCTTTAAGCGTTTCATCCGCGAGCACTTCATCGTCTTTTACCAGATGCACACCACCTTCGGCCATGAGCGTCATCATTCGCGCTAAATCTTCGGGGGGGACACCCACGCAGGGCTTAAAAATACTCATGAGCAAGGGTTCAGTGTTCGGCACGTTACACCGTTCACGAATCCCTATTGCTCCACGAGCAGGCCCTTTTAAATGCTTCGCAACGGATTGAGGCACCGCAACATCCACCCACCGAATGCGCCCGCCCATAGAAATTTTACCAAAGCAGACGGTTTGCAGCATTCCCATATCCCACATTAAAATATTTTTCGGAAAGGCCAAAACAAAATGCGCTGATAAATACTTTGGATCATCCGTGGGTTGAGGGTCTTCCACCCACATAACCTTCCCTGCATAGGCATCTAACCGAGCCAGCTCTTCAGGGTTTTGTGTCCCGATGCTTTGTCCGTTAGCGATACGTGCTGCCATTTTGGGAAAGGTATGGTGTTGTTCAAAAGGAAGTTCCAAGCGATACAACCCCAATACATGTGAATCGGCCTCTAAGAGTGTCTCAACTTGCGGGAGTTTATACCATTTATGAGGGGTGAAAACCATTGTTCGCGTATCCTTTAACATTTTTCAAATCTGTGATTAGATGCTAGCACAAATCTCTATGGACGATGCTTTAAGTAACTGATGGTAATAGCCTCTATTATCCACCTAGCACAGGGTTGGGTTCAAGGGGTTTAAGTCTACTAACTCATCATGTAAGGATTAGCAAGTTTATGTCGGCACCGACAACGATCAACGTGAATACACCAAGTACTCCGATCACCATCAATATCAATGCAAACCGCCAAAGTAGTGCTACTCCAGATTCGTGCGATTGCGGGCAATCTGCATGTGCTCGTTGTGGCTTATCAGATTCAAACTCAACAGCAAAATCATACAGTGATCCGCAAGGCTCGAACATCCCCACATCTTCCGCAGAACCACCCGAATCACATACACGTCATTACGAAATACCACAAAATAAAAAAGAACACCTTTACCAAGAATACGAGAATGTAAATGCACGCTACGAGGACTTAGAAGACGCTTACGATAATTTTCAACATCAAAAGGACGCCTACGAAGAGGCAAAAAAGAGATATACCAATTTAGGGAGTAGTTTAAACGACATGGCTTACGAACAACTTGCACTTTCAAACGGTGCGCCGCAGAAACATCAGGGATTGCAGGGCCAGCAGGGCATGCAAAAAAAACAGGCCCCAGGAGCCTTTAACCCAGGCAACGGTCAGGGTATGCAGATTGCCCCATCTATGCCACAGCAACAGAATCAAAGCCCTCAAGAGGCGATGAATCAACCCTTACCAGGAACGGGGATGCCGTACTATTCGGTGATGCCACAACAGCAACAGGATAATTCCAATACGTCGGGGTTACCGCCTGTTTACGACCCAATTCAACAGGGTGCTGGAAACAGTCAAGGCTTTGGAGGCATTCCAACACAAGCAGGGCTTCAACAGCAGGCTCAACAAGGATCGCCGCCTACTAAGCAGGATATTTCCACGTTGCGTACCATGTTGATGATGACCCCAGAAACCGCACAACTAGCGCAAGGCGTTAGCGATCAAGACCTTGGGATGCTCCTTCAAAGTGATCCTCAAATGATGGAAGCGGTGAAACAGATTGGCCCAATGATGGAAAGTGGTCAAATGCCTCCAGGCATGGTGGGTGGAGGGGCAGGTGAGCCTCAAGGATCACAGGGTTCCTCAGGCGGTTCGCAAGGGCCACAAGGGTTTGAGCCTTCTAAGGATCAACAGAAACCAATGGATCCGTCACAGGCACTCATGATGGCGCAACAAGACCCCGCAATGATGCAGCAGGCGATGGAAATGGTTAACAGCTTGAGTCCTCAGGAACGTCAGCAGATGCTCGAAAAAATGTCTCAGGACCCACAAGCACAACAGATTTTAAAGCAGATGGGTATCGAAGTGCCTCAGCAGAAGCAGCAGTCAAAAGGTTCGCCTAAACGCGCGCAGTAACCAAGTTTCCTATAAGTCGCCTTTAGAAAGGTGACACCGCATATCTATGAATTCTTTTCTCTCTCAACATATACAGTTAAATGTATAGCTGGACGGTCTAACCACCGTCCTTTTTTTTTGGAAACTAGAACTTACCACTGGTTCACTGCGAAGGCAGGAATCTTAAAAGGTATACCCCAACGTTAGAATAAAAAGTGTTCTTGGGTAAGCAGGGAGCAAGCACAAGGCCTGCCCCTACAAAATTCAGGTATTTGGACTAGACGTGAGTGAGTAGAAGGCTATTGCTTAATCCAGCCAGTTCAGTGGTTCCTGCGCAAACAGCAATCGCATGACCTTTTGCAAGAATACCACTCTCTATCATTTCGTTACGGATGGCTTCAAGAGTGTCTTCAGTCGTTTTTTTAGGAGTGAATAACACGGGATGCACAGCGTATAATAGCGTCATCTGATTAAAAACCGTTTGACTCGGCGTTAATGCAATGATAGGCACTTCAGGACGGTACTTAGAAATACGCTGAGCCATTGCTCCAGAGGTAGACATACAGACAATGGCCTCAATATCACCGCTCCACGTGGCTTCAACAGCAGCACGAGCAACTGTTTCAGGTGCCATGTTTTCTACATTCTCGACGTATTCAACATTGTCGAAGCGGGTGAATTCATTAAAGTGCTTGCGCGCTTCCGCTTGAACTTTCGCCATGACTTCAACAGATTCTTTTGGGTAATCGCCATAAGCAGATTCGCCAGACAGCATCGTTGCATCGCTACCATCGTATACCGCATTCGCAATATCAGACACTTCTGCGCGAGTAGGAACAGGGTTCGATGTCATCGATTCCAGCATCTGTGTCGCTGTAATAACAGGTTTACCGACTTCCATACACTTACGGATCAGCATTTTTTGCGCAGCAGGCACTTGCTCAAACGGAAGCTCAACACCCAAGTCTCCACGAGCCACCATTACACCATCCGCTTCAGCGATAATGGCATCAATGCGTTCAATGGCTTGAGGTTTTTCGATTTTAACAATAATCTTGGGAAGGTTAGCAGGGTCACAGCCATTTGCCAACATGAAATCGCGGAGTTCAATCACGTCTTCAGGCCGTTGAACAAACGAAAGAGCCATGAAATCAGTCCCTTGCTTAAGAGCAAAGAGACAATCAGTCTTGTCTTTTTCAGAAAGTGCTGCAACAGGAATTGTAATTTCAGGGACGTTAATCCCTTTACGCTGCTTGAGTTCGCCATCGTTTAACACTTCAACCATGACTTCGGTCGAACTGGTGCGAGAAAGCACTTTCATCTGGATGTTGCCATCGTCAAATAAAACAGTGTTACCAATTTCAAACGCTTCAAACATAGGCTTTACGTTACAAACGATAAGCCCTTCGTTGCCGCCTTCGTTACTTTCGCTATACGCAAAACGCAATTGCTGACCTGCTTTGATCTCAATGCCTTCACCACAGTCAAAGAAACCGACGCGGAACTTGGGGCCCTGAAGATCACTTAGTATTCCTACAGGAAGACCGAGTTCTTTAGAAATGTTACGAACATCGACGTACGCGCGTTCAAGTGCGTCGTACTCAGCATGGGAGTAGTTGAAGCGAAAGACGTTTGCGCCAGCCGCAATCAATGTGCGGATGCCCTCAGTATGGCGGCTCGCGGGGCCAAGTGTCGAGACAATTTTTGTCAAACGTGTTTTTACAGTTGGTTCAACGGAAGTACGTTCTTTGACAGCCATACTAATGGGTTCCTTCGAGAGTTTTTGCAATGGGTAAGTCCATGCAACATTAGAGTTACACTATAATATATACTAACCGAAACATAGCCAGACATCCACAAAACAAAGCCTCTATCCAGAAGGATAGAGGCTTTGTAACAATCAAGGCGTGTTCTTTAAACGTTAGACGTTCTAGAACTTGATGCTTGTACGAAGACCAGCTGCATACAACATATCGTTGTTAGAATCACCCAAAATGTTATTGTTTGCTTGTAAGGAAGGAATGATGCTTACGCGGTCATTCAACTTGAAGTTGTAGTAGGTTTCAATAACCTGCGTCCAACGATCACGTCCGTTTCCAGAAAATTCATCGCTGAAATCAAGTACACCGTAGGCAATACCGAAGGTATCGTTACGGAATCCAAGAGAATCAGTAGGAACAGACAATGCGAAGGTTCCTGCTTGACGAGGAGCGGCAGCAATGTTTCTCAAACCAACAAGGCCTGTTTGAGCACCGTAGTTTTGGTTGTAAGCATTAAGCAGACGATCAACATCGCTAGCATCGTTGTACATATAGGCTAAGTTCACACCAATTCCCTTATAGAGTTCTTGATCCAAACCAGCATAAACGGTGTGTGAATTACCACGTGTAGAGGTAAAAGGAGCACCCGCACGGTTTACAGGGTTAAGCCCTCTAGGGGCTTGGTTTACGCTATCGTTGAAGATACCAACCAAACCTGCGTACAACGAGGTACCACGATCATCCCAATCAGACCATTTGTAGTTTAAACGACCTTCAGCAGTAACAATGTAGTTATTGATGACGTTACTATCATTTGGAGCACCAGCGGCTAATGTTAAACCAGTGTTTAAGTCATCATTGATGACAAAGTTGGTTTTAGCACCCACCATTGCCATAGATGCGTTTGCAGGCATCCCTGGAATGTTGGTAAACGCGGTGTTCTGAAACTGGAAGTTCTCATCACCACGGTAAGCTGAGACGTCAAAGTAATCACGCCATGGAAGGACACCAGCGAAGAAGGTATGTTCGTTGTTAAACAAACGGAAATCCTGCTCGTATCCAGCGCGGTCTAGGTAAACATTCTGACGGGTGTTCGTACTGACAGTATTTGCAGCATTGCCGAACACGTTACCACCACTAAAGGATTCGTTAGCGGCAGAAGCATCAGCACCAATACGCGAAAGTCCTGCGATCCCGCCGTTATTGCCACCAATAGCAGCTACCATACGGGCTTTAATACGACCTTCGGCCAAGAAGCCTTCGCCGTCGTCTTGAACAACAGGGGCTTCAACTGTTAAACGTAAACGTGAAACAGCTTGAGTAGCATCTTGGTAAGAACCATTATCATTCCCTTGGAAAGCACCTAAAGCACCGACGGTGAAATCACCACCGATTTCGATGTTGTCCCAAGCGTTGACTTTAGATTCCAAATCAGCTGTGCGTGCTTCAAGTGCTTCAGTACGAGCTTTCAATGCGCCCAATTCAGGAGCAAACTCATCTTCCAAAGCAGCCAAGGTTTTAGCATCGCCGTTGTTCATGTAAAGTTTACCTGAGCGAACAAGGTAAAGAACATCACGAAGGGCAGCAGCCATTTCATAACGGGTAGCAGGCTTATTGCCATCGTATTTGTATTTGCCGTTACCTAGGGAGTATCCTTCGATAACGTCGTATCTTTCAACGAGTTCTTCAAGGGCACTGTATGCCCAATGCTTTGTGGAAACATCCACTAAATCTTCCATACGTGTCAAGCGAGTATCTTCAGGACGAGTCGCATCAACGTTCTCGAGACGAGCATCAGCCACGTTGGCCAATCCTGCAAGAAACAAAGAGCCAGCGAGTAGGACTGGAAATGCTTTGTTAGAAGCCATGGTTTCTAAACTCCTTAAATGTCAGTTCCATTAAAAACTGATGACTAATTAATTATTACATGTACATGTAACCGAAAAACTATGTGCACAAGGGGACACCCCTCATTACAACATCACTTTCTAAAATCTTAGCATAAGGTACTGCCTTAAGGAAAGGTCTTGTCACGAAATGAGTATAAAGAAGATGTAAGGATACTTTTACTTAGTGAATTGTTTGCATTCATTTGGTCAAGCGCCAGTTTAAATATCCTGTGGGTATTTGATTCTGTATTTATGGGGTTAACGTGGAGGTGAGAGTTTGCTAAACTGGGGATATCCTTAAAAAGCGTGAATGACTAAATGCCACAGTATAAGAGAGTTTCACTATGATTTTAGAAGCCTTTGCTCAGACCTTACAACGCTGCTTTAACAAAGAGAACGGCGCAACATCTGTTTTACAAACGTGGTTGTTGTGGCATCTGAAATCGGATAACGACATTAAAGATGACGACCAAGCACGGCAGGTGCGTAACGTATTAAAAGCTGAAATCGAGCTATGCGATCATCATCCAATCATACTATTCCAAGGGAAAAGCGAAAGTGGCGACATCTTACTCAAGAGTCTTTATGACTATTCTTTATCATACGAAGACTGGCAATATCGTCGATGGTTGCATAGCGTGAAGGCGTCAGATTTTTCCACTGAGATGCATCGTTAAGTTGTTACACTGTAACAAATGCTGAGTAAAACGTCTGGGGAATTGTTTATTTCAGGGGTTTACATATTTCTGCATCATCTAAGGCAACATAAAAAAATGACTTCATTCAATTCTCGTCCCTACCAATGGACATCTTCCCAGAATTCAAGACCTCAGCAATTCCCAAACAGGAACTATCAGTTTACGAATCTCTTCACTGAATTTAACACCCTTTTTTCCTCTATAAGAGCGGGGCAATTCATGAGTAGCTACTCACCCCCCAGAACAATTGGGGCCCGCCCGCTACTTCCTGTTTACTCACAACCACCAGAGGTAACAACCAAGGCGCTTGGTGTAACAGGCAACGATGAGTTTGGCGAAACACCACCCGTAAAACCCTCACCTGCCTACCCAACACCACCCGCCACTGATCCTATCTTTACGACTCTCGCCTTTGGTGTAACAGGCAATGATGAGTTTGGCGAAACACCGCCAATCAAGGGCGGGCCTGCTATACCAACACCACC
>Ga0163144_10012118_pt1 | contig 18155 bp, 14 predicted proteins | sample OliLak19BULKMAT1_FD_123175 | JGI IMG/M metagenome (GOLD analysis project Ga0163144, IMG submission 123175) | Freshwater microbial mat bacterial communities from Lake Vanda, McMurdo Dry Valleys, Antarctica - Oligotrophic Lake LV.19.BULKMAT1 | ecosystem: Environmental > Aquatic > Freshwater >... | reverse complement strand
GTACCCGCCGCGAATCGAACGCGGAACCTGCGGATTAGAAATCCGCTGCTCTATCCAGTTGAGCTACGGGTACTCAATGCGACTGTGATTATGCAACGCGCCTGCGCTTTGGCAAGGATTCAAACGGGACCGAAAATCGAACTTAAGGCTGAATGTCTTCGGGCCTCATGCCTTTTTTTTGATCCGCCGACCCCATTCCACGTCGGCCCGCGCCGTCCAATCGGCGGGAGCGGGCTAGCGAACCCGTCTTCAGAAAAGTACTCGTCATCATCGGTGACGAAGACCACATGCTTGCCTTTTCCAGCGCCTTCCTTGCCTTCATAGATGAATCATTGCCGCTCGGGCTTGGCGTCTTCCGCGAATCCCAGAGTGACTCCGCACATGAGCATCAACACCCGGACTTTCACCATATAAAGGAGGCTCTTTCCGAAATTTGTGTATGCCTGCGTCGCTGTTAAGCTACACCTAGGGCAGGCGTTCCATGGTCAACTTCCGATTCCTTCGCCGGAATCAAAAAAATCGGATATCCTATAAAACAGGATCATCGATTTTTCAGACTCACACGGTGTGCGTGGAGGACATCCTTAATGCAGGAGCGACCAGGGATGGAAGAACTGTCCGCGCTGGTACGACTGGCGCGGACCGGTGATTCGAACGCTTTTGGTGAACTGGTGACGCGCTTCAGTGCGGCTGTGCGCGGACTTTGCCTGATGCGTGCCGCCGACCCGGCGCGTGCGGACGACATCGCGCAGCAGGTGTTTTTGACCGCGTGGAAACGGCTGCCGGATCTGCACGACGAAGCACCGTTCTGGCCATGGGTGGAAGCGATCACGCGCAACCATTTGCTGAACGAATGGCGGCGCGTGCAGCGCGAACGGGGATTGAAACAGCGCTACACCGTTGCGTGGCTTGCGCAGAACGAGACTGAGGACGCCGCTGGGAACGCGGAGATTCTGGCGCAGAAAGTGGACGTGCTGCGGGAGTGTGTTGGTACTCTGCCGGAGAAATTGCAGCAGCTGGTTGCCATGCGCTACGACGACGGGTACTCCTCCGAGCAGATTGCATCGCTGCTCGGGCGCACGTCGGATGCAGTGCGTCAGACCTTTGTGCGGGTTCGCGAGAAACTGCGCGAATGCGTGGAGAGAAAACTGGGCAGTCAAGGGGTGATGTAAAATAAGGTATGAACTGCGAAATCATTATGGCTGACGCTGAATCGACAATGCGCTTCGAACATCTCACAGGCCGCTTTTTTGACGGCGCCTTGATTGAATGCGAAGATCAGGAACTGGCCGGGCTTCTGAAAGCCGAACGTTCGTTTGCGATTCGCTTTCTTGAACAGGCCCGCATCGAACGCATCATCGGTTACGGTCTCCATCCTGATTCCCAGCTTTCCAAGCTCGAATTTACGCTCGCGATTGAACGATGCATCGAGGTCCAGGAGTCCACCGAAAGCGAACGCTTTGCGCAACATGTCGTTCAGCTCGTGCGGGACGGCATGGCCACGCAAAGCGGCAAGCGCCTCGCCATTCGCGGCCGCCGCAAAGTTCAGCGCGCCTCTTTCTTCCCGTTCAGTATCGGCATCGCATGCGCCGCCGCCCTGGCCCTGGCGCTGCTGCTCGCGCTTTCCAGCGGACCGGTCGCGCCGCAGGTTTCAAACGCCGACCCCGTGCGGGTCGAAGCTGTCGATCTGAACATCCGCGACGAAGCGTTTGCGCCCGCCGCTCAAATTGATGTCGCTATCGAGTCGCCCCGTGCCGCACCGCCGCCGGTGGCCTCGGCTTCGCTACCCATTATTGAGGAGCCCGCGCGTCCATTGGCGGCGACCCAGTCTCCCACTACCGCACCTGACAAAAACGTCACGCGTGAAAATATTTTCGGCGCACAGAAAACGCGCACCGCGGAGTCTCCAGCTAAAGCATCGAACAGAGTGACATCTTCGCCTGTGTCCACGGGAACGGTGGCCACTACGCCGTACGCGCAGCAGTCGCGCGTCGTCGCGGTGATTTCAAGAATCACAAACGTGCGCACGACGAAACTGGTTTCTGGCGAGAAAGACGAAAAGCCTGTCGTCATGAAAAGCACATTCGTCGATGGCGATGTGCTGCGCGTCATGCCGCTGAATCTCAATTCTGGCGACGCGCCAGCTAGCCCGCGCAACGTGGACGTCGTACTTGCCGATGGCAGCATGCTGACTCTCAGCGAAGGGACCGTACTCGTCTTCGCCTCTGAAGGAACCGCGGCGCGGCCGCTTCTCGAACGCGGGGAAATTCTCGCGCGCGTCCGGCCCCAGACACCCGGCAACAATCTGATCATTAAGACCCGGCAGGGAGCAGAGGCCGCCGTGCTCGGCACCGTCTTCACGCTTAAGGCCGACAGTGCCGCCAAGCGAGTCGAACTGCGCGTCGAAGAAGGCAAGGTCCAGTTTTCAAATAAAGGTGAAAAACGCCTCGTCACCGCCGACGAGATCTGCGTGGCCGACGATGGAAAAATTCCCAGCCAGCCCTATGCCTTCCGCCCCAGACCCGCGATTCTCTCCGGCATCGTCACCGATAAGGAAAACGGCCGCCCGATTCCCCACGCTCTCGTCACCGTGGCGCCCTACGCCGAGCGCGCCCAAATTTCTCCCCGCTTGGGCGTGAAAACCGACGCACAGGGCCGCTTCACCATCCCCAATCTGCGTGAAGGCTTCGCATTCGTTCTCGCCACAACCGACGAAGGCGGCGCAGCGGGACTGCGCGGTCGCGGCGCCGTGATCCGGACGCGTTTGAGCAGCGGCGAGAACAACATTCTGAACATTGCCATCGATCGCGGCACACTGGCGGCGGGAAAGCTGTATGAATCCGGAGGCAAGCCCGTGGCAGGCGCATCCGTGCGGCTCGTGCCGCCGGCCAGCGACGGACGATCCATGGACGTTCAATTGAGCTCCACCGGCGGGCAAGTGGACTGGATCGCCGTGGGACTCGAGGGCGCTGGAAAGTACCTGGCGATCGTGGACAAGCCGGGTTTCATCGCGCGCATCCGGAATTCCAAAATCAACGATCTGCGTTCGCACTTGGTCACCCACTGGCCGCTCGAAGTTCAACTCGCGCCGTCCGCCATTCTCAAAGGCCGCGTGATCAATTCAGCTGGCGCTGCGATCACCGATCCGGCCGGCGCGGACGTGATGGACCCGCGACTTCCGCGCACAATCGTTTCACTGGCTTCGACGACCGGCATGGCATGGTCCGCCGAAGCCGAAGCCGACGGCACATTCCTGTTCAACACCAATTTAGAAACCGGGCCCTACGATTTGAAAATCGAACGCTTCGGCTATTCGCCGGCAATCACGCGCATTAATCTAAACGCATCGCAGACGCTTGATTTGCCCATCGCGCTGGAACTCGCCAGACCCGGCTCGCATTAAACACTCCCCCATTCGAATAATTATTTGATCCTTCGCATTTCGGGAAGCTCATTAGAATGCCCGCATGTTCATTTTCGGAATTTTATTCCTCGCCGTTTTCGGCGGGCTCTACGCGATTCTCTGCAATTTCCTATTCCGTCTGGCACTGCAACCGCTGCAGGTGCCGAAAACATTTGAAAAAGAATGGCGTCGCGACCGCCTGATTACATTCATTCTTTTTGTATCCATACCGTTGACCTACCTGGGCATCCTGCTGCTGCTGGCTGTCTACACCATTGGAATCGTGCGGCATTTTCGACCCCATGGAGCGCCGCCGCGGCTTCCACTTATTCCGCGTATACGACTGGAAGAATTGATGGTGATGGTCTTCAGCATGGCGCTCTTCCCCATGATCGGCGGCGCCATCACGGGATCGTCCGGCAACGACTACATGGCATTCCTGTTCGTGCTCGCCTTGCTCATCTTTCCGCTGTGCTTCGCCAGCGCCTATTACCGCCTCGAAGCCCACCGAGTTCCTCCGGGGCGCATTCGCATGCTTTTTCTATTTGTCTATCCGTACGCGTATGGGTCCATCCACCTGCTGACCGCGTTTCTTCTGATACTGGCGATAGTGTCTTCGCGCCTTATCCCTATCGAGTACTATCTCGTATACGCACTGGCTGCGGTCGTACCTGGCGGTTCTTGTTTTGTTCTCGCGCGAAGGGCAAAGGCTGCGGGCGACAGGGTCCGCGAAAAAGAAATGGCGGCGGCTACGCTTGCAATTCAAAACGTCCAGACGATTCCGCCAACTTTTGATAATATGAGGCCATGAGAAAACGTAAGGAAGACATCGTTACCGTTCTGCCCGAGGCTGGCGAACTGTTGCCCGTCATTCAACTCACCACGCGTCACACGTCCGGGCACCCCTGGGTTTTCCGGCGCATGGTCGGCGACGCGTACGAAGAGATCGAACCCGGCACGCTGGTCGAAGTTCTCGACAAGCACGACCAGCACGTCGGCCGCGGTTTTTATAATCCCCACTCCGAAATCGCCGTCCGTCTGCTCACCACCGATCCGGGCGCGTTCCCCGAACGGCGCTGGTTCATCGGAGCGATCACCCGAGCTGCCCGGTTGCGCCACGACGTCCTGAAACTTCCAGCCATCTGCAACGCCTACCGTATCATTCACTCCGAGGGCGACGGTCTCTCCGGCCTTGTCGCTGACAAGTACGACAAGACCATCGTGCTGCAGATTTTCAGCGCCGGCATTCACCGCCATCTGGAATGGATCAAGCAGGGCTTCAACGAGAATTTTCCCGATCACGAAATTATCGTTAAATCCGACCACCGCACCGAAAAGCTCGAAGGCCTCAAGATGGACGGCGCCCCGCCTCAAATGCGTGATGTCGTCATCCAGGAGTACAACCTGAAGTTGCAGGTCGATCTGCGGCGCGGCCACAAGACCGGGTACTTTCTGGATCAGCGCGAAAACCGCCGCCGCGTCGCTGAACTTTGCGCCGGGCAGGAAGTGTTCGACGGCTTCTGCTATACGGGTGGATTCGCACTGTCGGCAACACTCGGCGGCGCGCAATCCGTCGAAGCCTGCGATCTGGACGAGGACGCCATCGACATCGCCACGAAAAATAAAACGCTGAATCAACTCGGCGAGCAGCTGACCTTCACGCATGGAAACGTATTCGACGTCCTGCGCGACCGGCGTTCAGGCGGGAAAAAATTCACGCGCATCATACTCGACCCCGCCAAGCTCGCCGTTTCCAAAGCCGAGCTTCCCAAAGCGCTATCCGCCTACGCCGACATGAATCGCCTCGGCATGCAGTGCATCGCCCCCGGCGGCGTATTGGTAAGCTGCTCGTGCACCGGCCTCGTCAGCGAAGAAGATTTTCTGTTGGCGCTCCGTGCCGCCGCCGCCGAAGCGCGCGTCGAACTGCAAATCCTAGGTGTCTACGGCGCCCCCGGCGACCACCCCTGGGCCGTCCGAGTCCCCGAAGGCCGCTACCTGAAAGTCGTCTTCAGCCGCGTGATGCCAATCAAATGATTCTCTTCTCCGACCGCTACCTCATCGCCGTCAACAAGCCGCCGGGCTTCACCGTTCACGACGCGCCCGGCAACAGTGTTTCCGTGATGCGGCTGCTGCGCGAGCAGCAGGGTCTCACCGATCTCACACCCATTCACCGCCTCGACAAGGACGCGTCCGGCGTCCTGCTTCTGGCGAAAAATAAATCAACTGCCAGCGACATGCAGCGCAAATGGGGGGATGTTGAAAAAACCTATGTGGCGCTCTGCGAAAACGCGCCGTTCAACGATGCGGGAACGATCGACGCGCCGATTCTGGAGCATCAAACCGGAAAGCCCGCGCGTCTCGACAGTGCCGTGAAATATTTCAAAAAGCAGAACCCTCGCGTACCCATGCCGCCTCTTCCCGCACCGAAAACTAGCGGCGTACATCCCGCCGGCCGCGCCTCACAGACGCGCTATCGCGTTCTGGAGCGCTTTAAGACGGCGAGCGGCATCTACTCTTTGCTCGAAGTCACTCCGTTGCAGGGCCGCATGCATCACATCCGGGTCCACTTGAAACATCTCGGCTGCCCGCTCGCGCTCGATCCGTTGTACGGCCGAGCTGAAAGCAGTTTTCAAACGCTAACTCGCCTGCCGCTTCACGCCGCAAGGCTTGTTTTTCCGTATCAGAATAAAAAAATGACGATCGACGCGCCGTTGCCAGAGGACATTGCCAGCACGCTCAACGCGATTCGGCTATCGGGTAATGATCCAGTAATTCAACCGAGCTGATTTGAAAGGTGTTGAACATTCCAGTGGCCGGCTGTTCAGCCTCTTTCAACCCGTCGATGGAGTTCGGTTGAACCACTAACTCGTCGCGACCATCCATTTATCCAGCCGCTCGATTGTCTCGCCGAGCAAACTGGCGCTGCGCGGAAGATCGACCAGCCGCACGTACTCTCCGGCCACATGTGCCTGACCAGCAAAGCCAGGTCCGATGTTCAGTACGTCCATTCCCGCTTGCCTGAAAAGCACCATATCCGTGCGCGCGCGATTCCAGCTGTAGCGAACCTGCTTGAATAGCGCTCCGCTCGCCTCGCTCGCCGCGCGCAGCAGCGGCCCCGTCGTCTCCGTCATACATGCCGGCGCGTCGCAGCGCAGCGTCCACGCCGCCTTTACCTCGCCGATGTCGTGCGTCAATTCCGCAAGCTCACGATCCACATTCTTCAGCGTCTCACCCGGCGCCACGCGGCGTGAAATCGTCAGCTCGCAATGCTCGGGAATAATGTTCGCCGCCGCGCCACCTTTGATGAGCGTTACTGCGGCTGCCGCGCGCGCGTACACGTCGCCCAGCACTTGAACGTCTTTGAAACTCCGGTTGAGCTGCTCAACGCGCTGGCAGATTTTCGCCGCCGCTGTAATCGCGCTGAGTCCCTTATCGGGGCAAGCCGAATGCGCCGACCGCCCGGTGAGTATCACTCGCGCGACCGCGTGCCCCTGGCACCCCAGCGCAATCGTCGGGCAGACGTGATCGCAGCTGGCCTCGGTCGTGATCGCCCAGCGCCCCGGTTGTTTTATCAGAACGCGATGAACACCGTTCATCTTTCCGTTCGCCGGCGATTCCTCGCAGATTGTAAATGAACAGACAATACGCACGCGCTGCAATTGATTTTCCGATCTCGCGAAATGCTCCGCCAGATGCAGCATCACCGCTAATCCGGATTTCATATCCGACGTGCCCAGCGCGACGATGCGCTTGTCATCGCCCTCGCCCAGCGTCACCGGAGTCCACGGATCGTTCTGCCATCCCTCGACAGGCACCACCGTGTCCATGTGCCCGCTCAAATGCAGCGTATTGCGCGTGGCCTCATCGGGACGCTTCGGCTCGATGACGCAGAAGACGTTGTCCTGATCGTCGCGCTCGGAAGAGACGCCAACTCCGGAAAGAAACCGCTGCACGTAATCCGCGACGGGCGCTTCGAGGCTCGACAGCGATTTAAGGGAGACAAGCTGACGAACAGTTTCGCCGATCACATCGGCTCTCTCAGGCGGCACAATCATTCCGTTAAGCTACGAGTTCCCACCCAAAAACGCAACGCAAGTAGAAACGGCCGTCACTGCGACCGTCGCCGTGCGGACGCGTCTGCCTTTAGCGCATGGGGCAGTAAGGAGCCCCGGCCTCTTTATTCTCGCCGCCCCTTATAAAGCTGCGCCATTTTTTGATCGACAACATTCTATTCACATTACTACCATATGTGTTACATATCAGTCCGGCCGGTGCATCAAATAATAGAGACAGCGCGGAGGATTTATGCGGCACTCGTTCTTTTATGGTTTGGCAGTGTTTTTTTCGCTCAACGTTTTTTCCGCGACAGGCGACCCGCAGCTCAAGACCGATCATCCCTGGTATCCAGGCGAACTCTCCTGTTCCACGTTTGAACGCCTATTCAAAACACAGGCCGAACTCTACACGCGCATCACCGGCAAACCCGTTCAATCCGACGAAGACAAAGCGCTTGCGTCCTGGTTCTGGCGCAACATCAATTACTCGCACGCGACCGAAGGCACCGCCGATTATTGGGATAAGGGTTTCAACAAAGGTGGTGACAGCCGCAACCGCGAATATTGGACGGGACTTTTCGCGCACGGTTTCGGCCTCTGCGGCACCACCCATTCCCAGTGGACCGTGGAGATGGAAGCGCTACTCGGTCATTGCCGCGGCCGCGGTATGGGCGTCACCGGCCACAACAGTTTTGAAGTTTATCTTACCGGCGGCGCGTACAAAGAGGGGGCCTGGGCGCTGCTGGATCACGACATCTCCACCGCCATTTTCAGTCCCGACGGCAGCCGCCTGCTCTCCATTAAGGAGGTCATGGGAGACTTGATCAGGTTGAAAAATCCAGCCTTCAAACCCGAGCGCCAGCGTGGGTGGCGTGTCGCTGGCCTTCACGATGAGGACGCTGCGACGTACAGCACGTTCGCGTGCGCCGAATACCTCGCCGGCTACTCGGGCCCGCCACCAAAAATTCATCTGCGCGCCGGGGAAGCGGTACGGCGTTTCCTCAAACCCGGCCTCGAAGACGGCAAGACGTTCGTGTTCTGGGGCATGAATTATAAAGCCGGGGGGATTCCCGGCCTGGAGCGCAGCCGCACGTGGGTCAATCAGCCTGAAAAAATGTACGGCTCAAAAAATGGGTCGGGCCATGCCGTTGGACAAGCCCGCTTCGCAAACGCCGTCTATACCTACATTCCCGACTTCAAGTCCGGCGCTTACAAAGAGGGCGTCATCGACGAAAGCGCCGGGCAAACCACGTTCGAATTCTACACCCCATTTGTCATCGGTTGCACCCCGCCGAATGACAAAGAATGGGGCATCTACGACGTCGGCGGAAAGAACGGTCTCATCGTTTCAGGAAAATCAGCGTGCCCCGTTCGCATCTCCACGGATCAGGGCAGGACGTGGACGGAACCCGCGCCGCTGACAGCGGGGCTGGATCTGACGGATGCCGTTAAAAGTCATCAGCAATACTGGATCCGCTTCGGTGCCAGCGCCCAAAGTCTCGCCGATGCCGGACTAAAAATCCGCACCGTTTGCCAGTGCAACGTCGCGCCCATTCCGCGGCTTCACGACGGCGAGAACAAGATCACCTTCATGAGTTCGGGCGCGGGTGTTCTCTCCGCCGGACCCAATAAAGATCAGGCTGAAGCGCGCATCGTTGAAGGCGGCTTCGGCCAGAAGACCGTCACGCTGGAACTGGCCAGTCCGCGCACGGAGGTGCCCCTGGAAATTCATGCCGCGAGCTGGCAATCTTCCGGCGCGCCGCCAGCGCCCGCAAAATACCAGATCGACTATTCACTCGACAAGGGAGCCACGTGGCAGCCCCTCGTCAAAGACTGGCAGATCGTCCGCCGCGATCCCGACCCCGCGGATTTCTGGGGCCAGAGCATGTGCTATGGCAATATCAAACTTCCAGATTCCGCAAGTGGTCCGGTGCGCGTCCGGTTTAAGAACGACGGGGGCCGGCAGTATCTGAAAGCCGAAGCGCATCTGCTTTATCGCGTCGCGAATCCCGGTCCGACCGAAGTCACGTTCTCGTGGAAAGAAGCCGACGGCGGCGTGAAATCGGCCCGCCATGTTTATCCGTCAGCGCCAGGCATTGAAGACTCGTCTTGGACCATTTCGGCTGGGAAAAATGTGGAGACGCTCTGGGTGGACTACGCTTCGAAATGATGACGACTGAACTGCGCCTCGAGCACTATGAAATTCCCGCCGCCTCCCTGGGGGAGGAAAATCCGCTGCCCGCGTTTCGCACCGCGCAGCAGGATCTGCCCGTCACCGTTGAACCCAGCGTCTCCCCTGAAGACGCCGCGCGCCTGGGATGGCGCACCGGCTACCGTGTGCTGCCGCACCGCATGCAGGACGGATACGACCGCGTGAAACGCCCGCGCGCATTCCACGCGTGCGTTCTTGAAAACGACTATGTGCGCGCCACCTTTTTGCCGGAGGTCGGAGGCCGGCTCGTCTCGCTGATCCACAAGCCGCGGCAGCGCGATCTGCTCGACTGCAATCCTGTTTTCCAGCCTGCCAATCTGGCGCTGCGAAACGCGTGGTTCAGCGGCGGGGTTGAATGGAACACCTGCCATTTCGGACACTACTACCTGACCTGCTCGCCGGTCTTCGCCGCGAAAGTCACCGGCACGCAGGGTGAACCCGTGTTGCGTCTTTACGAGTGGGATCGCGTCAAAGGATTCGCGTGGCAGATCGATTTTCATCTTCCGCCCGGTTCCCGATTTCTGTTTACACGCGTGCGCTTGATCAACCCGCGCGATCAGGAATTGCCGATGTACTGGTGGACGAACATGGCTGTGCCCGAACGTCCCGGCACGCGCGTGCTCTGTCCGGCGGACACTGCCTTGCATTCCGCGAACGGAAAACAAATCGCCCAGATGCAGATGCCCATTTACGAGAACACCGATGTCACTTACGGTGCAAAGCTGCCGTCGTCGCGCGAATTTTTCTTTCGCATTCCCGAAGGCCAACGGCGCTGGGAAGCGGCGCTGAACTCGGACGGTTCCGGTCTGGTCCATGCGTCCACCGCCCGCCTGAAAGGGCGCAAAGCGTTTTACTGGGGAACGCACGCCGGCGGCCGGCGCTGGCAGGAATTCCTCTCCGTGCCCGGCCGCGCGTACCTGGAAATCCAAGCCGGACTGGCCTGCACGCAGCTCGAATCCGTGCCCATGCCCGCGGGCGCGGAATGGACCTGGACCGAGGCGTTCGGATTGCTCGAGGCCGACGCTCGAATCGTTCATTCATCCGATTGGCAGAGCGCCTGGCGTGGCGCTGAGACCGCATTGAATTCAGCGCTTCCACAAGCGCGGCTCGATGCTTTCGATCAAACGTTCGCTGCCACGACCACGCGCGGCGCCGACAAGATTCTGTCTCCAGGCTCGGGCTGGGGCGCGCTCGAACGAAAGCGCCTCGCGGCGCGGAAGCAGCCAGACCGCATACCGGTCGAACTCGATTTTGGCTGCACCGGTACGGAGCAGGAACCCTGGCTTGGGCTGCTTGAAAAAAAGGCTTTATCAGAGACCTCGGCCGAACAGGGCACAGGCGCCTTGATGGTTCAGGACGAATGGCGCGCGCTGCTTGAAACCGCATTGCAGAGCGGCCTCGGCGATCACTGGCTGTCCTGGTGGCACTTGGGGAACATGCGTCTTGAAAATTTCGATCCTGCCGGCGCGAAGGAGGCGTGGCTGCGTTCCTTGCAGCACCAACGCACCGCGTATGCGCTGCGCAATCTCGCCGTGCTCGCCAGCCGCGAGCCCACACGCGACAAACCGCCCGCGGTAAAATTTCACACCGCCGAATGCCCCATTCCTGAAGCCTGCGAGTTGCTGCGGCAAGCCTGGGAGGCAGGGCCGAAAATGACCGCGCTGGCTCTGGAGTACGCTCAAATGCTGGTGCAATTGAACCGGCAGACCGAACTCCATCGATTCGTTTCCGATCTGCCCCCGTACGTCCAGAAGAACGAACGCATCCAGATTTTCATTGCGCTGGCGGCATTGCAGGCTGGCACGCTGGACGACATTGAAAAACTGTTCGAATACGATTTCGCCACTATCCGCGAAGGCGAAGTGACGCTGACCGACATCTGGTTTTCGTATCATGAACGGCGCATTGCAGAGGCTGAGAAAATTCCGATCGACGACGCCTTGCGTCAGCGCATACAAAAAGAATTTCCGCCGCCACAGAGGATTGACTTCCGCGTCATCACCTGAAAATTATTTCTTCTTTTCCGATTTCAAAACCGCCATCACTTCCGAGTGCAGCGCCGCATTGGTCGCCACGCCGTCCGGCCCCCAGATCGTCGCGCGGCCGTCCCACGTCGTGAAATGGCCGCCGGCCTCTTCCATAATGGGCTGCAGCGGCGCGCAATCCCACGGCTTCATATCCGGATCCAGCATGATTTCCGCGCGGCCCGTCGCCACCAGCACGTAGCCGTAGCAGTCGCCCCAGGTGCGGTGCATTTTCGTAGTCGCCGCGAGTTTCCCGTACGCATCGGATCGCTCCATCGCGCTCGTGACGTTGGTCGTCAGCAACGTCGCGTCCTTCAGTTCCGCCACATTCGACACGCGGGCGGTCCGACCGTTCCACTGGCAGCCCAACCCGCTTGCGGCCGAAACCATTTCATCGAAGGCCGGAAGATAAACCGCGCCGACCGATGCTTTGCCGCGCACTTCAACCCCGATCAGCACGCCATAAAAAGGCACGCCATGGATAAATGTTTTCGTCCCGTCGATGGGGTCGATGATCCAGCGAAAGTCTTTATCGCCTTCGCTCGTGCCGCCTTCTTCGCCCACGATCGCGTGCAACGGATAATGCTTCTTGATCCGCGCGCGGATCACCGCTTCCGCTTCCTTGTCCGCGATTGTCACCGGCGAATTGTCCGGCTTGGTTTCCACCGTGAGCGCCGTTCCGAAATACGCCAGCGTCCTGCGTCCGCCCACGTACGCCGCCTCGGACGCCACTGCCAGCAATTCTTTCAGAGTCGGTTCGCCCATGATTCCCCGTTTGTTAATTCTTTTTACGCCAGGATGTCAAGCCGCCCCGATCGCCAAATTTTATTCTAGTTGGCTAGCTTGGAGCCCTGGCAAACTTGGGCGTTGAAGTAAAAAGGTTTACTGCTCGGCAGCTTTCGCGGCCCGTTCGCGCACCACGCGGAATGCGCCTTCCCAGATGCGCAGGAAATCGCGCCGCCGAGTCAGACACGTTCGCAGCGGATCAGTGACGGGATAAACGCCGCCGCCGCGCAACGCCTCCAGCAGCACTTGGCGCGCGTCAGCCAGCTCCGGATTCACTTTAAGCGCCACCTGATATTCCGCGTCGGTCACGCCCACCAATTGCATCAGCCGCACCGATTCGCTGCCGACTTTCAGAGTCGCTGGGATGGATTTATCCGGCACGCTGACGATCCAATGCGGAAACAAAACCACGCCGCTGTCGCCGATCTGTTCGGCGGTGAGGACTTCACCCACTGGAATTGATTTTCCGGTGCGCTGAATATGCTGCGCGGCCCGCGCCAGAACATGGACGGGAACTTTGGCATCGCGGTGACGCCATTGCACCATCAGTTCAACCCGGGGCTCGCCAGACTTTTTCGCGTAGGTGCTGGAAAATCCATGCGTGATGTACACCCAGCTCATGCGGTCGGCGCGCGGTCCATACTGCGCCACGTCGAACTGCGGCGGTAAACTCAACTGCGGTTTTACAGGCGTGCCATCGAGGGAGAGCACGCGGCCCTTGGGAACCAGCGCGCCAAACATATCGGTGTAATGCTTGTCCCTGGCCATCCACGCCGCGCTGCTGACGGCGGCCGATGCGGCAGGGGAACTCAGCGCTTGCTTCTTAACCGAGGGTACGCGCTTTTTCCCCGCCTTGCGCTCCATTTTCGCGGGCGCCGACGTACGGTGATTTGCACTCTTGGTAGCCATAAGCGACTTGCCTCTTCTGAACCCACCGGGCAGCAGTACGCTGCAAGAGGCCTAAGCCTCTGTATTTCCCACGGTATCCGCAGCCAACTGTTCGTCAGTGGCCAATCCGTAGCGCGTCATCTTCCGGTGCAGCGTCGAGCGGTGCACGGCCAGCCGCCTCGCCGCTTCTGAAATGTTGCCACCGGTAATCGAAAGCGTGCGTAAAATGATGCGCTTTTCTTCCTCGTCCAGCGTGAGCACCTCGCCGTCCGCCGGCCCCCGCATAATGGAGGCATCCACGGGCAGCACGTTCTGAGCAGCAATGAATGTTTCCGAGGCCAACTGTGATTCGTCAAAGACGGGTGCGGTCTGCTGCGCCTGCGGCGCGGCGCTTGCCGCGTTCTGGGCGGCATTGCTCTGAGCCAGCATGGCCTTGAATTGTTCGGCCGTGTACGTTTCCGTCAATTTAGGGAGCGGCACAGCCTGCGCGCCAAGTGTCACGCGCACGATTTCAGGCGGCAAACTAGCCGGTTGAATGACGGACGAGTCTTCATAGACCACCGCGCGCTCGATGGCGTTGCGCAGTTCGCGAACATTTCCCGGCCACGTGTAACGCATCAATGCCGTCAACGCATCCGGCGCCATGCGGGTCGCACGGGTATGGCCTTCTTTACGCGCGTCATCGAGAAAATACTGCGCCAGCGCGGTGATGTCGTCCGGACGGTCGCGCAGGGGTGGAACTTCAAGAACCAGAATCGCGAGCCGGTAGTACAAGTCGGCGCGAAACAGATTGGTCTTGATGTTCTGCATGATATTCTGATTGGTGGCCGAGATCACGCGCGTGTTCACGTGAATCGTCCGGTCGCCGCCCACGCGCCGGATCTCACGGTTTTCCAGAGCCCGCAGCAGGCGAACCTGCATATCCGGCCGCATCTCGCCGATTTCATCCAGAAATAGAGTGCCGCCATGCGCCTGCTCAAAGCATCCCGAGCGCCGCGCGATGGCTCCGGTAAAGGCGCCCTTTTCGTGCCCGAATAATTCGCTCTCGAGGAGACTTTCAGGAATAGCGCCGCAATTGATCGCCACGAACGGTCCGCGTTTGCGCTGCGAATTGAAATGAATCGCGCGCGCCAGCACTTCCTTACCGCTGCCGCTTTCCCCGAGCACCAGCACATCCGAGTCGCTCGTGCTGGCGCGGCGCGACTGATCCACAAGCTGCCGCATGCGCGAAGAATGAGCGATAATCTGATCGAATCCGTGATTCTTATCCAGCGCGCCGGTCAGGACCTGGTTCTGAACTTTCAGATCGCGGTGTTGAATGCCATTACGTAGAACGGCGTGCAGGCGGTCGAAATCGAACGGCTTGGTCAGGAAGTCGTAAGCGCCTTTTTTCATGCACTCGACGGCCATGTCCACACTGCCCGCGGCCGTCATCATGACGATCGAAACATGCCTGTCCACCTGGTGAATTTCGCCAAGCAGCGTTGTGCCGTCTTTACCGGGCAGCATCACGTCGAGAAGCACAATGTCGGGTTCGAGTTCGGTGAACTTGCCCAGCGCTTCGTCGCCGTTCTGAACGATGTGAACGTCCATGCCTTCACGTTGCAACTGAAATCGCAACAACTTACCGAAGTTCGGATCATCCTCCACGACCAGCACGCGGCGCGCTGGAGCAGCATCGTTCACGGAGGCAATGTGCGCTTCACTCATTGTTTATTCGAATCCAATAACCACCAGCAATAGAACTGCTTAAGACGCCTATCTTACAGGTCGCAACTCGACTTGTCTACCCGCTCGACTAAGTTTGGGGCAAAGCTCCCGCCCATGCTGCTTTTCGGGAAATGCTCGCGCACGATTCGTTCGAAATCAGTGCTGCTTTCGCAGCGGCTGGCCAGTGCGCGAAATTCGCGCGCTCCAGGCCGCCCCTGCGCGTAGCAGCACGCGTACTTGCGCATCAGAATATTCCCGCGTTCTTCGCCGAAACGCTGCACAATCAGGCGTTGATGGCGCAGCAGCAATGCGGCCTGCTCGGCCAGTGTCGGATCGGGCATGACTTCCTCGCCACGCAACGCCTGGGCAGCCTGCGCGAACAGCCACGGCCGCCCCAGCGCCGCGCGTCCGATCATCACCCCATCCACGCCGTATTTTTCAAACGCCGTGACCACCCGCGCCGCTGAACTCAGATCGCCGTTACCGATCAGAGGAATTCTCTTCAACACCGCCTTTAATTCCGCGATGCTCTCCCAATCGGCATTGCCGGAAAAAAAATCTTCGGCGACACGGCCGTGCACATACAGCGCCGCCGCGCCCGAATCTTCAACGACCCGCGCGACTTCTTTCGCCGTCATCTCCTTGCGCGTGCAGCCCAGCCGAATCTTTGCCGTCACCGGAACGGGCGCGCACGCCTTGACGACCGTCGAGATGATCTGACCCATTTTGGCGGGGTGTTTCAGCAGGTAGCTGCCGCTGTGCGCTTTTTCACTGACCTTGCGGACGGGGCAACCGAAATTCAAATCGACGACGGACACGTTGTATTCAAACGCGAGTTTTTTTCCGACCTCGGCCAGCGTCTGCGGATCGTTATCCCACATCTGCACGGCGAGCGGACGCGCCTCCTCTTTCACGCCCCACAACCGTTCGACGCAGCCCTTCAACCCGCCGACCTGATGCAGAAAGCCTTCGGCCGAAATCATCTCGGTGGCCTGCAGACCCACGCCGCCGAATTCGCGCACGATCTGCCGGTAGACGTAATTGGTGAACCCCGCCATCGGCGCTTGAAAAACCGGCGGATCGATCAGCAGCGGCCCAATATAAATGGGCTTGACGACCCGCTTGAGTTTTGGCGTCGCTTCCGCCGGGGTTGTATCTGTTGTTGGAAATGCAAAGTTCATGTCCGAAAGTGTAATTCAAAAGATCTCATCAGACAAACGCACGCTTTGAAGCCGCTCCCTCTCTCCCGGAGAGAGGGGGGAATAGCCAGCGGCTCAACGTTTTTTATTGGACGGCGCCGTATCCAGCGGCTTCTGCCGCGAGCGCTCCGGGCCGGATCGTACGGGATCGATCTCCGCGCTCCCCCGCCCCTTCCAAAGCAGCGCGCCGCCGCCAATAAGCAGTGCAACTCCACCCGCGCTGAATAACGGATCGATTCCCGTCACCAAAATAAGCACGATGCCGCCGACGATCAACAGCACGCCACCCAGTAACAAAAAGGTTCCAGTGACTTTGTTCATCTAAACCAAACTAGTCCGGGAAGGGCTGCGTTACACGGGAATTCTGAGCCCATCCGCCGGCCACGTACGCAAGCGCCATGAAGAACGCAAAGGATCCTTTCACACCGGGAATCATCGGGCTGGCGAAGATACTCACGACGAGCGCGCCCGTCCCGGCTGCAAACGCCGCCAGTGCCAGCATCGCGCGAAGTTGAGCGCCCTCGTCTTGAGGTCGAGCCAGTGCGAATGCAGTGAACGCGCCGTACCCCGTCAGAGTCCACCCGCCGAACACGAAGAGGACGATCAGCAATCCCGGCAGGCCTAGCTCGACCGCCGTCGTTTCCAGAAAGCCGAACGTGAAGCGTTCGTCGGCTTCCATATCGAAAGCGGCTTCGTCGTCAGTGCGGCCGCCCGGCTTCACATACGGGTTCTGATAATAGGCGTTGATGTGCTTCTGATACCGCCCGATGCCCACGCCGCGCAACCAGTAGCGTGTGCCATCCGGCTTCCGCGGATCGGACGGCGCGTGCAACAAATCCATCGCGGCCTGGTAGCGCCGCAAGCGAGCGGTGGGCAACTTCTTCTCGTCCGGATTATCCGCATACAGTGTCAGACTGCGCCATAGCACCTCCGCGTTTTTGCGCGGAAGTTTCGGAACCGCAGCCAACACCACGACAAGCAACACCGCCAGAATCGCCGTCGCCGCACCCCATTTCCTCACGGCCATGCAGGCTGCCGCCACCGCGACAACACCCGCGCACGCCGCGACAAATCCGCCGCCCGCCAGCGTCACGCACAGCGCCACGATTCCAAACAGCGCCGCGCCGGCGCGCACTGCGGTATCCCTATCCCACACGGCCAACACCGCCGCGGCCGGAACCAGCAACGCGACATGCGCACCGAACACCGCGCGGAAATCGTACCAGCCCGCAAGCCGCATGTTCGTCGTGCCGCCCAAATCCTGCAGCGGTTTTTCCGGGTCAAACGGAATGCCGACCGGTCCCACATAGTGCTTCAATGCCAAAAGCAGGCAGACGCTGAAACTGGCGCCCAAGATCAAAACCAGCCGCCGCGCCTCCGCCGGAGACTCCATGACGTTCGTAAACGCCCATACGCCAACGACTCCGAACAGCAGCACCCCCGCGACATCTTTCAATGCCGGTTGCAGCGTCCCGGCGCCCGGAAATTGATCGATCCAAAGCATCGAAAGCGCTGCCAGTCCTCCCCATAAAAGGGTCGGCAGAGGCGGCCATGCATGTTTAATCGTCGGCTTTTTCAGCAGGAGTTCCACGCCCAGGATCAGCGCGAGCAGCGGCAGGAGCACATCTAAGGGCGATGCGTAAAACGGTTTCTTCTGGCCCAACAGACGTTCGATGTTGGCACTGACGGGCATCAGTGCCACAACCAGATACGTAAAGTAACGCCGCCACGCAGGCGGCGCATGAACTTCAGTTTCGGTAGCCATGTTCACACCATACCAACCTCTGAAAGAGGTGAGAAGTTACAATTCATTCGTGGGCCCCTCGTCATCCGAGGCCCGACCGTTAGGGAGGGACGCCGCTCCGAAGCCCGACCGTT
>Ga0163144_10012117_pt1 | contig 18155 bp, 20 predicted proteins | sample OliLak19BULKMAT1_FD_123175 | JGI IMG/M metagenome (GOLD analysis project Ga0163144, IMG submission 123175) | Freshwater microbial mat bacterial communities from Lake Vanda, McMurdo Dry Valleys, Antarctica - Oligotrophic Lake LV.19.BULKMAT1 | ecosystem: Environmental > Aquatic > Freshwater >... | reverse complement strand
TCGGCAAGGCCACCGTCGCGGTGCTGTCGTCGCCGGCGAAGCGCGGCGCGGCGTACGGGCTGTACTACGCGGTGTTCGGCGTCGCGTGGTGGCTCGGCAGCATCGCGATCGGCGTGCTCAGCGATCACTCTCGCCCCGCCGCCGCCGCGTTCGGCGCCGCCGCGCTGCTCGCCGCCGCCGGCGTGATGCTGGTCGCGGAGCAGGCGGCGAGACGTGCGCGCGGCTGATCGCCTCGGCTCGGCGTACGCTCGGTGCATGCCGATCGCCCGCACCCTGCGCACGCTCGCGATCGGCGCGATGCTGCCGCTCCTCGCCGCGGCGACGCCGGTCGAGCTCGCCGTCCACGTCGCCGAGGTCGACGGCGCGCCGATCGCCGACGCCGCGTGGATCGACGCGCAGGTCGAGGCCGCGGTCGGCCACTTCGAGCCCGCCGGGGTCACGCTGACCTGGCGCGACGCGGGCACGCCGGCGCCCGTGGTCGACGTCCTCGCGGTCGACGACCGCGACGCGCTCGCCGCGGCGGCGGGCGATCGCGACGTGGTGCACGTGTTCGTGGTGTCGCGGCTGGCCGACAAGGACGTCGAGGGCCACTGGCTCAACGGCGTGCATTGGCGGTACGGCGGCGACGACGACGACCTGCGCGGCCGCCGCTACGTGATCCTGGCGCGCGAGACGCGGTGGTCGAGCACGCTGGCCCACGAGCTCGGCCACTTCTTCGGCCTGTCCCACACCACCAACGCCGACGGGTTGATGACCTCGGGGCCAGACCGCGGCGACGGTCCGCCGACGCTCGATCGCAAGCAGCGCAAGCGGATCAGGGCGCGCGCGCGGGCGTGGGCGCGCGCCCGCTGATCAGTCCAGCGCCTCGTCCTCGCGGCCGCGCTTCGACGGCTTCTTGCGCCGCGACTCCTCGAGGCCGAGCTCCGCGAGCTTCTTGCGGAGCGTGTTGCGGTTGAGGCCGAGGAGCTCCGCGGCCTTGAGCTGGTTGCCGCCGGTGTGCTGGAGGACGAGCTCGAGGAGCGGCCGCTCGACGCGCTGCACGACCTTCTCGTAGAGATCGTGGACCGGGTACCCGTCCATGCGGCGCAGGAAGCCGACGAGCTTGGCCTTGACCATGTCCTCGAACGCGAGGTCCTCGAGCGGGACGCGCTCGGCGACCTTGGGCAGGACCCCGTCGACGTCGCCGGCCTCGATCTTCGAGGCGGCGGCGCGGACGACGAGGCGGCGCGCGATCCCCTTGAGCTCGGCGACGTTGCCGGGCCACGGGTACTTCACGAGCCGCGCGTGGGCGCGGGTCGAGACCGTCATCTTCGCGCGGCCGACCTCGTCGCCGTAGTGGCGGACCCAGCGCTCGAACAGCGTCGGCACGTCGGCGACGCGCTCGCGCAGCGGCGGCACGTCGATGCGCTGGCCGGACATCTGCTCGTAGAGCTCGCGCGACAGGATCTTGGCGGCGACCGCGCTCTCGAGATCGGTGTCACCGGAGCCGACGACGCGGACGTCGTAGACCTCGCCGGTCGAGTCGGCCTTCTTCTTGTCCTTCTCGCGGTGGAGCTCACCGGGGCGGATCGCCTTGCGCAGCGCGCGCTGCGAGGTCGCGGGCAGGTCGACGACGTCCTTGATCAGCAGCGTCCCGCCGGCGGCCGCGCGGAGCGCGCGCTTGGCGCGCTGGTCACCGTCGTCGTGCTCGGGCGCGGCGCCGACGTCCGGCCCCTCGAGCGTGGGCCGCACCGAGACGAACCGCGCGCCGCGGCGCGGGCTCGCGAGGTGGAGCACGCGCGCGACCAGCTCGCGCCCCGTGCCGTGCTCGCCGCAGATCAGCACGGGTTGATCCGTGCCGGCGTAGCGCTCGACCGCCTCGACGACGGAGCGCATCGCCGGGCTCTCGGCGACGAGGAAGTCCCTCGGCTTGCTCTGCTTGCGAAGCATCGGCGCGTGCTCAGGCGGTGGCGGTGGCGGTGTCGAGGTCGAGGTCGGCGGCGAGCTCGATGCGATCGTTGGCGCCGGTGCGATCCCGGTGCTCGATCAGGTGCGTGAAGTACGCCTCGACGTGGGCGACCGCGCCGTCGATCGACGGCGTGTCCCAGACGGCGATCCGCAGCGCGTTGCAGCCGTGGAGGCCGCGCGCGTACCAGGCGCACGCCTTGCGGACCTCGTGCAGCACGCGCGGGCCCTCCTTGAGCGAGCGGATCAGGCCGACGTGGCGGCGGAAGATCGCGCGGCGCTCCTCGAGCGACGGCGGTCCGGGATCCGGACGTCCGGCGGCGAGCTCGCGCAGCCGCGCGAACAGCCACGGGTTGCCCATCGCGCCGCGGCCGATCATGACGGCGTCGCAGCCGGTGGCCTCGCGGATCCGCAGGTAGCCCTCGACGTCGACGACGTCGCCGTTGCCGATGATCGGCACGTGCTTGGGGACCGCGTCGCGGACCATGCGGATGATCTCGTGATCGCTGCGGCCGCTGAACCCCTGCGTGCGCGTGCGGCCGTGGACGGTGATCATCTGCGCGCCGGCCTCGACGAGGGCGCACGCGAACTCGGGCGCGTTGCGGTGCGCGGCGTCCCAGCCGGCGCGGTGCTTGACCGTGACCGGCACGTGCGACGGCACGGCGGCGACGACCGCGCGCACGAGCTGCTGCGCGATCTCGGGCTCGCGCATCAGCGCCGAGCCGCACTCGCCCGCGACGACGCGCTTGGCCGGGCAGCCCATGTTGATGTCGACGAGCGAGGCGCCGATCGCGACCGCGAACTGGGCGGCCTTGTGCATCGCCGCCTCCTCGCGCCCGAAGATCTGCACGCCGAACTTCCGGCCGTCCAGGCTCGCCGTCATCTTGCCGTGCGCCTTCTTGTCGCCGGCGCTCAGCGCGTGCGCGCTCAAGAACTCCGTGATCGTCAGCCCGACCCCGTGCTCCTCGCACACCGTCCGGAACGGCAGGTCCGTGACCGCGGCCATCGGTGCCAGGAGCACCGGGGGATCGACGACGACATCTCCGACTCGCATGACGGCGGCGACCATAACGGATCCCCTCGGGGAGAACACGGGATTTCACGCCCCGGTGAGGCCGGCCAGATCGGCGGGAGTATCGATGTCCGAGAAGGAGGTGAGGTCGGGGTCGGCGGCGCGGAGGGCGGGCTCGTCGAGCCAGCGGACGCGGAGGCGTTCGTCGGTGAGGAGGCCGGAGGTCTTGCGGCGGCCCGCGGCGAGGCGGGCCTGGGCGGCGGGCAAGGCGGAGGTGGCGTAGCAGGCGAGCAGCGGCTCGGGCAGGCCGCGGACGCGCGGCGCGACGGCGTCGAGGTCTGCCGCGCAGGCGGCGATCAGGAGATCGACGAGGTCGCCGTGCAGGCGCGGCAGATCGCCGGCGACCACGAGCAACCAAGGGTTCGCGGACGCGGCGAGGGCGGCGGCGATGCCGCCGAGCGGGCCAGCGCCCTCGGCGGCGTCCTCGACGAACCGCACGCGCAGCCCCGGCGGCACCGGCAGCGGCGCGGCGCCCGGCGCGATCGCGATCAGCAGCTCGCCGACGCGCGGCGCGAGCACCGCGAGCTGGCGCTCCAGGATCGTCGCGCCGTCGATCGCCACCAGCGGCTTGGTGCGGCCGCCGAGCCGCGTCGCGCGGCCACCGGCGAGGATGCAGGCGCTGATCACTTGCCGAGCAGCGCTTCGATCGACTCTTGCTTCGGCGTCGTGACCTCGAGCCCGTCGGGCCCGAGGTAGCAGCTCACCTCGGCGCGCACGCCGTAGCTGCCCGCGCCCGCTTCTTTGCCAGACTCAGATCTAAAATACACGCCCGGGCCGATCGTGAACCCCGACCCCACCACGAGCTGCCGCGTGTCCGAGACCTCGTAGTCGTCGAGGTTCGCCGCGGCGCCTTGCAGATCCGTGTCGAGCGCGTGCCCCGTGCGGTGCACGAAGCTGTCCCCGAGGTTCGACTTCTCGACGAACGTGCGCGCGGCGCGATCGACCTCGTTGCCCTTCACCGCGCGGCGGCGCTTGAGCTTGTCGATGATGAAGTTGATCGCCTCGTCGCGCGCCAGCGACACGACCTCGAACGCCGACGCCATCCGCTCCGGCACGACGTCGCCGACGTACGCGACCCACGTCGACGCCGCGTAGATCCCGTCGACCTTCGAGGTCCTCGCGGCGAGCGAGATCAGCACGAGGTCGTCCTTGACGATCGTCGCGTTGCGCCCGGTCGCCGGCGTGAAGTACGGGTCCGCGGTGTGCGACCCCGCCGCGACCACCGGCGCCGGCCCCTCGACGCCGCGCATCGCCATGCCCTTGACGATCCGCGCCTGGACGTCGAGCTCGGTGACCGCCTTGCCGCCCTTGATCTGTTGCGCGAGCCACGCGAGCGCGTCCTTGCGCAGCTCGACGAGGTGGTGGACCGCGACGTAGTGCTCGACGCGACCCAGCGAGCCCCAGATCGCCTTGGTGAACTGCACCAGGTTCGACGAGCTCTTCACGGTCACGCCGAGCCCCTGCACGAGCTCGAGCGTCCCCGCGTCGATCTGCGACGCCGTCGGCACGGATCCCTTGGGCGAGTACTCCATCGCCACGGCCATGCCCTTGAGCTTCTTGCGCTTGCCCTGGAGCAGCGTCTTGAGCGCCGTCGACATGTCCTTGTAGCCGGCGTACGTGACCTTCGCGCCGGGCAGGTGCGCGAAGCTCTCGGCCTCGGACTGGTGCGACAGCGTCGTCGGCTCGCCCTGCTCGGGGATGAAGTAGAACCACGCGCGCGCCGGGGCGCCGCTCGGGCCGACCAGCGTGTCCGCGAGCGGGTTCTGGCCGGCGTGGTCGTAGAGCAACCAGCCGTCGAGCGACTGCACCGCGAGCAGGCCCTGCACCGCCGCGAGATCGAGGCCGCGCGAGGTCGCGGTGGCGGTCGTCGCGACCGCGGGCTTGGCCGGGTCGTTCGGCGCATCCGTGGGCGCGTCGCCGTACGGATCTGCGGGACCAGCCGGCACATCGCCGTAAGGATCGACGGGCTGCGCAGACGCCGGCGCCGCGACGAGCAAGAGCAGCAATGCGAGCTTCTTCATGCGACCCCCGCGTCGGCCTTCGCCAGCTCGATCAGCATCTCCGCATGAATAGCACCGTTCGTCGCCACCACCTCGCCTTTGTTGACGTCGCACGCGGCGCCGACGGCGTCGGTCACACGGCCTCCCGCCTCCTCGACGAACAGCGCGCCGGCGGCGACGTCCCACGGCTTGAGGTGTCGCTCCCAGTAGCCATCGCACCATCCGCGCGCGACGAAGCAGAGATCGAGTGACGCCGCTCCCAGCCGACGGCAAGCTCCGGCAACGCGCTGGAAGTGCTCCCACTGCCGGAAGTTGTTGCGCGGGTTCGTCGCCCGGTCGTACGGAAACCCGGACACCAGCATCGCCTGCGCCACCGAGGTCTGCGCGCTCACCGCGAGCACGCCCTCGTCGTGGCCCTGCCGCCACCGCGCGCCGCCGCCGCGCCGACCCCAGAAGCTCCACCCGAGCGCGGGCGCGGTGATCGCGCCGACCTCGGCGCGCGTCCCCACCAGCAGCGCGAGCGACACCGCCCACAGCGGCAGGCCGTGGGCGAAGTTCACCGTGCCGTCGATCGGATCCACGCACCACTGCACCTCGTGCGCCTCGCCGCCGCGCTCCTCGCCGAGCACGGTGAGCTCGGGGGTCAGCGCGTGCAGCCGCTCGCGCACCAGGTCCTCGGCGCGCGTGTCCCACTCGGTGACGAGATCGTGCGGCTCGCCCTTGGCGCGGATCTCCGCCGGCCGCACGCCCGCGAGGAGCGTCGAGACCTCCGCGACCACCACCCGCGCCACGTCGAGGTAGCGCTCGCGGTCGCGGTCGTCGAGCGGCACTACAGGTCCAGCTTCATCGCCACGAACTTCGAGCCCGTGGATCCCTGGAACGTGCGGCTCGATGCGACCGCCGGCGACGCCGTCGTGTGATCGACGACGCGGAAGCCGTGCTTGGCGGCGAAGAAGTCGCTCGCGTACTCGGTGAGCAGGTAGATCCGGCGCACGCCGCGGTGGCGCGCCTCGTTGACCGCCGTGTCGGCGAGGATCCAGCCGTAGCCGCCGCCGCGCCAGTCCGGGTCGACCGCGAGCGCGCGCAGGATCGCGTCCTCGCCGAACACCTCGAGCGCGACGCACGCCGCCATCCCGCTCTCGTTGCGCAGGTAGAAGTACGCCGAGGCGTCGCCTTCGTCGGCGGGCTCGTGCAGCCCGGAGCGCTCGAGCAGGTTGCGCACGCCGGCCATGTCGCCGGGGCGCGCCGGCATCACCGCGTCGCCGATCTCGTCGAGCAGGCGGTCGTGCAGGTTCTCGAAGCTGCCCGAGCTGAGCACCACCACCACGTCGCCCGGCGCGGTCGAGCCCGCGAGGTGCTTCACGATCGCCTCGACCTCGGGGATGTAGCTGGCCTGGGTGCCGCTCTGGTGGAGCTCGAGCGCGAGCCGCTCGGGATCGAACCGCTCCTCCTTCGGGATCTTGCTGGCGTCGTAGAGCTTGCCGACGACGACCTCGTCCGCGTGGGCGAACGCGGTGACGAACTCGCCCTGGAACGTGCGCCGCCGCGACGTCGCGCTGCGCGGCTCGTAGACCGCGATCACGCGCCGCTTCGGGAACCGCTTGCGGAGCGCGCGCAACGTCTCGCGCACCGCCGTCGGGTGATGCGCGTAGTCGTCGAGCACGACGACGCCGCCGGCGATCCCGCGCAGCTCCTGCCTGCGACGCACGCCCGCGAAGCTCGCCACCGCGCGGCGGACCGCGTCGACCGGCACGCCCCGCGAGATCGCGACGGCGATCGCCGCGACGGTGTTCGCGACGTTGTGGCGCCCGACGAGCAGCGTGTGGAACCGGTCGACGTGGGCGCCGTCGCGCAGCACGTCGAACGCGACGCGGTCGCTCTTGCCCGCGACCTCGAGCCGCTGCGCGCACCACGTCACGCCCGGCGGGACGCCCTCGTCCTCGCCCTCGAGCACCGCGTAGCGCTCGACCTTGCACTTCGCGGTCTCGGCGACCGCGACCACGTCCGGGTGATCGGCGGCGATCAGCAGGCCGTCCTCGGGGATCAGCGCGACCATCTTCTTGAACGCGTCGCGGACCTGCTCGAACGACGCGAAGATGTCGACGTGATCGAGCTCGACCGAGGTCAACACCACGGTGCGCGGGCGGTAGTGCAGGAACTTGGAGCCCTTGTCGAAGAAGGCGCTGTCGTACTCGTCGCCCTCGACCACGAAGTCCGGTCCCTGGCCGAGGCGCCAGCCCTGGCCAAACCCGATCGGGACGCCGCCTACGAAGAACGATGGGTCGCGCCCGGCCTCGTGGAGGATGTGGGCGAGCAGCGACGAGGTCGTGGTCTTGCCGTGCGTCCCGGTGATCACCACCGAGTGGCGGTCGGCCAGGAAGTGCTCGCCGAGCACCGCCGGGAACGAGGTCAGGGTGACGCCGCGCGCGCGCGCGGCCGCTACCTCCACGTGATCCTTGCCGTGGACGTTGCCCACGACGACCATGTCCGGGCCCCAACCCAGGTTGCCGGCGTCATATCCGGTGAACACCGGGATGCCGAGGGAGGCCAGCTGATCGCTCATCGGCGGGTACACCGCGGTGTCGGAGCCGCGGACCTCGTGTCCCGCGGCCGCGCACAGGCCAGCGACGGCGCCCATGCCCGTGCCTCCGATCCCGATGAAGTGGACCTTCAAAACGCGCGGAAGGTAGCCGCTCGCCCCCGGCCGGTAAAGCGCCAAGGAAACCTTTGCAGCCGCGCCCCGGGCCCGCGTATTCTGAGAGTGACGGAGGGTCAGCGCGGGCCATGACCGAAGCACGGCACGAGCGACGGCAGCACTTTCGCGGCAAGCCGAGACCCGGCCGCCGCCTCGCGATCCGCTACCGCGTCGACGGTGGCGCCTGGATCGCGGCCGAGACCCGCAACATCGGGGTCGGCGGCGCGTTCGTCGCGAGCACCGAGCCCGGGCAATCCGGCGCCACGGTGGAGATCGAGCTCGCCGTCCCCACCTGCGACAAGCCCCTGATCCTCCGCGGCCAGGTCCGCTGGGCCCAGGGCGACGGCCACGGCGAGGACGCCGGCATGGGCGTGCAGTTCCAGGACCTCGACATCGACGTCCTGCTCGAGCTCAACGACTACTTCGCCTCGCTCACCGGCGTGGAGTTCGGTGCGTAACCCGCGCGGTGTCGTGCACCGCGCATCTCGCGCGGCGTCGTGCACCGCGCACCCCGCGCGGTGTCGTACACCGCGCAGCCTCGTCCTCGTGGCCCTGCTGCTGGCCACGAGCGCCAGCGCCGAGGTGGCCGTGGCCACCAACCGCCTCGTCGTGGCCGAGTCCGAGGAGCGCGCGATCTCCGATCGCCTGCGCGGTCACGACTTCGCGATCGTCGACGGCTCGCTCGTGATCCGCGACATCGCCGGCGAGGGCGCGCCGCACATCGGCGTCGTCGCGCGCGACGGCGACGACCTCGTCCTCGACGCCGCCGACGGCCGCTGGATCCTCACCGGCCCCCTCGCCCGCCCCCGCATCGCCGGCCCCGGCTACACCGTCTGGGTCACCGGCACCCCCGTCGGCGACGGCACGTACCGCGTCCGCAGGCTCGGCGTCCTGCGCCGGCCGGTGAAGCCGTGAGAGTGCTGCTCGCGCTCGCGATGGTCGCACTGCTCGGCGGCGTGGCGCGCGCGGAGGACGAGCTCGACCCCGACGAGTGGGTGCTGCTCGGCACGTCCGAGGTCGTGCCGAACCTGGTGATCTCGCTGTCACCGGAGGGCGGCCTGATCGATCAGCTCGCGATCGTCGCGAGCGCCGGCGCGCTCACCCTCGACAAGGTCGACATCCTCGCCAACCACTCCACGCTCGAGCGCCTCATGGCGACGTCGCTCGATCAGACCAGCACGACGAAGCTCATCGACCTCGAGCGTCCGCGAAAGAAGCTCGCGCGGGTCACGCTCCGCACGAGCGGCGTCAGCAAGGGCGCGGAGATCATGATCTACGGCCACCTCTCCGAGTCGGCGACCGTCGCCAGCACGGTCGGCGAACAAACGGAGACGACCCGGGCCTTCGCGACGCCGCGCAAGGTGTCCACCGCGCGGCGGCTGGGCGCGTCCGACGCCGACGGCTGGACGCTGCTCGGCGAGGACGAGGTCGACCTGATCGACGACGAGGTCGAGATCAACCGCGGCAAGAGCACCTGGAGCCAGCTCAAGGTCGTCGTGATCGGCGACGCCGTGAAGCTCACGACCCTCGACGTCCACCTCGGCGGCAAGAAGCCGAAGGTGCAGCGCGAGGAGCCCGACCAGACCTACGGCGAGGGCGACGACTCCTTCGTGATCGACATCGCCGGCAAGCGCCGCGCGATCGAGAAGGTCCGGTTGCAGTACCGGAAGCACTCGCTCGACGCGGTCACCCGCATCCAGGTATACGCCCGGTGATGCGCTACCTCCTGGCCCTCGTCTTCGTCGCCACCTTCGCCAGCAGCGCGCGCGCGGCCGCCGACGACGACGGTCCCACGTGGGACGACGACGGCTGGACGCTGATCGGTGAGGACGTAGTCGATCTCGTCGAGGACGAGGTGACGATCGCCCGCGACGACAGCACGTGGGACAAGGTCGCCATCGTCGCGATCGGCGACGACGTCACGATCAAAGCGCTCGAGGTCCAGCGCGCCGGCAAGTCCGACAAGCGCCAGCGCGCGGCCATCGGCGAGCGTCTGACCGACGGCTCGCGCACCCGGATCATCGAGCTCACCGGCAAGCGCCGCGCGATCGAGAAGGTCCGGCTGCAATACAAGAAGCACAAGCTCGACGGGGCCACGCGCGTCCAGGTGTACGCGCGGTGATTCCCGACCAGGTGCTCGACGAGATCCGGCGTCGCGTCGACATCGTCGCGGTGATCGGCCAGCACGTCGAGCTGCGCAAGGCCGGCCGGAACTGGAAGGGCCTGTGCCCGTTCCACGGCGAGAAGACGCCGTCGTTCAGCGTCTCGTCAGACAAGGGCTACTTCTACTGTTTCAGCTGCCACGCGAAGGGCGACACGTTCACCTTCGTGATGGAGATCCAGGGCAAGTCGTTCCACGAGGCATCTGAGCAGCTCGCCGCGATGGCCGGCGTCGACATCGAGGCATACGCGCGCTGATGCGCTACCTCCTCGCCATCGTGTTCGTCGCCGCGTTCGCCACCGGCGCGGGCGCGGAGGACTTCGACCCCACGGGGTGGAAGCTGCTGGGCGCGGAGACGCCCCGCGGGCGGGGGAACGGCGAGCTGGAGGTCAGCTCGCCGCATGGCGCGATCGATCGGGTGGCGATCGTGGTGTTCGGGGGCTCGGCCGAGGTCGTGAAGGTGACCGTCGCGACGCTTCACAAGACCGAGATCGACGAAGAGGTCGGACGCACGCTGGATGCCGAGCAGCCGAGCTACGCCTTCAAGATCAAGCGTTCCAAGCGTGCGCGGCGGATCCTCGTGGAGTTCGACAACGCCGATGGCCGCTCGCGCGTCGCAGTGTTCGCCCGTGACTCGCGCGCCAAGAAGCAAGCGGTGCTCGCGTCCACCTCAACCTGGAGCAGCGCCGGCTGGACGGAGCTGGGCACTGAGGAGCTGGACGGCGAGCGGTTCGCGATCTTGTGGTCCAGCCTCGACATCCCGATGGATCAGCTCGCCCTGGTCCCCACCGCCGACCTCGAGGTCTCGCGAATGGGTGCGCACCTACGGGACGGCGACGACGAGGCGCGTTTCGAGGAGACCCGGCGCACGGCGTGGCGCCGAGGCGAGGCGCACCTGATCGATCTCACCACCCAGCCCAGCGCCGTTGGGGTCAAGCTCGTGTACTTCAGCTACATCATCAATGGCGCTTCGTCAGCGGAGGTGACGCTCTACGGGATGCCGCGAAATCCCACGACCGGCGCGACGGTCGTGAGCACGCCGGCCTCGGGTCCGGCAGACCCGTGGATCGCGGATGGCTGGACGCTGATCGGCGAGGACCAGGTCGACCTGATCGAGGACGAGGTCGTGATCGACCGCGACGACAGCACGTGGAGCAAGCTCGCCGTGGTCGCGACCGGCGACGAAGTCACGCTCGAGTCCATGGAGGTCCACCTCGCGGGCAAGGCGGAGAAGGTCCATCGCACGGAGATCTCGGAGACGCTGACCGACGGGACCCGCAGCCGCATCATCGACATCACCGGCAAGCGCCGCGCGATCGAGAAGGTCCGTCTGCAATACAAGAAGCACAAGCTCGACGGGTCCACGCGTGTCCAGGTGTATGCGCGTTGAACGAAGCGTGAGGGCGCACACAATGGAGGGCGCATTCCTGCGGGCGGGGTAAGTTGGCCCGCATGAGTGACCTAATTTTTCGGGGCGGGGCGCGTCAGAACCGCACCATGAAGAAGCACCTAGGCCTGCTTTCCTTGCTCGGATTGCTCGCGCTCGCGGCCCCTGCCGCGGCGCAGGTGGAGCAGCGGGACCACCGTGACGGCCGTAGCGACCGGCGCGCCGACGCTCAGGACGAGGTGTTCGACGACCGCGGGTGGACGCTGCTCGGCCAGCGCAACGTGCGCAAGAAGGCGCGCGACACGATCACGGTGGGCGCCTACGAGGGCCGGTTCGACCAGATCATGCTGGTCGTCGACGGCAGCGCGATGAACGTCACCAAGCTGACGGTGTTCTTCGGCAACGGCAAGAAGTTCAAGCCCAAGATCAAGCACCAGTTCGAGTTCGGCCGCCGCACGCGCGCGATCGATCTGCCGGGCAACGACCGCGTGATCGAGAAGATCGAGCTGAAGTACGACGCGCTCGCCCGCGGCGCGCGCTCGAAGGTCCGCGTCTACGGCCGCGACACGCGCGCAGGCCAGGATCCGGCGCCGCCGGTCTATACGCCGCCGGTGTTCGACCACAAGGGCTGGGAGGCGCTCGGCGAGAAGACCGTCGACGGCAAGCATGACAAGGACACGCTCGAGATCGGCCGCGACGACGGCCGGTTCACGAAGGTCCAGTTCGTGGTCCACGACTCCGACGTCACGTTCGACAAGGTCACGATCGTGTTCGGCAACGGCGAGACGATGCACTCGGCCAACAAGATGACGTTCGCCGAGGGCTCGCGGACCGGCGCGATCGACCTGACCGGCGAGAAGCGGTTCATCAAGTCGATCGAGCTCAAGTACTCGAACCTCGCCGGCGGCGGCAAGGCGCGGGTCGTGGTCTACGGCCTCCCCGCGCCGGTCGAGCAGGACACGGTGAAGAAGCGCGACCACCGCAAGGGCAAGAAGCGCTAGTCGTCCGCTTCGCCCGGTTGGTCGGCGCCGAGCTCGGGATCGTCGAGCCGCGACGACACACTGGCTCTGTTCCAGAGCGTCCTGGGTCCTCGAGAACGAAGTGGTCCAGGTGGGCCGCGGACGTGGACCGAGCTGGCGCGAGGCGCACCAGCAACTGCAGCGGATCGCGAAGACGCGCGCGGCGCTCGATGCGGACGAGGCGAGGTGGCTGCTCGACGCCCTCCGCTCAAATCGGAGGTCTCTCTTCCCCGATCACCTAGCGGCGCACGTCCGTCGACTCGAAGATCTTGTCGGCGGACGCGGGGACGAAGCCCTCGAACAGGCTGCCGTCGGGGAGCGCGTAGCGGCGCGCGAACTCGTAGTAGCAGGACGGGATCCGCGCGGTCGTGTCGGCGAACGTCACGTCGATCTCCTCGGCGCGAGTCGACGATTGCTCGAGCAGGTCGCGCGGCGAGCCCTTGATCGCCCCGCCCGACTCGTTGAGCGCGAACCCGGCGGCGCGCAGGAGGTCGTCGAGCTCGACCAGCGAGGCGACCGTGGTCAGGCGGTTCACGTCGACGGTGAAGTGGTTGACGCGGAACCCGAACGCCGCCACCCACGCGGCGTACTCGCTGACGTCGAGGAGCGCGCGGTAGGTCGCGTGATCGACGCGCCAGGCGCGCCCGGCGTACGGCAGATCCGCGCGGGCGCCGAACCCGGCGGGCAGCTGCGCGACGAGGTCGCGGATCGTCGCCTGCGCGGCGGCGGGCAGCTCCTCGATCACCAGCTCGCTGATGAACACCTTCGGGAGCTGCGCATCCGCGTGGGCCCAGTAGCGTGCGACGAGGTGCTTGTCGTCGAACCGGTAGTCGCCGCGCGGCGTCCACCCGAGGCGCTCGAACGGCGCGGCGAGCGCGGCGAGGCCGAGGCCGGGCACGCCGAAGGTCCGCAGCGCGACGTGGTCGTTGACGATCTGCTCACCGCGCGCGGCGAGCAGCGCGTGGACGCGCGCGGCCTGCGGCGTGGTCGCCGTGTAGTCGCGCCACAGGGCGTCGAGCAGGGCCTCGACGTCGGTCACGTCAGCGCAGGACGAACGGGTACTTGAAGGACTGCTTGGCCTTCTTGGACTTCGGGAACACCAGCGGCTTGACCGCCTCCTCGAGGCAGCGGCCGGTCGGCGTGTCGACGAACTCGCCGGACTGGTCGATCGCGGTGACCTCGCCGGAGCCGGCGACCGTGATGTGCAGCTTGGCGTCGCCGGGGACGCCGTACTTCTCGAAGCACGCGGCGCCGGCCGCGGTCGCCGTGGCCATCACGGCCTTGATCTGCTTGGCGGTCAGCTCGTCGGGCACGCCGGGGGCGGCGGGCGCGTCGGCCTCGCCCTCGGCGACGGTCTCGCCGCACGCGACCTTGTCCGGCGACACCTTGTCGGCCTTGGGCGACGCGCAGATGATGTGGCCGTCGCACGGGTCGTGGGTCCGGAACCCGAGCACCTCGACGGACAGGCCGGCCTTGCCGTCCTTCTGCTTCCAGGTCGAGCTGCTCGCCGGGATCTTGATGACGAAGTCGGTCTTGAGCCGCGGGACGACCTCGGCGCGCCAGTTGGTCGCCGCCTCGGCGCCGCTCTTGAACGTCTTGGCGGTGGTGTGGATCGGCGCGGCGACCGCGACGTTGCCCTTCCACTCCGGCGACGCCATGTTCGACAGCACGTAGAAGCCGACGCCGTCGACCAGGATCGGCTCGATGCACGCGATGCAGCCGGACACCGTGAGCGGCGCCGACTTCTTCTTGTCGTCGTAGGCCTCGGCGGTGAACGCGGACGCGTCCCCGGCGACGATGAACGTCTTGCCCGCCTCGGCCGACAGCCGCGCGTCGCGGATCATGCGGCACTGGCGCTGGTCGAGATCGCTGCCGTCGCTGCACTTCGCGTGCATCGCCCAGATGATCGCGGCGAGCCCGTCGCGGTCGATGCGGAGGGCGCCCGCCGCGACGTCGTCGAAGCTCGGCTTCTTGGCCGGCTCGTCAGCGACGGCGGTCCCCGCCAGCAGCGCGATCACGAACCCGATCCCCAGGTGACGCATGCCGGGGTGGTAACACCCCGGCCAGCTGCGCGCAATCACTTGAGCTTGTGGCTCAGGTACGCCTTGAGGCGGAGCTCGGCGTCGGCGGGGTCCTTGATCACCACGGGGACGGAGCGCTTGAGCTCCTCCTCGACGTCGCCGTACAGCGCCTTGCGGGCCGCGGCGTCGGACACGATGTTCTGCGGGGTCCGTCCGCGGACGCTCGCGTCGACGAGCTTGGCGCAGTACTGCTTGAGCTTGCCGAACGTCTCGCCGCCGAGGAAGTCGAGCAACGAGTCCGAGTCGTTGCCGAGCTTGCCGAGGGTGTACTCGGCGTCGCCCGGCAGATCACCGAGCGGGTGGGCCTGGGCGAGCGACACGCAGACCCGGATCACCATGACGTCGTCGAGGGCGCCGATCCCGCTCTCGTGGTCCGGGATGAGGTCCATCCGGGTGACCAGGTAGTTGAGCGCCGCGGCCGCGAGCTTGCGCGACTCGAGGTGCGCGCTCTCGAACTCGATGAGCTTCTTGAGCGCATCGACGTCCGCGTGACAGCTCTCGGTCCACGACTTGTACGTCTCGATGAACTTGGACACGTGTTCGCTCCTTTTCGCGCCTGGGTTCAGGTCAGAAAGCCGCGCGCGATGTTCATCAGCTCGGTGTTGGCGGCGACGGCCTTGCCGAACGCCTCCTGCTCCGACGCCGACAGCTCGACCTCGAAGATCGCCTCGGCGCCCTTGGCCCCGAGCTTGACCGGCACGCCGAGGAACGCGTCCTTGACGCCGAACTCGCCGCGCAGCTCGACCGAGCACGGCAGGATCCGGCCCTGGTCGCGGACGATCGCCTCGACCATCAGGCAAGTGCCGGCGCCCGGCGCGAGCCACGCCGACGTGCCGATCAGCCCGGTCAGCGTCGCGCCGCCCTTCTTGGTGTTCTCGACGACCTCGGTGATCTTCTCGGCGCTCAGAAACTTCGAGACCGGCACGTTGCCGATCATCGCCGACGACACCAGCGGGACCATGTCCTTGTCGGTATGCGCGCCGAGGACGATCGCCTGGACGTCCTCGACCGACACGTTGGCGGCGAGCGCCAGGTAGGTCCGGAACCGCGCGCTGTCGAGCACGCCGGCCGAGCCGATCACGCGCTCGCGCGGGAACCCGGTGACCTGCTTGGCGACGAACACCATCGCGTCGAGCGGGTTCGACACCACGATCAGGATCGCCTCGGGGGCGTGCTCGCGGACGTTCTTGCAGATGTCGCGGACGATGCCCGCGTTGATGTTGATCAGCTCCTCGCGCGACTGGCCGGGCTTGCGCGGCACGCCGGCGGTCATCACGACGACGTCCGCGCCGGCCATCGCCTCGGGCTTGTCCGTCGCCAGGAACTTGTTGTTGAAGCCCTGCCACGGGCCGCACTGCGTGAGATCGAGCGCGCGTCCCTCGGCCGGGCCCGGCTTGACGTCGATCAGGACGAGCTCGCCGAGCTCCTTGAGGACGGCCCACTGGGCCACGGCCGCGCCGACGTTCCCGCCAGCGCCGACGATCGCGATCTTGGGACGCTTGATCATGGTCCGCGGTTGATAACACAGCTCGACGGGGTTACACCCCCGACTACTCCATGAAGATCCACGAGTACCAGGGCAAGGAACTGTTCCGGAAGTACAACGTGCCGGTGCCGATCGGCATCCCGGCGATGTCCGTGGAGGACGCGATCGCCGCGGTGGCCGAGGTGCAGAAGCGGTCCGGCGGAGAGGTCGTCGTCGTCAAGGCGCAGATCCACGCCGGCGGCCGCGGCAAGGCGGGCGGCGTGAAGGTCGCGAAGAACCGCGCCGACGCCGAGGCCGCGATCAAGAAGATCTTCGGCATGACGCTGGTGACGCCGCAGACCGGCCCCGAGGGCAAGAAGGTCCAGCGGCTGTTCGTCGAGCAGGGCCTCGCGATCGAGAAGGAGTACTACCTCGGCATGCTCCTCGACCGGGAGACCGGCCGGGTCACCGTGATGGCCTCGAAGGAAGGCGGCGTCGACATCGAGGAGGTCGCGGCCACGCACCCCGAGAAGATCCTCAAGGAGACGATCCACCCGGCAGTCGGCTGGCAGGACTACCAGTCGCGTCGCCTCGCGGAGAAGCTCGACATGACGCCGGCGGTCACGAAGGAGCTGACGAAGTTCCTCGCCGTCCTGACGCGCGCCTACGACGAGCTCGACTGCTCGATGCTCGAGATCAACCCGCTGGTCGTCACCAAGGACGGCAAGGTGATCGCGCTCGACGCGAAGATCAACTTCGACGACAGCGCGCTCTACCGGCACCCGGAGTTCAACGAGCTCCGCGACGAGGCCGAGGAGGATCCGCAGGAGACCGAAGCCAAGAAGTGGGACCTGAGCTACATCGCGCTCGAGGGCAACATCGGCTGCCTGGTCAACGGCGCCGGCCTCGCGATGTCGACGATGGACATCATCAAGTACGCGGGAGGTCAGCCCGCGAACTTCCTCGACGTCGGCGGCGGCGCGACGACCGAGAAGGTCACCGCCGCGTTCAAGATCATCACGACCGATCCGCAGGTGAAGGCGATCTTCGTCAACATCTTCGGCGGCATCATGAAGTGCGACACGATCGCCAACGGCGTGATCGCGGCGGTCAAGCAGACCGGCCTCACGCTGCCGCTGGTCGTCCGCCTCGAGGGCACGAACGTGGAGCTCGGCAAGAAGATCCTGGCCGACAGCGGCCTGAACATCGTGTCCGCGAGCGACATGCTCGACGGCGCCAAGAAGGTCGTCGAGCTCGCGAAGGGCGGTGGCAAGTGAGCATCCTCGTCGGTTACGACACCCGCCTCGTCGTCCAGGGCATGTCCGGCTCGGCCGGCGCGTTCCACGCCCGCCAGATGGTGGAGTACGGCACCCGCGTGGTCGCCGGCGTCACCCCCGGGAAGAAGGGCACCAAGGTCGAGGGCCTCGAGCAGGTCCCGATGTTCGACACCGTCGACGAGGCCGTGCAGCTCGCCGGCGCCAACACGACGGTGATCTACGTGCCGCCGCCGTTCGCGGCCGACGCGATCCTCGAGGCCGCGTCCGCGGGCATCGAGCTCGTCATCACGATCACCGAGGGCATCCCGGCCCGCGACATGATCAAGGTCAAGGCCGTCCTCGACGCCGACTACCCGCACGTGCGGCTCGTCGGCCCGAACTGCCCGGGCGTGATCACGCCGGGCCAGTGCAAGGTCGGCATCATGCCCGGCCACATCCACAAGGTCGGCGGCGTCGGCGTCGTGTCGCGGTCCGGCACGCTGACCTACGAGATCGTCGGACAGCTGACCGCGATGGGCATCGGCCAGAGCACCGCGGTCGGCATCGGCGGCGATCCGGTCAAGGGCACCGACTTCATCGACGTGCTGGCCTTGTTCGCCGAGGACCCGGGCACCAGCGCGATCTTCATGATCGGCGAGATCGGCGGCAGCTCCGAGGAGGAGGCCGCGGCGTTCATCAAGGACCACGTCAAGAAGCCGTGCGCGGCGTTCATCGCCGGGCAGACGGCGCCTCCGGGCAAGCGGATGGGCCACGCCGGCGCGATCATCTCGGGCGGCAAGGGCACCGCGGCGGCCAAGATCGACGCGCTGCGCGCGGCGAACATCGCGGTGGCGCCGAACCCGGCCGAGATGGCCAAGACGCTCGCGCCGCTGTTGAAGTAGGCGAGGCCATGGGGTAAGAGGCCCCCCATGGCAATCGAACGCACCTTCTCGATCATCAAGCCCGACGCCGTCGCCGCCAACAAGATCGGCGGCGTCACCGCGAAGCTCGAGGCCGGTGGCCTCCGCATCCTCGCCTCCAAGATGGTGCGGCTCACCACGGGCCAGGCGCGCGC
>Ga0163144_10012116_pt1 | contig 18155 bp, 15 predicted proteins | sample OliLak19BULKMAT1_FD_123175 | JGI IMG/M metagenome (GOLD analysis project Ga0163144, IMG submission 123175) | Freshwater microbial mat bacterial communities from Lake Vanda, McMurdo Dry Valleys, Antarctica - Oligotrophic Lake LV.19.BULKMAT1 | ecosystem: Environmental > Aquatic > Freshwater >... | reverse complement strand
GTCCTTCTTCCGCGCCAGCACGGACCTTTGATAATCGGCGGGAGAAAGTCCTTCGCGCACCTGATCCAGATGGACGGCGAACTCCGAAGCGTCGAGCGGTTTGCCCTCGCGCAAATCCTCGCGCGGGGTGACAACTTTATACCAAGCTTTTAGGGGCATAGATTAAAAGCGAAACTATCCGATTTCGCGAATTCTACGTCTGATTTCGGCTATGTCTGATTCCAGTTCTTCAATCTTTTCTTTCTTTGACTCGATTTTCTTTTCCAGTGATTCAATCACTTCTTCCAGATGAGACCTGATTTCGTCAGCTCGCCGTCCATCAAAGACATTGGAAAGTTTTTCGCGTTTGTCATCTAACACACCCTCGTCATGGCGAACGGATTCTTCCATTTTCTCCAAAAATGCTTCTTGATTGCTCAACCTGGCTTCGAGTCTTTGAACCGTCGCACGCTTTCGTGTCGCCCAAAAATCATCAAGCGCCTCCTTGAAGTCGCTCCAAAGCTGGTCATCGCTTTCTTTTCCCGAAAAACCTACATGCTTCCATCCGTTCATCAATGCGTTTGCCTCATCCTTGGCCTCCTTTTCATCCGCGCGCCTTCCGAGACTTTTCATTTCAGATATGAGGCGTCGTTTCTCCGTGCGCTTGCGCTCAAAGGATTCCTCTCGCTCCTGGTGTATTGCCTGACCTTCCGTTTTCCATTCGTCCCACGCCCTTTGCAACTCCGACTGAACGCCTTCCAAGACCTTAAAGCAATCTGCCCGGTCCTTAAGTAGCAACTCCTGCTTTCTCTCGGAGAAAGTGTTCCAAGCGTGTTTCATTCGGCCAGATAGTTCAGTCAAACGCCGTTTTTCTCTCTCCCGGGGTGTGGGCGAATCCATACCGAATAACATTTTTTCAACTATGTGCGCGGCCAATTGAGCGAACACGAAGCCAGTCACGACCATAGCCAAAGTCTCAAAGCCATCCTCCCGCGGCCATGCTGCTTGAGCCAGCCCGATGATTTTCCCTTTGAGCGCTTCAGAAGATTCTGCGCGTGATTCACGTTCCCTTTCTTTGCGGTCCCGATCCGCCTTCATCTGGTCAACAATGGCTTGCAACGCATTCCATGCGTCGTCTTTTTCCTGACGAGTGGGGTAACGAGTTTCCTTGAACTCGCCGCTGATCTCCTTGACCAGTGCCCACGTTTCGCGCCAAAAAGCTCCGTCTTTTGTGGTCAGGAATGTCATGCCGTTCACGCGACCATTCAGGCCATTGATTTTTGAATCGAGCTTTTTGTAATCCATGACCGCCTCCGCACTTTAAAATCCCAACCCCTTCTTTCGCGCCAGCACGCCGTCAACCCAGCGCTTTTCTTCGGTGTGCGAAGGATAAAGCGCGGACAACGCCTGCGCGAGTCTCCAAAACCGTTGGTCACGGCCCGCTCCGTCTTCAACTAGAAATCGCTTCAATGCTTCGCTGCGACCGGCGGCGAATAGGATCATGCTCTGGTGAATGCGGTCGAGGACGGTCTCGCCGTGACGTTCAACTTTTGTTTCGCCGAAAGTCGTGCCGCCTTCATCGGATTGTTCCAATACTTTGAACAAATCCATCTGTGGCGTTTTCTTTTTTCTCGCTGTCGTGATGCGGCTTTCATCCTTGCCGAAAAGATGATTGGCACGTTCGCCAACTGGAAGCAGGCGCGCGGTTTCACCGGAAACTTCCACGAGGCTGTCCAAACTTTCGAGATTTGCGCCGAGTCCTTGGGCGATTTTTCGCGCGGCGTCATATTCGAGGACGAAGCCGGTGGCCTTTGCTTTCTTCGCGCCGCCTTCGGATTCATCGTCCGCGTCATCTTCTTCGGCGTTCTCGCCGTTGGCGGCGTCGGTGTTACCGGCGTTCAATGTCCAGAGCCACATGGCGGTGAGGCGGGCGTCTGGCTCGAAGCCGGTCGTGTCGGCATCTTTGAAGACCAAGGCCAGTGCTTCCTTGGCGACGGCGGCCCAGACTTGCTCCAGATATTCCTTGAGCGTGACGGTCTCGCCGCTGGCTTTCTCCACGCGCGAATAGCGGGAGAAAATTTCCAGTGCCGGGCCGAGACAGGCGAAGATGGCGTCTGCGCCGACGACGCCTTCCTCGGCCAGACGCGGCATCCATTCGTGGATGCGGCGCGGCAACTCCTGCAACACGTCGCGCCAATCGCCGACTTCATCCGCGCGCACCGAGCCGTCGGGATTCTCGCGCGGGCGGCAGACGAGATGGACGGAGGATGCGAGTCGCGCTTGGCCTTGCGCCGAAACGCGCGTTTCCATTTCCGTATCAATCCGGCCATGAACCGGTGATAATCCAACCTGCGTCCACGACGGCTTTCAAAATGGCTTCCCAACTCGCCGTCGTCTTGCTGGCGAAAACAATAGTGCCGATGCCGTCGGGGCGGAGCACGCGCCGGCCTTCTCCAAACGCTTTCGCCAACTCGCGTTCGTAAAACGCAATGTCGTGAGTCGAATTGCTCAACTCGTGCATACGGTCAACCACGATTTCTTCGTCTTTCGGAACGACAACCAATTTGAAAAGGTCTTCGTGGACGGACGCGAGACTGCGCCGAAGCCAAACGTAGAAAAAATCAGATAGGTAGGCGTAGGGCACTGCATCGTAATATGGCGGATCGGTGATGAACGCGTGTGCGGCGTCAGCCGGCAGCGCGTGCTCTGCGGCGGAACACTGGATTGCGTGGCCTGTGTCCTCTACCGGCATGACCCCTGAGCTTATTGCATACGCCGTTCTCTCAACCATGCTCGACCAAGAGCCGCTCGACTCGCATGTTGCAACGGCTTCGGCAAAGTCCCAAAGCATTGGGATAGCTTGCCGCGCCATCATGTGGACAGGACATTCAGCGTCAGGCTTCCAGCTACATAGTGAATTGGTTAAATCCGCTTCTTTGCTGACGGCAAACGCTAGTCCCGTTTGGACTGCCGCTGCGAATCCTGCATCGTGCTCTTGACTCAGCTTGACCCGACCTCGTTGACCAATCGGGTCAACGTCGTGAGCGCGAGCATTTGGCGCGCGGAGTAAAAGTCCCCTTGATTCTCGAAGCCGTAAATCATCGCCCAAGTGTGCCGAATGCCACGTGGGTCAAGTGGTTCGTTCGGCACCAAGCTGACAATTCCCTTGTGGCTTGTTTTGCGGCTCTGCAATTCGGCTGTCGCTTTTTGAATCGCTTGCGCGTCGGACTCACCAGGCAGCCGATAACTGCGGCCTCCGGCTTTCGGGCTAAGGCTCGCAACGCACAACATCCTTGAGTCGTTGGCACCTCCTCGCCGTGACTTGAGTTGCGCTCGCACGCGCGCCACTGGCGTCGTGTAACCGCAACAGGGACACGTCGCTGAACCGCGCTTCACTGTTTCCGAGAATTTTGGGTCGGCGATTTTCTCGTTATGGTCGTCCTGATTCACCCAGCCGTCGCGCCGCTTGACGATAATTTGGAAATCCACGCGCTTGGCCTTCTTGTTCGGCACGAGTTGCATTGCCACGGAGCGGTTGGCTTTCTTGGCGAGCCAGAGAGAGCGGATGAGCGGCACTTCCGCGCCGCAGCCGGGGCCTTCGCATTGAATCGTCCGCGCCCAGAGATAGGCGATGGGCGTCGCGCCGTCCGCGTCCTTCGGATAAAACTCGGCCAGTTCCTTTTCGGCTTCGGCCTTGATCCACGCGCCCCATTTGCGGACTTCATCGGCGAGGCGCTGGCCGTATTTGGGAATGTATTCGAGGACGACTTTGTTGAGCAGCACCGGCACGGGATTGAGGTCGCTGGCAAAGGCGTCCGCGCCCACGCGCAAGGCTTCCAGCGGAATCGAGCCGCCGCCAGCAAACGGGTCAACAACGAGCGGTCGCGTGCCGGGCGCACCCCCCAGCGCCTCATGCGCCGCCTGCGTGAGAGCGCGACTGGTGTCGAGATATTCGCGGACGGTGGAGTTGTCCCAATTTGCAAAGTCGGCGATGAAATCGAGGAGCGCGGTGCGGAGCCATTCGTAGGAGCCGGCGTGAGGAGGCTCTAATTTATTCTTCGCACCGGGAGAAGTGAGCCTCGTTACCTCGTCTCCTACGGGATTTTGAACGAGCTTGCCCCACGCCTTGAAATTCTCCAGCGAGCAATGGTCGTTGGCGAGTTTGGTGTCCCTGGTGATCTTGCGCGCGAAGTCCAAAATGATTTTGGCCGCCGCCTCGCGAAATTCGGGCGGACACGATTCATCCGCCGGGTCCGGCCACAGCGCCGCGCAAATCACCGCCCGACACGCCGCCAACGGACGCCGTGCCCACCAGATATGCAACGTGGAAATATGCCCATGCCGGATGGACTTTTCCCTGCGCGCGTGCGCGGAGATGCGCTTGATCGGCAGGTCAACTTCGATGAGGCGTTTGGGGTAGGTCTGAGCCATGAAATTCGTCTTCAGCTACGGCTTGTGTTCTTCGCGGAGCAGCAAATTTTCCTGATGGTGGGCACGAGGAATTGGGCCGCCGCCGTGGCGAACAATGGAGAGAACCTGGGAAAGATTGGGTGGTCCCGCTCGCGAACGTTTCAAGCTGAACGCGCCATGCTGGAGGAAATAAGGATTGCCAGCCGCAGAGGACGAAGGTTCAGCGTATTCCACACAGAACAGCGGTTCTCCAAGGTCCAGCGCCGTTTTGCCCGCTTCGAACGTGCCGCCTTCCAAGCCGGATTCGATGACAATCATGGCGTTCGCCAGGCCGCAAATCGTGCGGTTGCGCGTCATGGCGTTGTGGGCTTTCCACGTCAGACCGGGTGAAAACTCAGACACGACAAGGATGCGGGAGAAATCTCCTTCCGGCAGCAGATCGCGAAGTTGTTCTTTAACGCGGAAATGCAGGATGCCTTCCGCCAGAACGAGTGACGTTGTGCCGCCTGCTTGCAAAGCTGCTTCGTGCGCGGCCAGGTCAACCCCGTGAGCATAACCACTGACGACGTTGATTTTGTTTTGAGCGAGATGAAAGGCACAATCGTGAGCGACGCGAAGTCCTTTTTCGGAAGCCTTGCGCGAGCCGCAAAAGCCAACGGCGGGCAGATGGAAGATTTCAAGATTTCCGAGAACGAACAAAATCGGCGGCGCGGCCTCGCGCAAAAAAGCGGCGAGGCGCGACGGATAGGCCGGTTGTCCGAGCACAAGAATTTTAACAGAACCGGCATGCAGGCGTTGCCAGGTGTCCGTCGTTTCTCGATCTGGACGACGAAGCGCAGCGATGGCTGGCGGCTTCAAACCAAAGCGCGTTTGCCAAGCCTGATCGTCCAGTTCCATGAACGATTCTGGGGTCAGACGCTCGCGAGCGATGCGAGCGAGAACCGAGTGGAGTGTGACCGCGCCAACTCCCGGAGCCTGTTGCAGGCAGAACGCAAGAAATTCAATGGTCGGGGTGTCGCGCATCAGACGTTATGCAGAGATCATACTGCGGCGTCCAATCCAATGGCATCAGCAGGCAGGTGGATATTACAGCGGGAAGCAATCTGCATCGCCAAGTGTTTGTAGTCTTTATAGACGTCCAGGGCGGCGGTCGCGTGGCTGCCCATCGCGCCATCGGCTGCTTTGAGGTGGAACATCGGTTTGCGAGCCTCCTGGGCGAGGGGCATCAGGCTTCGATAATTCTTCAACGTTGCCAGGCAATGAGGATCATTTGCGACGCGTACGCTTGGTTCCGATGCGCTTTTCAGAACCGATTGACGGTATTCGTCCGGAATGCGATCCATCCAACGAGCATAGGCCTTAACGGGACGATCCAGGCGGACGGCATGTTGCTGAACGATGTAACCAGCCGGTTGGGTGTGCGCAGGAGGAAGGCTCAAATCGCCGCCAGGATATTTCCGGAGTTTTTCCTGCCAATCCTGCCGCCACGAACGCAGTCGCGGCCCCAGATTGCGTAGTCCTTGAAGGGAGAATAGATCGGGGGCCAGCGGAATGATGACATGATCGGATGCAATGAGAGTCGCGCGATTGATCGCTCCCAAGTTCGGCCCGACATCCACCAAGATGATGTCGGCGGTCACTTTTGCCGCGGCCATTTGCATCACGCGCCAAAAGGCACTGGTAACGCGAAAGGCCCGGATGTCGCCGTTGGAGCATTTGGGCCATGTTTCTGAGAGATGATCTTCAAAGGTGGACAGGAGGAGGTCTCCAGGAATTAGCCAAAGGGTCTCGCCAGCACGGTAAAGCTCAGGAGACTGGACATCTCCGATCGGTAAGTCTCGTTTAGGGGGCTGGCGCACCTCGCCGGCATGATAAAGCTCCGGGAGTTGAACATCGCCATAGCCTTCAATCAACGGGCGAAGAGCTTCGTGGATAGTTCCGGGCGGGGCGGCGCCATCGCGTTCGAAAAGGGATTCAAACTCATCTTCTGTAAGGAAGGCGGAACTGAGGTTCGCTTGAGGGTCCAGGTCCACAGCCAGCACGCGCATTCCCAGATCAGAAAACATCCAGGAAAGATGATAGACGAGAGAGGTCTTGCCCACGCCGCCCTTGTTATTAAAGAAAGTCAAAACTGGGATGCTCATACGATCATCTTGAGTTCGATTTGAACAAAGGTGTCCTCGACCGTGAATTTAGCCGGGGGGTTTCCATTCTTCCGCAAGGATTCCTGGGCCAGTTGTATGCCGATGCCGAACCGCTGAACATAACCGAGCACTTTCATGGCCTCGGCGATGTGCGGGTTCCGGTAGTCAGTGACGCCCGGTTTTCCAAAATTGAGTTTGGTGACTTGGCCAAACGGGCCGCCCGGGTTTTGAATTTCGATTCGGTCATTGAACCAGGTAATGCGTATGGGCGCGTTGGTTGACTCGTAAGCACGATGCATAATGGCGTTGCGGGCGAACTGCTGCAGTGCAACCAAAGGATAATCGGGTTTGCGGATTTCCACCGGACCAGAGGACAGGTCCACGGCAGTCTGAATGTGGGCCTCAAGTTTTTGGTCCAGACGGCTGATGACTTCGCCGATCGGGCCGTCAATGTCCTCTGCATCTTTGATGGGGTCGGTGAGGGTCGTCCCGTCAATGCGCAAAAACTGAACGTAGGCGCACGGAATAAGATCGCGGGTTCTTTTGCCAATGATCAGGCAGCCAGTGACGGTGGGTGTGGGCTGGTCCACTGCCTGAATCATTCGGCATGTAGCCAAACGCTCTTCATATGAACGGGCATTTTTTTCCAGAACATCAGAAGCAACCGCGCTTGGGAGGTATTCTTCTTGAAAGAGTCTGCGGTTCAAATCGTCCAGCTTTCCGTGCTGAATCGGATGAAGATCAAAAGGAAGATCACGATGGCGGCGCTTTTCGTTAAGAATTCGCTCGTCTTGTGCGGAAGCAATTGAACGTCGAGGGCCCGTTCGCACCCAGATGCGGCCTTTGAATTGGATCGGGGGAGCGTCTGATGGCAGAACAACCACGACAGCGAGTTCACAGCCTGCAAGCTTTTTCTTCTCCACGGTCATGGCGGGCAACGGCAGAATGTTTCCGTCTGTCTTCATGTTGGCCAACGTGAGTAACATCTCATCGGTGATTGGCAGGTTGGCGCAGGAACCGTCGTCCTTGATACCGACGAACACGACGCCTGGTTTCCGATGATCCGGAAGGTCGTTGGCGAAGGCACAAATTGCCTGGCGAATCGTGTCCCGAGCGTCGCCACCGAGGGACTCCTTGCGCTCTGCCAGATCAGATTCAAGGTCTTTTAACCCTGCTTCGAGTTCCGCATCATTCATATAATAATCTGGAGCAATAGTCAGACGCTTCGCGGGGTAATTGCCAGCCAAATTGGTAATCGAATCATTTGGCGCCTCCATAAGGCGGCGGTTCTTCCTTCAATGTAACGGGCTGTTTTACCGAATCCTGGCGCAACCGGTAATGCTCAACTTTCACGATGGGCTGCCAGTCCAGCGTCGAAGGGTCGTTGAGAATGTTCAGCGATGGATTCGGCGAGGCGCAGTGGAAGACAACGTAGAGCCAGTAATCTTTACGCAGCCGGCGGGCGGTGTTGTATTCGTTCGAGGTCAGGGCGATGTCGCCGGTGTGCGCGCGGCCTTTGACTTCGATGAACCGCACGTCAATCGCGGTCTTGGGGTCTTCCGTGTGCAGTTTGCGTGAAATCAGGTCGAAGCCGCGATTGTCCGCCTCCACGCTTTCCACCACTCGGCCCTCGGCTTCCTCGTGCTTGATGGCAGTCTGGACGGCGATGCGCTCAATCTCCGGGTCGGTGACCATCTCGCGGATCTGCGGAGAATTGCGCTCGGGGTGCGGCAACACCCAGGCCCGGCCGCAATGCTGGATGTCGCCAATCATGCACTCGGCCTCCCGGCGCAATTCGGCGGTGCGCTGCTCCAACCGGCCATTGAGTTCGTCGAGCTTGTCCTCAACTTTCTTCATGTTGGCGGCCATTAGGGTTTCGTCACCGAACTGGCCGGACTCATGGATTTCCGCCATGCGCAAATTCTGGCGGTGAATCAATTCGTTCAGGCTGATCTTAAGATGTTTTTCAATGGTGGACGTTTCTTTTGCCCTCTGGGTAGCGGTCTCGGCGAGGAAGGGGTTCAGAGCCGTCGTGATGAGGAAGCGTTCGGCAGCGTCGCGGTCAGGCAAGCCGTTGCCGTCGGGAACCGTGGTGTCTTTCGGCGCGAGGGCCAGATCGAGGAAGATGGTGGGCTGGCGGATGGTCATCGTGCCGCTGTGGTCGGCCTCGACGACGAAGATTCGGCGATGAAGCTGGTTGTTGCGTCCGTCCTTTATCGACGCCGTAAATACGTCGAGCCGGTATGGGTGCGCCTGATGGAGGTCGTAAAAGACCGCGCCGCGCAGCAAATCTTCCCGGACATGCTCGGTCACGTCTTCGCGCACGGCCTCGAATAGCGGGTGGCCGGGCGTCACCCATTCCAGAGTGGGGTCTTTGGGCAAGAGCGATTTGTCGAACACGATGTTCTTGTATTCGCGACCCAATTTGCCGAAACGCGGTTCGAGCCGTTCGCCGATAGGCCAGAGCGAGCGTGGGATTTTGCCGAGTTTGTAAATGTGGCCGTTCTCCCGAATTTCATTCGGATGCACGCCGACGATGGGCGCGGCCTGAGTGAAAAAATCTTCGATGACTTCGGGCACGAGGCGGCGTTCCATGGCCTCGGCGGATTTGCCGATGATGGCGGACAGGTTCAACTCACGCTTGGCAAGACCTTCCAGCGTCGAATCCGTGATGCTCTGCAATCTCTTCGTGTCCACCTGCTCGACGATGCGTTGCTTGATCAATTCTTCGTCCATCTGGTTGTGCGCATACATATCGCGAATCATTTTTTCCAACTGATTCGAGGGGAACACGTCGCCCAATACGTTGAACACTTTGCCGGTGCGCTTGGGACCGAGGTCGTCTTCGATAGCCTGAATGCGCTCAAATAATTTGTGAAGCACGCGGCCTTCGCGCGTGTTCGTGGATACGAAATTGAAAATGAGACAATCCTTCTCCTGACCGTAACGATGGATGCGCCCCATGCGCTGCTCCAGCCGCACGGGATTCCAGGGGATGTCGTAATTGATCATCAGCCAACAAAACTGGAGGTTGATGCCCTCGCCGGCAGCCTCGGTGGCGACGAGGACTTGGGCGCTCTCCTTAAACTCGCGCTCGGCGAAGATGCGCGTGCCGGGCGTGTCGCGGTCGCCAATCTTCATGCCGCCGTGAATCTGCGTCACGGAAAGACCCCACTCGCGCAGCTTGCCAAGCGGACGGCCGTCCTTGCCATCGGCGCACAGGAAATCGAGCGTGTCCTTGTGCTCGGTGAAAATGAGCAATTTCATCTTGGGGTCTTGAAAGATGCCGTGCTCCTTGATGACTTCTCGCAGCCGGACCAGCTTGGATTCGACCTCCCGTTTTTCCAAGTCCTGCGCGAGTTTAATCAGTTTGCCCAGCTCGAAGATTTCATCCCGCAACGCCGCCGGGTCGTAGGAGGCAACCAGGTCTTCCAGTTCGGAAACGATTTCCTGCTGCTCTTCTTCGGGCAAATCCTCGAAGTCCTCGGGCAGACGCTTGTTGATCTGTGACTGACGGTAGCCTTCGGGGTCGGCGAGAATGTGTTCGCGCTTGTCCTTCATGCGCTGAAGGCTGCGGCGGACGGCGTAAATGCTCGAAGCGAAACGGCGCTGGAGCATCGCCATAGTGAAGGCGAGCGCGCGGCCTCGGGCGGAATCTTCGGTTGCAGCTTTGATGGACTGATCCTCGACGAAACGCGTGAGCGCGTCGTAAAAATCCAGTTCGTCGAGATTGATCTTAAACTCGGTGGTGCGGACATGGCGCTTGGTGAATAGCGCCTTGACCACGCCGGTTTCCGCGTCGGGGAACGAAACCAGCGCCTCCTTGACGCGGCGAAGGTAGAACGGCGCTTCCTGTTTCCGCATGGCTTCTTCCAAACTTTTCACGTCGCCGTAAACGTCACGGTCGAGCAATTCGAGAAAGAGGCAGAAATTATCCGGGTCGCCCTTGTGGGGCGTGGCCGTCATCAGCAGATAATGATCGGTCATCTTGGACAGTTCCGAACCCAAGTCGTAGGCGAGCGTCGTTTTATCCCGGCTGGCCGCGCTCATTTTGTGAGCCTCGTCCACGATGATCAAATCCCAGTGACTTCGGAGCAGGCTTTCCTTGGCGTCCTCGATGCGCGACACCCAGGAAACGGACGTGATGACCTGATTTTTATCCTGCCACGGATTCGAGCCATAGTTGGCGCGGAGCACGTCGCTGCGGATGACCTCGAAATTTTCGCGGAATTTGTCCTTCATTTCCCGCTGCCACTGGAAGGACAAATTGGCGGGCGTAATGATGAGCGTGCGTTTGACGAGGCCGCGAATCTTCAATTCCTTGAGGAGCAAACCGGCCATGATGGTTTTGCCAGCGCCAGGGTCATCGGCCAGCAAAAACCGGATGTGCGGCAACGCCATGAAATACTGATAGACGGCCTCAAGCTGGTGGGGCAGGGGGTCAACTCGCGCGATGGACAGGGAAAAATAGGGGTCGTATTCAAACGCCAGCGCAAGCCGCATGGCTTCCACGGCGAGGCGGAACCGAAGCGGATCGCCGTCGAACGGTTCGGTATCGGGCGTGGTTTCGAGACCAGCGAGCTGGTCGGGCGTGAGGATGGGTTCGTAAACGCGCGAGGTGTTCACGCCCTTGGCGATGAGTTTGACCGCGTCGCCCATCGGGATGCAAACGATGATCTGAACCGGTTCGGGAAAAATCGGTCCGTGCAAGATTTTGTTAGGTCTAAGTTCCTCGATAATCATCGGTATCTTCCACTGTGGACGTGGGTTTGTAACTGCTTGGGGAAATGCTGACGAGGAAATAAACTCGTCATGCGAACACTAATTGCGAATGGGACGGGAGTTTTAAAATTAAGAACAGAAAATGGCGGAAAATATTTCTCGGTGGCCCGCTCAATATTACGAACGAAAGCGACGCGAAACTCGGGGATTTGTGGCTTTGACGCCTTTGACTTTGAGCATCGCCTGGGCGATCTGGCGGATCTGGTCATCGGGTGTTTTGGGCGGGAGGATTTGGGCGAACCGGCCTTCCATGGTGTCGGATGCCGGATTTTCCGGGTCGCCGAAGCCGAAAAACTTTCCGTTCCCGCTGCGGATGATGGGCAGGAAATTCCGTTTCTGGCCGGCGCGGTCTTCCCCCATGAGAATGACGAATTCCCGGCGGTCAAAGGCTTCGGACGGTCTTTCGGTCAGGTCGAGCTTTTCTCCGGGCACGGCGAATTTCGCCCAGGCTTCGAGCGCCATGACGCAGGCGGTCGCGGCGTGGGCGATGCAAATGAGCCGGGCGGTGGTGGCGAAATCGTCCTTGGCGGCGTCGTTGGCGAGGTTCTGTGGCATGAAGATGAGCGGGCCGTCGGCGCCGATGAGGAAGAGTGTGGGCGGCAGGCGGCCGGAACTGCGCATGCAATATTCTGCGTAGTGCGCGGCCTGGGCAAGGAGGTCGTCGAGGGTTTCGAGTTTTGCGTGCTGCTCCACGGATGGAAGGTGGAGGAAATGGGGAAACTGGAAAGGTTATTTTCAGGTTTCAGGTTTCAGGTTTGAGTGAAGACGGGTGTCTCGCGACGGGGGTTGAAATGTCCCTTGCTGGATCGGAGCGAAAGAATAAAGTCGGGCGTGAAGAAGAAAAAGGCGAAATCCGCTGAGGGCAACGCTAAAGCCGTTCGTCGCGACCATCCAGGTGATGTCCTGGATGATGCGCACAGCCTGGCAGCCAACGGAGAGTTCGTCGCGGCTCTGAAGAAGCACGTGTGGTTTCACGAAAATGCGTTGCGAATCAGGCAAAGTTATTATGGGGTAAGCCTCTCGTTTGCATTGGCTGCCTGGGTAAAGCTCGGAGAGAAATATCCGCCAGCGCTTGCGGAGTTTCGAAGCATTCGAAACGAAAACACCGGACGAATTATTTCTGGAACGGATGATCGGAATTTGTTTCATGACGTTGTCTCGATCAACGAGTATCTTGGGGACGCAGATGCTTCGGTAAAGCTGTTCAAGCAACTCGATTCAACGCGGTCGGAATTCGCGTCAGATGTTTTTTCATTGGCGGATCTTGCACTCGTGGGTGCGGGTGAATATCTCCTGGCCAAAAAGTATTTGAGAAATGGGGTCGAAGGATTCGAACAGGCAGAACGCAATTTCCGGGAGGGGATGGATTACGCTGTCACCTCTAAGAATCCCAAGATTTCGAAAGAGGCAGAAGAAGGAATTTTCACAAAAGACGTATTGCGAATCATCACCGTTCTTCGTGAAAGCGGCGAAGCGGAGCAGGCGATGGAAATAAAGAAACGGGCACAGATAGTTTTTGACCATCGGAAAATTCGCGGTGCTCGGACGAAGAAGTGATAGCCAAGGAATGGGGTTGAAGCGTGTCCCTACCAATCTAATTCTTGCAACGGGTGCCAAGGGAGAATTCGAAAATTATCAAGATTGAAGGGCGAACATCCAACGTCGTACGCTGAATATCGAATACGCACAACCCAAGCGCAATTTTCGTCCGACTACTACCGTCGTATTGCAGAATTATAATCCAATCTTGGCGGCTGCGTTGAATCTGAAAATGGAAGCATCCCTGATGTAGCGGCGCAGAACCAAAACGCTTTTGTGCCCGGTTTGATTCTGAATGACCCGCTCCGGCACTCCTGCTATGACGGCGGAAGTCACAAATCCTACCCGCAATGAATGCCCTGAAAATCGCGAAGAATATTTCCCAATCCTTCGCGCATAAGTTTTCACAATCGTGGCCACGACCTGATCGCTTAAAGGATTCATTCCGATATGACCGTGTTTATTTATGGAGCGAAAAAGAGGACCATCCATCAAATGTGCGCTTTCGATCCATTTGAGAACCGCGCGCACAGGACATGTGAGAATATTTTTGCCATAAGGAATTCCAATCTTTCGGCCTTGGCGCGTCTGGTCTGTTTTCCCTTTTAATATCGCTACGACGAGTCCTTCGGGCGCCAGAGCTAAATCCTTCAAATCAATGCTCACCAGTTCGTGTCTTCTCATCGCCCCGGCAAAACCGAGAAGCAGAAGTGCTCTATCGCGATCTCCGACCAGCGTTTCCGGGACGATGCTCATGATTCGAGCGATATCGGCCGTCACAAGCGGAGATTTACCTTTGGCCGGCTCGCCCAATTCTCTCCTTAGCCGTTTAAGAGTATTTTTGACAACCCATTCATCGGAAGGGGATTTGTAGCCACCGGCCTTATGCGTCTCCGCGATGGAAGCCAGACGGCGCGCGACCGTCGTGATTTTAAGCTTCCTTTTCTGAGCGAGGTTGCGCAGGTAAAGCGCCACATCATCGGGATCACTGGGCAACGTAGCTTTGTTGCGTCTTGCACAGAATTTCTCGAAATCTTTCCAATCGGATGCATAAGCCCTTTCTGTGTTGCGAGCTTTTCCATTTCGTGCGTAGGAACGAGAGTCCTGCTCCTCCATGAAATTTGCATCTTCACCCTCTGAGGAAAGAACCCTGCGGACCATCTGAAACCCTCCACCACAAATACTATCCGATTCGATGAGAAATGGGAATGGATGGATGCAAAAGAATCGCTATTTCCGCGCGGTTAAGTCCCCTAACCAGTGATAACGATACATTATCGTTAATTAAAAAAACGTGGAGAAGTAATTTGATTCTGACTCCGGTCAATGAGAATTTTATGAAATCGGTCAGCAAGGGGGGAGCCGACGAGAAAATCTCGTCAGCGATGGCTACGTTTAAACACAGCCTTGGACGATTTCTTTAAAATATCTGCGAGTTCGATTTTTAACACGCCGCACACACGGAGCAAGGTGTCGATGGTTGGATTTCTAAATTCGCTTTCGATAAAACTAATCATGGCGCGAGACAATCCCGCCTTTGCTGCCAATTCTGTCATGGACAAGCCGCGTTTTTGCCGCAGCTCTTTAAGTTGCTTGGCGACCTGCGAACAAATTGCCTCGCGAATTTCGGATTCAGACACGCTATTTAGATAGCGCATTTAGATTTGACAGGGGACGTTACTATAGTAACGTTTTGTATTATGTTTATTCGAAAACTTATTCCTTCGGCTCCGGACGCACTCTGCTCCGGAGGTCATTCCTGTCCTGATCTTCTGGAGATGGAGTCCGGCGACTTTGCGGTCATCGGTTCCGACATCACGGAGATGGCCGTGGGCAAATTTCCACCGGGCAGCGGTTGCGGCCCCAACGAGCGCGTCGTTCGCATTCCGCGCCATCTTTTGGTGAGAGCCAAAGCACATATTCCAAACGCAGTTTAAGTCCACCCATTTCACTGGGAGTGCCACTCATGCTATGACGATTGGGTGGCAGCATTTCTCTCCTGGTTAAAGGACAATTGGTTTTCGCTGCTTCAGAGCTGCGGCATCGTATTGGGACTGCTTTATACCGCCATCATCTTGATCCGCGATGCGAAGGACAGAAGGCGGAGTGATGTTCTGGCGTTGATGGAACAACATCGGGAATTATGGAGTGAAGTGCATCGACGACCGGATTTACAACGTGTTTTGGCAGGAGCGGCGGATTTGGTCGCCAATCCAATTACAGTAGCAGAGCAGGAATTCTTGAATCTGGTGATTATCCATTTTCACACCGGCTGGCAATTGGCCAGGGACGAAACGGTCGTGACTTTAAAGACTTTGAAAGCGGATGCCCGAAACTTTTTCAATCTGCCGATTCCGAAATCGGTGTGGGAACAGACGCGGCACACGCGCGATCCGAAATTTATGAAATTTATCGAAGGCTGTCTGCGCAAAGGACAAATCGCTCGAAAAGATTAAAGAACTCCCAGCCTTGTTCAATAGTCGTCGGGCAGCAAAACCGTGGTGGCCTCGTGCCCTGGATCAGTGATAATCCAGAACTTCACCCCGTTGCTTGATTGGTAAACGGATAAGATCATTCCTTGCTCCAGGACGCCCCGTTCATTGACCTTCCGGTCTTCTGCGCAAACATCTCCCCAATCGCATCGCTGGTGCCGCAAAAGACCGGTCTTAACATCTGCCTGAGGTAATAGGGCGTCTGCGTTGGAAGTGATGACAATCCGTCCGAGATTAAATTTTTGCAGTGAAACCGCCAACAAAACAAAGGCATCCCGGCGCGCGTCGGTGGGTGTGACAGGTGCTGGTGAGTGTGAAGGACTTTCCGAATCTGGCATGGCTCCTCATCGAAAGAAAATGAAACCTTAGCACGGATCGCACTAGAAAGTCACGCTGGTGGGAGATTCGAACTCAAAAAATTTTACCGGAACTGGGGCGCAAATGAAAATTGTAAACTATCGTTTGAATAGAGGTTTCCGCTGGCGATTTTCTTCAGTGGGGATTTGTGCGCCATATTGTTTGGCTATGCGGGCGATTTCCTTCAAATCGGGCTTATGGGCAGCAACCGCTTCTGTAATAATGCCCGGAAAGCCTTCCATTCTTTGATTCGCTGAGGCAAACTCAAGGGCGTCTGACAGACTTCGACGCGGCACCGGGGAGCTTGCTGTCCCGGTGGCTTTTAACGCATTCTTTGTCGTGGTCAACATATTGGAAGTATCAAACAAATTCAGGAAATAGTCAACCATGCCTGAAATGGAAGGCCGTCCGTCGCCGCACCGATGGAACCAGATAAAAAAGTTACCGCTCCATCCCGCCATTCAGACGCTTGAACAATATGAGGAGGCCGTCTTAAAGGGTACGGCGGACGCGCTCGCCTATTTGGGTGGCATCGATCCCCTGCGTCAGATCGCTCTAGCCGATATTCAGTTAGTGCATCGTTTGATTTTCAAGGGCGTTCATCCCTGGGCGGGAGAGTTTCGAAAACCCGGACAACTGGCCATCGTCTCAGGATTTCCCGCCGCCGACTCGCAACGGATCGTTCGTGAGTTGGAACTGGCGCTCTCTCAATTGCGGGAGATGATGGAAGTTCCAGTCTTGGCGGACAGTCAACATTCCTTTTTGGCTGCGCTGGCATTTTTTCACGTCCGCTTTGAGCGGGTGCATCCGTTTCTGGATGGAAACGGGCGTAGCGGAAGGACCATCTTTGCCGTGCAGTTTGAAAAGGTATTTGGTGTGTTGCCGGATTTTACCGACCAGTCGGGCTATCGCGAGGCGCTGCGGGCTTCTGCCGGGCGGGAACTAAAACCATTTGTAAACTATCTCGCAACATCGGTTGGGTTGCCTACTATTCAAGCCCCCTGCCATCCTCCATTTCGGATCGCTCCCCGATTTCTTGAAGGGTTGGAGAATCCGTCTTTTAACGATGACCTGACCTGGTCGCGAGACGTTCCTTGGTTTCACTAAGGGAAAAAGCTGCCAGACAATTCGGCCCCTTTTTAGGAACGAGGTAAGAGTTTGCCGGTCAAGTTTGCACCTTAAACTCGCCAAACACTCTTCACTTTTACGAACGACGTTTGACGATTGTGCAATCAGGCGGGTATAGATTCTGATGCTAGGTTCGTGTTAAGAAATGTTCGCCAAGGATTTTCGGGGTTTTAGATGGGCGAACTACACCACGAGCGCAGAAGCGGAATTCAGACCAAATCCAACGAAATGGGAACGGCGTCAGCGCCCGCTGGCTGGGACCGAAGTTATCACGGCGAACGAAATTTAAACCGTGCGTCCGAAGTTTGGATTGAAGAAAGCAAACCTGGACGAGCGTCCTCACGTTTACCCCTTTCCTTTCACCTTGATCTTCGCAACCACAGCCCAACTGGTTTCGCGTGGGGCTACAGCGGCTCAGGCCCGGCGCAACTGGCGCTGGCTCTGCTGATGGACGCTCTTGGTGACGCCGAACTGGCTCTCAAACATTATCAGGATTTCAAATGGAAGGTCGTCGCCGGCTGGCACGGGCGGTGGTTAATCACCGCCAAAGAAATTCGCGAGTTCGTGTCGGGGCTGAATGCTGACGGAAACTAGAATCGCCGGGTGGAAAGTTGAGCGCGCCTTGGCACGCGTCCGATCCTCCTCGCACTTTATCTGAGGCATTAGATGGCAGTCCGCGCGGTCGCACGTAACCGGAACAGACATGACGAGAGCCAGCTTGATTTTTTTTCTCTTAACTTTACCTGCCGTAACATCACAGAGACGGAACCAGATTTCGGAGAGACACTAAAGCGAATTCTGGCGGAGAATGGTGGTGGCATTGGAAGTAGAGAAGCAAATGGCCGCCGTCATTTTCAAAAAAACGGAATAAACGGCCAGGTAACTGGAGATTCGCCACTCCCCGATGCAATTGGTGCTGACCATTCAGCAAGGACTCAACGGAACGAAGAAAATGGTGCAGATCATATACCTTCTCCCCCTGCTGAAAAGGTAACGCCACTTGCCGAAGCCGAACCAATTCGCAACGAAAGAAATTATCGCATTACGGACGAGGATAAACTCGGCCACGGTTCCCAAAAACGAAAATGGGTCTTCAACATCGCGGCAATCGAGCTGCTGAAACATCTGGAACAGAAGAACTGTGCCGCGTCCGATGTTCAGAAGCAGACCCTGGTGCGATACGTCGGTTGGGGTGGCCTATCACAGGTGTTCGATGCGCGTAATGAAGAATGGGACAAGGAACGGGAACGGCTGGAGCAACTGCTGACTCCCGAAGAACTGGAATCCGCTCGCGCTACGACGCTCAACGCTCACTACACCTCCC
>Ga0163144_10012115_pt1 | contig 18156 bp, 13 predicted proteins | sample OliLak19BULKMAT1_FD_123175 | JGI IMG/M metagenome (GOLD analysis project Ga0163144, IMG submission 123175) | Freshwater microbial mat bacterial communities from Lake Vanda, McMurdo Dry Valleys, Antarctica - Oligotrophic Lake LV.19.BULKMAT1 | ecosystem: Environmental > Aquatic > Freshwater >... | reverse complement strand
GCCCGAAGACCGAGGGCAAGCTGAATACTGGACGGTTAGAGACAACACTTTACCGGGCTTGTTTCACTCGTAAATGCGGGGATTAATTACTCGAAAACGAGGAAGATCCGTCAGACTGATGCTTGCCCATGTCCCAGCTCGAAGATTTCACCTCGCCGGCGCGCGTTTCGAGTTCATGCGGGCTAAATCAAAACCGCCAGACGGTTTAAAACCTAGCCCGGACATCGTTGAGAGCCACGAATACAAAAGGGGATTTCGGACATCGCGTAGCGTCACCTACGAGCAGAGTGTGAAATGTCCGGGCTCACTGTCGTTCGATCACCGTGTCGTGAATGGCGCGGGCGCCGCGGCGTTTTTGCAGGAGGTGAAGGCGCAGATCGGCGGGTTCCGTGTTCGGCGTGATTGAAGTGGCTGCGGCGTTCCGCCGGAGTCGTCCCGCCCCAGTTGGCCCGGAGGATTCTGCGGTGTCCCCGCCGCAGCCCCTATTTGCGGTGCGCGGCCCAGAACCGGCACTCGTCGGAAAAATCACGGACCGCGTGCAGCTCGCGGGCAACCTCGGCTCGCATCGCATCGAAGGCGTGCGTCCAGCCGGTCGTGGCGAGGTCCTCAAGAATCTCGCGCCGATCGGGCAGGTGCATGAACGTGCGGCCGGCGGCGTCCTCGAAGTAGCGATCGCCGAACTCGACCAATCGGGGATCTTGATCCCCACGGGTCCAGCGCAAGGTCTCGAGCCGCCACATCGCGCGCTCGGTGGGCGTGGCGTCGCGGTCGTGCGTCGTGAACAGCAGCGGCGCCCCCGGCGCGCACACGCGGTGCAACTCCCGCAACGCCGCCCGCCGGTTCCCGCGCCCCGGAATCTGCATCAGCCCGTTGAACAAGAACAGCGCGCCCCCAAATCCAATGTCACGTAATAAGTGACAAGTGTCCGATCGCTGCCCGGGAGTTCCGCCCGCAATGTCACTTATTACGTGACATTGGGTCAGGTTGGTGGCGTCGGCGTGCAGGAAGCGGATGCCGGTGGCGCGGCGCTCGGCGGCGAGGCTGACGGCTTGATCGATCAGCTCCTCGGCGAAATCGAAGGCGGTGAGGTTGCGGTAGCCGAGTTGCCAGAGCGCGATGCTGACGCGGCCGGCGCCGCAGCCCGCTTCCAACAGCGGCGTCTGCAAATCCGGGAAGAAGCGATCGATCAACGCGCGCTCGGACGCCCAGAGGCCGAGTTCGTGAGCGGCACGGGTGTAATGCACCACCGCGAGCAGGTCGTTGAAATCGGCGCGGACGGTGGCCGCGGTGATTTTTTTCAACGCGGTCGGTGGACGATCAGGTTGCAAACACCGCGGGCAGATCGATCGTCAAGCCGGGGAGCACGGTGCTGCTGAAACGCTGTTTCGCGCGGTAGGTGGCGGCGGGTGTGTCGGCGTTTTCCGCGAGACGATAGAGCGCCAGCGAGCGCTTCGCAGGATCGATGATCCACATTTCCTCGACGCCGGTGCGGGCATAGATCGTGCGCTTGATTCCCAAATCGTATTTTTGGGTGGTCTTGGAAAGAATCTCGACGAGGAGATCGGGCGCGCCTTCGATGCCGTGCTCCTCGATGATGGCGAGGTTTTCCTTTCGGATGAAAAGCAGGTCGGGTTGGTAAATATTGATGTCCGAAAGATGGACGTCGAGCGGGGCAATGAAGAGACGCCCGAGGGGATGGGTATCGAGGAAGTTGCCGATGACGCGGTGGAGCTTGCCCGCGATGCCTTGGTGAAACGTGCCGGGGGACGGGGCCATGATGAGGTCTCCTTCGATGAGTTGGTAATTTGGCGCCCCAAACGGAATCAGGGCATACTCGTGCCGCGTGATCGGACGTGCTTTGGTCGAGAGCATGGCAGGAAGGTGCAGCGCGGGCGCGGAAACGTCAACGGCGGCGCCACGCGGCGATGAACATCCCGTTGGCGTTGATCTCGTGGGGCCAGAGGGTGAGCTGAGAGCTGGGAGCCGGGGGCGGAGCGCTGGAAAGCGAGAACGGCAATGGCTCGAGTTCCGGGTGGGCGGCGGTGAAGGCGTCGGCGACGGCGGTGGTCTCGCTGCGCGTAAGGGTGCACACGGCGTAGATCAGGCGGCCCTTGGGCTTGAGGGAACCGGCGACGTGCTCGAGCAGGGTGCGCTGCGCGCCGGCAAGCTCATGCACGTCCTCGGGCGTTGTCGTCCAGCGCGCGTGCGGATTGCGTTGCCAGGTGCCGACGCCGCTGCAGGGAGCGTCGACGAGGATGCCGTCGAACTTGCCCTTCGTCGGCAGCTTGGGCGAACCGTCCCACACGGCGGCGCGAAAATTGAAGAGCTGCGCGCGGGCGGCGCGGCGCTTTAGCGTATCCAAGCGGCGGGTATGGCGGTCGGAGGCCCAGACGACGCCCTTGTTGGCCATCAGATCGCAGAGGTGGAGCGTCTTGCCGCCTTCACCGGCGCAGGCATCCCACCACGTCTCGCCGGGCTTGGGCGCGCAGGCGTGGCCGACGAGTTGGGAGGCGAGATCCTGGATTTCGAACTCGCCGTTTTGAAACTGATCGGTGCGAAACAGATCCTGCTTGCCCGTGTAGCGGAGCGCGTCGGGTGCGCGATCGGAATGGTCGCAGTCGCGGAGGGCGGCGGCGAGTTTCGCGCCCGAGGCGGGGCGCGCGCGCAGCCAGAGCGCGGGATCGCGCTGGAGCTGGCGGAGATAATCGGGCGGCAGTTCCATCTCGGCGGCGAGCCAGGGCGGAACGGCGCGCACGACGAGGGTCTCGGCCTTGACCGTTTTCGGGTCGGCGGCGAAACGCTCGTGCAGCACGTGGGCGAGTTCGGCGCGTTTCTGCGGGGAATCCTTCGGATCGAGCCAGGAGAGCCAGCGGAAATAGGAAAACACGGCGCGGCTGATCACGCGCTTGACCGGCGGCTGCAGGTAGCGGTGACGCTCGAAATAGAAGCGCAGCGCGGTATCCGCCCGTTGGTCGGCGGAGATCGTGGAGATGACCTGCGCGGCGTGATTGAGCGTGGCTTGATCGAGCATGAGGGAGGGAGCGTAGACGAATTGGCGCGAGGTGCGAAGCGAAGAATCCCGGCGGGCAGGGCGGCCGCGCGGCGCGCGGCGAAAAGCCCACGCTTTCTGTGACGGCGGAGACCCGCTCAGGTGCGCTTCTTCCAGCGCCGGTCGTCCTTCAGCTCGAGGTGGCGCGTCTCGACGAGCACGCCGGCCACCGCGGGGTGGGCGCGGAGGAGTTGGAAGCCGGCGGCGTTGAGTTTCCAGGCGAGGGCGTTGCTCGCTTCGGCGAAGGGCGCGACTCGGCCCTCGAACAGGAAGGCGAATTCCACGCGCGTTTCGCCCACCTGCCTGTTGAGGGTTTCACGGAGCTGCAGGAGAAAGGCCGGCACCTCGCGGTGCGTGGGATGCAGCAGCCACGTGACCTTCTTCGCGATGCCGGCGACCTGCGCGTCGAGCGGGTAGCACTCCTTCACGTTGATGCGCGGGCCTTCCTGGCCGACGATGATGTTGCCCTGCACGAGCACGAGGGCGTTCTCGGCGATATTGTGGCCGTAGGACGCGAAACCGTCCGCAAACATGTTCAGGGCGAGTGACGCGCGCTTGGTCGCGAGGGTGAAGGCGACCCACGGGCGGTTGTCCTTCTTCGAGAGTTTCTTCGCGAGATTGCTCGCGATACCGCAGAGGCGGAACTCGGTGCGGTCGCCCTGCAGGAGCAATTCCTCGACGGGAAACGTGTCGATCGCCTCGGCCAGGCCCGCGTAGTTGTCCATCGGGTGGCCGGAGACGTAGAAGCCGAGGAGCTCCTTCTCGAAAGCGAGCATCTCGGCAGGGGGGAAGTCTTCGGAAGAGCTGTGAGCTGAGGGCTGAGCGCTGAGAGCTGTCGGGCGCGCCTTCGGCGGGGGCTCCTCGGCGAGCATGTCGAGGAAGCTGTGCTGGCCGGCGGCCTTGTCGCGGGCGGCGGAGGCGGCGCCGGAGATGGCGGCGTCAATGCTGTCGAAGAGCTGTTTGCGCGGCGCGCCGCTGAAGTCGAAGGCGCCGGTCTTGGAGAGGTGCTCGAGCACGCGCTTGTTGATGGCGCGGCCGTCGACCCGCTTCACCATGTCGTCGAAATTCGCATACGGGCCGTGCTGCTCCCGCTCCTCGATGATCTTCTGCGCGGCGAGTTCGCCCACACCCTTGACGCCGGCGAGGCCGAAACGGATCTCGCCGCGGCCGTCGCGGAAGACGGGCGTGAACATCTCGCGCGATTCGTTCACGTCGGGCCCGAGCACCTTCAGGCCCATCGCCTCGCACTCGGCGACGAAGTGGGAGACTTTTTCCGAGTTGCCGAGCTCGGAGCTCAGCATGGCCGCCATGAATTGCACCGGGTAGTTCGCCTTTAGAAAACCCGTCTGGTAACTGAGCACCGCGTAGGCGGCGGAGTGCGATTTGTTGAAGCCGTAGCCGGCGAATTTGTTGAGGATGTCGAAGATCGAGTCGGCGATTTTCGCCTCGATGTTGTTCACCCGTTTCGCGCCCTCGACGAATTTGGTGCGCTCGGCGGCCATCGCCTTTTCGTCCTTCTTGCCCATCGCGCGGCGCAACATGTCGGCGCCGCCCAGCGTGTAGCCGGCGATGACCTTCGCGGCTTCCATGACCTGCTCCTGATAGACCATGATGCCGTAAGTCTCGCGGCAGACGTCTTCGAGGAGCTGGTGCGGGAACTTGACGGTGCTCGGATCTTTTTTGCCGCGGACGTAGTCGGGGATCCACTCCATCGGGCCGGGGCGGTAGAGCGCGATGAGCGCCACGATCTCGTCGATGGAGGAGAGGCCGATCTGGCGGCAGAGGTTTTGCATGCCGCCGGATTCCAACTGAAACACGCCGGTGGTGCGGCCGGAGTTGAGCAGGGCGAACGTCTTCGCGTCCTCGAGCGGGATGGCCTCGATGTCGAACTTGGGATCGGCGGTGCGGCGGATGTTGTCCACGGCGTCGGCGATCACGGTGAGCGTCTTCAGCCCGAGAAAGTCCATCTTCAGCAGGCCGAGCTTGCCGACGGCGTTCATGTCGAACTGCACCGTGACGTCGCCTTCCTGCGAGGTGAGGGGGACGAATTCCTCCAGCGGGCGATCGGTGATGATGATGCCCGCGGCGTGCTTGCCGGTGTTGCGCACCATGCCTTCGAGCACGAGCGCTTGATCGAAGATTTTTTTGACGACGGGGTTCTTGCTCACCTCGTCGCGCAGCTCGGCGGATTTTTCGCGGGCGGACTCGAGCGTGATGTTGAGCTCGTCCGGGATCATCTTCGCCAGGCGATCGGCGTCGGCGTAAGCGAGGTTGTGGACGCGGGCGACATCGCTGATGACCATCTTCGCGCCGAGGGTGCCGTAGGTGATGATGTTCGCGACACAGTCGTTGCCGTATTTCTGGCGGCCGTAGTCGATCACCTCGCCGCGGCGCCGCATGCAGAAATCGATGTCGAAGTCCGGCGGCGATACGCGCTCGGGATTGAGGAAGCGCTCGAAGAGCAACTTGAAGCGAAGCGGATCGAGATTCGTGATCCAGAGGAGGTAGGCGACCAGGCAGCCGGCGCCGGAACCGCGGCCGGGACCGACGGGAACGCCGTGCTGGCGCGCCCAGTCGATGAAATCCCAGACGACGAGGAAGTAGTCGATGAACCCGGTCTTGCCGATGATGCTGAGCTCGTAGTCGAGGCGCTCGATGAGCGTCTTCGCCTGCGCCGGATCCGAGAACGCGTCGGGCGCGGCGTAGTCGACGCCGTAGCGTTTTTTCAGGCCGACGATGCAGAGGTCTTTGAGGTAGCCCGCGCGATCGGTTTTGATTTCGGGCGGCAACGGATATTTCGGGTAGCGCTCGCTGCCCTTGGGGAAGGGGATCGCGAGGTCGCACATTTCGGCGACGAGCTGGGTGTTGGTGATCGATTCGGGAACCTCGACGAAGAGTTTCGCCATCTCGTCGCGCGACTTCAGGTAGAATTCCTGGCCGCTGAAACGCATGCGTTTCTCCTCCTCGATCTTCGCGCCGGTCTGGATGCAGAGCATGGCATCGTGCGGGCCGGAGTCGGAATTGCGGACGTAGTGGACGTCGTTCGTCGCGATCACGTTCAGGCCGAATTCCTCGGCGATCTTCAGCAGGCCGGGAATGATCTTCTTCTGCTCGGGGATGCCGTGATCCTGGATTTCGACGAAGTAGTTTTCCTGGCCGAAAATCTCCACGAAACGGCCGCAGGCCTTGCGCGCCTCCTCGTAGCGATCGTAGAGGAGATGCTGCGGCACGAGCGAGGCGAGGCAGCCGGTGAAACCGATCAGGCCGCCGGCGTATTTGGCGAGCGTCTCGAGATCGGTGCGCGGCTTGTAATAGAAGCCCTTCAGGTGGGCGTCGGAGACGAGTTTGAGCAGGTTCTGGTAGCCGGTGAGATTCTTCGCGAGGAGGCCGAGGTGGAAGATGGTCTTGCCGTCGTCGCCGGCGCGGCCGTTTTTCTCGAGGCGGGAGGTTTCAACCAGGTAGAGCTCGCAGCCGATGAGCGGCTTGATGCCCTTCGCCTTGGCCTGATTGTAGAACTCGATCGCGCCGTAGAGGTTGCCGTGATCGGTGAGCGCCATCGCGGTCATGCCGAGCTCGGCGGCGCGGTCCATCAGGCGGTCGATCCGGCAGCAACCATCGAGCAGGCTGTAGTCGGTATGGACGTGGAGATGGACGAAATTCTGATCGACGGTCGGCAAGGTCCCAGAGCAAGACTGCGCGCGCAGCGGAGCAAGAAATTTTGCCGGCGAACGCAGCGATGGCCGCGGGCGGTCGGCGCCAGCGGGCAAATCGAGCGCGGCGCTCGGGCCGGGCCCGCGGATCTGGCGGCTGGCCGGGAGGGGGTTGCGCGCGTGGCGGGCGGGTGTTTCAAGCCGGGGCGCACGGGGGAAAAAATGCCATTGACGGACTCCGCGCGGGTTGGCCTATTTACCAGCTTTTCCTTTCACCACTCGTCCGACCAAGTCCGTTCACATGTCCATCGAAATCAAGATCCGCAAGAACGAGCCCATCGACCGTGCGCTCCGCCGCATGAAGAAGAAGCTCGATCGCGAGAACATCATCAAAGGCACTCGCGCGAAGCGTTATTACGAGAAGCCCTGCGAGAAGCGCCGCCGGAAGAACAAGGTCCAGGCCTTCACCCAGATGCTCCGCCGGCGTTACGCCGAGTAAGCCCAACGCCCTTTGGCGTGCGACCCTTTCTGCCGTGCCCTCCGAAACCGTGGGGCGCGGCTTTTGTTTTAAGGAGTTTTTGCTCGTGCAACCGGATGGTGCGGGCCTTCGTCTTGGGTTGAATTCTGCGTGAAGCCTATCCTCGCTCTCTCAACCAGTTGGTGTTCGCACCGCCATCAGGACGGCTACGCGATGATCAAGGAGATGGCGGCCCTCGGTTTCGAATATGTCGAGCTGAGCCACGGCATCCGGATTACGCTTGTGCCGGGCATCATCCGGGCGGTGGAGGAGGGGGTCGTGAAGATTAGCTCCACGCACAATTTCTGCCCCTTGCCGACCGGCGTGGTGCAGGCGGCGCCAAATCTCTTCGAACCGTCGGCCAAGGAGCATCGCGAGCACGATCAATGGCTGCGGCACACGAAGCGCTCGCTGGATTTCGCCGCGCAGGTGAAGGCCCGCGTGCTGGTCTGCCACCTGGGCAGCGTGTCGTTTTTCTGGTTCAACCCGGCGCGCGCGCTGCGCAAATACCTCGACGAACACCACGACGCGGGCCGCACGCCGGAGGACAAGCGTTACCATGCCCTGCTCCAGAAATCGCTCGGGAAGCTGCGCAAGCGGATGCCGCCGTTTTGGGCGCAGGTGAAGTCGAGTATTGAGGAAATCCTGGACTACGCGACGCAGAAGGGCGTGAAGCTCGGGTTCGAGAACCGTGAGAAGTTCGAGGAACTGCCGCTCGATGCGGACTATCCGGAATTTCTGGCGGGCCTGCCGGCCACGGCGCCCGTCGGCTATTGGCACGACACGGGGCATGCCGACATCAAGGAGGGCATGGGCCTGCTCAATCACCGCGCTCATCTCCAGGGCCTCGCGCCGCGCACGATTGGGTGGCATCTGCACGACGTGAGCGCCTCCGGCCAGGATCACCAGCCCGTGGGCGCGGGGCACATCGATTTCAAGATGGTAAGCACGTTCTGGCGGCCGGAGCATTTGCTCACGCTGGAGCTGAGCCCGCGCGTGACCGTCGAGGAAGTGGTTTCGTCGAAGCGACAGATCGAGGCGCTGCTGAAGTGAGTGCAGCGGCGGCGGGACGCAGGTGACGGTTTGGTTACTTCGCGAATAAGTATTTCCCTTGTCGGGAACGGGTCGATCCGTTGAGTCTGCTGCATCCGTTCCCCCGGGGCTGACTATCCCGGGGAACGCCCCAGTCGAAAATCAACCCTCGCGCCCGCCGGCGCTGCGTCCGGTGGACACGAGAATGCAAAACCTCCGTATGAACACTGACTCGAATCGTCCGTTTCGCTCCCTCGCGCGCGCCAGCCTGGTCGCGGCGACCTTCCTCCTCCTCATCGTGGCCCGCCTCGGCGCGCAGCTTGCGGGAGGCGCCACCATCGAGGGCCGCATCTTTGATCCGCGCCGCGGCGAATACGTCGAAAATGCACGCATCACCATCGAGGGCACCAAGCAGGAAGTGTTCAGCGACGCCACCGGCGTCTACCGCCTGCTGAATGTGCCGGCGGGGATGGTGAGACTCTCGATCTTCTACACCGGGCGCGCCACGCAGACCGAGCAGGTAACGGTCGCACCGGGCGCCACCGTGCAGCGCGACATCACGTTGGTGAGCGGGGGCGGCGCGGCGGGCGCGGGCGCGGGCGAAGTGGTGACGCTCGACGCGTTCACCGTCTCGTCGTCGAAGGAAATGGAGGGTGCGGCCATCGCGATCAACGAGCAGCGGTTCGCGCGGAATATCATGCAGGTCGTCTCGGCCGATGAATTCGGCACGATCCCCGACGGCAGCATCGGCGAGTTCATGAAATTCCTGCCGGGCATCACCGCCGACTACACCGGTGGCGACGCCCGCCGGTTCTCGATCAACGGCGCGCCGGAGGACAACGTGCCGATCTCGATGGGCGGCTTCGAAATGGCCAGCGCGGCGGGCGCCGGCACGCGCCGGGCGGTCGAGCTCGACCAGGTGTCGATCAACAATGTCTCGCGCGTGGAAATCAACCGCTCGCCGACGCCGGACACGCCCGGCGCGGCGCTCGCGGGTTCGGTGAATTTCGTGCCGCGCAGCGCGTTCGAGCGCAGCAAGCCCGCCTACAGCTACAATGTGCAGTGGATGTTCAAGGACGCCGAGTCGGAGTGGAACCGGACGCCGGGTCCGCGCTGGGGCGAGTGGACCTACAAGGTGAATCCGGCCTTCGACGTTTCGGCGATTGTGCCGGTGACGAAGACCTTCGGTTTCAGCGTCTCGGCCGGCTACTCGCTCCAATACACGCCGCAACCCGCAGCGGGCATCGTCTGGCGCGGCGCGGGCGCGGCCACGAATCAATCGGCCACGGCCACGCCGACCGGGACGGGCACCTGGCATCCCGACACCACGCCGGACAATCCCTTCGCGCAGTCCTTCAACTGGCGCGACAGCGGCAAGCACACCACGCGGCATTCGTTCGCGACCACGGTGGACTGGAAGCCGGCGCGCTACGACCGCCTGACGTTCGGCTTCTCCTACGGCATGCTGAAGGAGAACTTCGCGACGCGCACGCAGACCTTCACGATCAACCGGGTGAGTCCGGGCAACTGGGGCCCGACGCACACCTGGGGCCAGATCCCGACCTTTCCGGAGACGGGCACCGGGATCAATGCCGGCCAGATGACGATTTCCAACGGCGGCCGTATCCGTCCGGGCCGGACGATCGCGCCGTCGCTGCGGTGGCTGCACGAAGGGCCCGTGTGGAAATCGGATTCCGGCATCGCCTACGGCAACTCCCGGATTCAATATCAGGACATCGATCTCGGGGCGTTCAATGGGATGACGATCCAGCGCAACAACGTCCAAATCCTGTTCGACGACATCTTCTACCTGCGGCCCAACAAAATCACCGTGCTCGACCACCTGGGGCAGCCGGTCGACCCGACCGACCTGAGCAGCTACTCGCTCGTTTCCGCGAACAGCAACCGCCAGAAAACCTCCGACACGGTCAAACAGGCCTACGCGAACGTCCGGCGCGACTTCATGGTGCGGGATGTGCCGGTCACGCTCAAAGTCGGCGTGGACGCGCGCCACAAGGTTCGCGATCTGCGCGGTCCGGGCGGAAATCTGGAAACCTACACCTACCTCGGCGCGGACGGGCGGGCGAGCTTGACGCCCACGACCCAGGCCGGGCTGATCAACGACGACGCGCCCGCGCGCTTTCTCGACGAGGCATTCTCGCAGCGCATTCCCGACTTCGGCCTGCCGAAACAGCAGTATGTCGACAACAAGAAGCTGTGGCAGGATTATCAGGCGAATCCCGCCCACTGGACCGGCAATCTCGCGACCCAATACGCGAGCCTGACGCGGTTCTCCCGCCGCGCCGAGGAACTCGTGTCGGCGGCGTTCATTCGTGGCGACGCCTCCTTCCTCAACCGCCGCATGCGCGTCGTCACCGGCGTGCGCGCCGAGCAGACCAACATCGAGGCCGAAGGCCCGCTGACGGATCCGACGCGCGCCTATCAGCGCGACGCCAGCGGCAACGTGGTCCGCAATGCCGCAGGCCAGCCGCAGCTCATCGTGCCGGCGACGCCGGTCACGCTCGCCTACAATGAGCTCACCATCATCGACCGCGGCTACCAGGCGAAGAAGGAATACCTCCGGCTCTTCCCGAGCATCAATGTGAGCTACAATTTCTGGGAAAACCTGATCGGCCGCGTCGCGTATTACCAGAGCGTCGGCCGGCCCGATTTCAACGAATACTCCGGCGGGCTGCAGTTGCCGAACACCGAGGTGGTGAATCCGAACGAACGCATCACCGTGAGCAACGTGTCGCTCAAGGCCTGGCAGGCGCAGACCTACATGGCCCGTTTCGAGTATTACTTCGCGAACAACATCGGCCAGATCTCGGCCGCGTATTTCATCCGCGACTACGAGAACATGTTCGGCAGCGTCACCACGCCCGTGTCGGAGGGGTTCCTCTCCGCTTACGATCTCGATGCCGACACCTACGGAATCTACCAGGTCGTCACGAAGTTCAACGTGCCCGGCACGATCCGCACGAAGGGCTTCGAGCTCGAGTATCGGCAGCAGCTCGCCTTCCTGCCGCATTGGGCGCGCGGGTTGAATTTCACCGCGAACTTCAGCTCGCAGCGCGGCAGGAACACCTTCGACTACTTCCAGAATCTGATCCCGTTCAATCTGAACTGGGGCCTCAGCTTCACGCGGCCGAAGTTCAACCTCCGGATCAACGAGAACTACCGCGGCATCCAGCGTCGCGCCGCCGTCGTCGGTCGCGGACTGGATCCGGGCACGTATAACTACCGGCCGAAGCGGCTCTACATCGATGTGAGCGGCGAGTATTACCTGAAACGCTCGCTCGGCGTCTTCCTCTCGATCCGCAACATCGGCAGCGCCACCGAGGACCAGAAGATCTACGGCCCGAACACGCCGCGCTACGCACGCTTCCGGCAGCGCGACGACTATTCCTCGCTCTGGACTTTCGGCGTCAAGGGCTCGTTCTGAGGGTGGGGCGCGTTATCCCCAACGCGCCCTTTTTGGGGAAAACCGAACGCACCATGAGGACGGTTGGGGACGACCGTCCCTACCGTCGTCTTGCGAGAATCTCGCTGAGCCAGCGGCGATGCGGCCCTGAGAGCGTGATCGCCTCGAGCTCGGCTAGCTGCACCCAGCCGAGCTCGGGGTTGGTGATTTTTCGCGCTGCGAGCGCGGGTGGCGCGGCGTGGATGGACTCGGTGATCTGATAGCGCGTGATCCCGCGCCGCTTCTTCGCCAGCAGCTCGCCGCGCGCGGCGGAGCCGAGGTCGAGGCCGACCTGCTCGGCGGTGGGCAACTCGTGCATGTTGGCCAACCGCCGTGCGCCGGCGGCCGAGCGGTGCAGCAGCAGCGCGCCGCCACGCTCGCACCAGACGCGGGTGACGCTCCGCTGCTCCATCACTTTCGGCGCCAGCCGGGGAAAGGCCTCGGGTTCACCGCGCCGGGCCGCGGCGCAAAACGCCCGCACGGGGCAGGTGAGGCAAAGCGGATTCTGCCGGAAGCACACCGTCGCGCCCAATTCCATCATCGCCTGGTTGTGATCGCCGGGCGCGGCCGCCGGCAGCAGCGCCTCGGCGACCGGCGTGAACACCTTCGCCGCAGTGGCCGAGTCGCGAAACTCGGCGGGATTGGCCGTGAGCCGCGCGAGGATCCGCACCACATTGCCATCGACGCAGGCCGCCGGCGCCCCGAACGAGATGCTCGTGATCGCCGCGGCGGTATAAGGCCCCACCCCGGGCAGTTCGCGCCACTCGCCCGGCGTGCGCGGCGGGCTGGGGCACGCCGCGATGGCCTGGGCGAGCCGGTGCAGGTTGCGCGCGCGCGAGTAGTAGCCGAGGCCCTCCCAAAGTTTCAGGACGCGGCCCTCCGAGGCCGCCGCGAGCGCGCCGAAGTCCGGCAGTGCGTCGAGCCAGCGGGCGAAGTAGGGGAGCACGGTCTTCACCTGCGTCTGTTGCAGCATGAATTCGCTCACCACCGTCTTGTAGAGCGAAGGAGCTTCGCGCCACGGCAGCGGCCGGGCGTTGGCGCGATACCATTGCAGCAGCGTGCGCTGAAATTCGTTCGTCGCGGCGATGAGCGTGGCCGTCGTGGTTTTCGCCATTGCGGAGCATTGGCCGCGAATAGGTGCGATAGGCGCAAGAAAAATGCTGGGGAACCGGGAGTTGAAGCAGGAAGCAGGAAGCAGGAAGCAGGAAGCAGGAAGCCAGGAAACCAGAACCAGCCTCCCTCCTGTCGTTTGATGCTCCCTTTATGGCTTCCTGGTTTCCGGCTTCCTCCTCCGTTTTCTCCTTTGCGCTTTCCGCGTCTTTTTGCGGCTCTCTTGCCCGCGATGGCCAAAAAGCAGAACGACGATCCCGAAGCGCCCAAGAAGCTCGCGAGCTACACGGTCAAACTCGACGACGCGCAGATGGAGACGTTGAAGGGCATCCTGGTCGCGAAGGGCTGGACGCCGTTCGAGGTCGCCTACACGCGGTTCGCGTTCAAGGCCGATCACCTGAAGGTCAACGTGTCCGCCTACACCAGCGGCAAGGTCGTCGTCGCCGGCAAGGGCACGGAGGATTTCGTGCGGGACGTAATCGAGCCCGAGGTGACGGGGGCGGCCAAGCTGGGCTACGACGAGGTGCTGCACCCGGACTGGTTCGAATCGCACGCGGGACTCGATGAAAGCGGCAAGGGCGATTTCTTCGGGCCGGTCGTGGCGGCGACGGTGATTGCCGACAAGCCGGCGATCGAGGCGTGGATCAAGGCGGGCGTGAAGGACTCGAAGAAGATTGCCGAGCTGCAGATCATGAAGCTCGACGCCATCATCCGCGACACCCGCGGCGTCGCGGTGCGCACGTGGTTTTGCGGGATGCCGAAATACAACGAGCTGATGGCCCGGCCGCGCGCCAATCTCAACCTGCTGCTGGCATGGATGCACGCCTCGGCGCTCACGGAGGCGCTTGGCCAGAAACGCGTGCCATGGGGGTTGCTCGATCAATTCACCGAGCAGCCGCTGGTGCAAAAGGAGCTGGCGCGCAAAGGCGTGACGGATTTTGAGCTGAAGATGCGCACGAAGGCAGAGGAGGATCCGGTCGTCGCGGCGGCGTCGGTCGTGGCGCGCGCGGAATTTGTCCGCCAGATGCATGCGCTCTCGAAGCGTTTCGGGGAGAAATTGCAGAAGGGGGCAGGGCCGTTGGTGAAAGAACAAGGCGCGCGCATTATCGAAAAATTCGGCGCGCGCGCGCTCGGTGATTTCGCGAAATTGCACTTCCGCACGGCCTACGAAGTCGTCTCGGCCGCGGGCAAGCTTGATGAGCTGCCGCTCAAGCCGCCGGGACCGAAGATGGAGTGGTAGGCGGACGGTTTCCTCCGCCCGCGGCTCAGAGCGGCTCGGAGTCCGCGAGTGTGCGAATGTAGTCGGTGAATTCCGGATCTTCGCCTTGCAGGAGCTCAGGGAGCGCGGCTCGAAAATCCGTCCGCCGGATCCATTCGCGCATGTAGTCCTCCCACGATTGCCAGAGGCGCTTCGCCTTTTTGTCCATGTCCTCTTCGTAGACGAGCAGGTAGGCGCGTTCGAAGAGTGAGATCAGGATGCCGAAGATGACGTAGCGGCGCTCCTTCTGTTCCGCCGTAAGCACCGCGGCGCCGCCCTCGCGGCGGATGAGCTGAAGGTCGGAGTTATCGAGCACGAGCTTGAGGAATTCGCGGTATTCATCCGAAAGACGCTGGAAAATCTCCTCCTCCTCGTTGTCGCGTTCTTTGCGTTGTTCGTAGATGAAAACGACGATGGCGAGCGGCAGGCCGATCACGGTCACAACGTAGCTGAGCATTTCCCACGTTTCGCGCATATCCATGATGCGCACACTGAAGTCTACTGCGGCGGAAAGACCAGCCCGCGACCGGGCCGTCGCGCGCTTGCCACAACCGCAGGCCTTCTCTTTGAACTTCCGGCATGAAACGCCGCCAGTTGCGCGGCTTTGACCTCAAGCAAATCAACGGTGTCACCAGCCTGATCGGCGTCGACGAAGTCGGCCGCGGCGCCTTTGCGGGCCCGGTGGTGGCGGCGGCCGTCGTGGTGACGCGCGAGTTTCTGGAAAGCCGGTGGGCGATCGCGAAGGGTGGACGGGTAAACGACTCCAAGCAGATTACGGCCGAGCAGCGCGAGGAGCTGTGGGCTGAGTTCGAGAAGCTCGCGGCGGACGGCCGGATTCACGCCAGCCACGGCTCCGCGAGCGTCGAGGAGATCGAGCAGTTCAACATCCTCGGTGCGACGAAGCTGGCGATGCGCCGCGCCCTCGCTGGCATTTATCCGCCGGAAGCCTTCGAGCCGCGGCGCACCGAGCCGGATTTGTTCTCGAGTTTCGAGGAGCGCGCCACGTTTCAGCCCACGGTCTCGGCGCGCGTGATGGTGGACGGGCTGCCGTTGCGCGGTTTTCCGTATCCGCATTCGGCCTTCGTCAACGGCGACGCGCGCTCGCTCTGCATCGCGATGGCGTCGATCATCGCGAAAGTGACCCGCGACCGCCTGATGGTGGAGATGGGGACGAAGTTTCCCGGCTACGGCTTTGCCCAGCACAAGGGCTACGGCACGGAGGAGCATCGGGACGCCGTGCTGCGGATCGGGCGCTGCCCCGAACATCGCGAGACGTTTTTGCGCAAGCTCCTCGCGGTGCGCGTGGATCCCGCGCAGATGGATTTTCTCACCACCCAGGAGTAGGCGAATTGGCGATTGCCGATTGGCGATTGCCGATTACCAAACCACCATGACTGCCCCTCGCGCTGGCTCGGCAATCGGCAATTGGCGTTCGGCAATCGGCAATTGAGCGATGGCCGTCAAAAAAAACTCGTCCCTTGATCGCGTGCTGGGCCGGCTCGATACGCTGGATTCCGTCAACCTGGCGAATCTGGTGCAGCGCCTCGCGCGGGAGCGCGGCGTCTTCGAGGAGATTTTCAACACCCTCCAGGAGGGCATCCTCGTGATTCGTGACGATGGCGCGATCGATTATGCGAACACGTCCGCCCACCGGCTGATCGGTCTCGGCGGAGACGAACTGGCCGGCCAGACGCTCTGGCGGCTGGTGCCGGGCCTGCGGAATTCGCTCGGGCCCGCGCTCGACGAGCATGCGGGCGTCGGCGCCGCGCCCGTGGTCGCGCGGGAATTCGAGCTCACGTATCCGGAACCGCGGACGCTGCGGCTCTACATGGTGCCTTTCCGCGCCGGAGGCGGGGCGCAGGCCCGGCGCTTCGCGGTCATCCTGACGGATGTCACGAAGGAGAAACAGACCACGGAGGCGCGAATCGAGACCGAGCGCACCTCGTCCATTCTGCTCCTGGCCGCCGGGGTCGCCCACGAGCTCGGCAATCCGCTGAACTCACTGACCATTCACCTCCAACTGCTCGAACGGAAGCTGAAGAAACTGAAGCAATCGAAGGAGATCGATTCGATGGCTGAGTCGGTGCGCGTCTGCCGCGAGGAAGTCACGCGGCTCGACGGTATCATCGCGAATTTCCTCGAGGCGATCCGCCCGCGGCCGCCGGATTTGGCCGAGACGGATCTCACGGGCGTGCTGGCCGAGGTGTTGCGCTTTCAGCATCGCGAACTGGCCGACCGCGGCATCGCGGTCGAGGCGGAGACGGCGCAGATCCCGCTCGTGCTCGCCGATCGCAACCAGATCAAGCAGGTGTTTTTCAACCTGACGAAGAACGCGATGGAGGCGATGCGCCCGGGCGGGAAGTTGAAGATCAAATCGCGCGCCGACGACGATTCCGTGCATCTCCTGTTTGCGGATACCGGCAGCGGCATCAAGCAGGAGGACCTGGTCCGGGTATTCCAGCCGTATCACACGACCAAGGCCGGTGGCCACGGCTTGGGCCTGATGATCGCGCAACGCATCATGCGCGACCACGGCGGCCAGCTCGGGCTCGAGAGCAAGGAAGGCGTCGGCACGGTGGTCACGTTGCAGTTCCCGCGGAAAGACCGGCGCGTGCGGATGCTGCACCGTTAGTGGGGGCGCCGAGGTGGCGCGGGAGGTTGCGCGGCATGACCCCAAGACGCTGGTTGGGCAGCGATCGAACCCCGCTCGGAGTTTGGAGGGCGACGAAAAAAATCCCCGTCGCGGAGTTCGGGTGTAGCGGAACGGCTTTCCGTTCCGTTGCCGGGCCCGAGTGAAGGGAGCGCAAGGCACGGAGCCGAAGCGGCTCCGCTACTTTCCCCATCAGGCTTTTCGACGCTCTCTCAGGGCGAAGGGAAGCGGCTTGAGGTCAAGCCGCTCCACCTTCACGGGAGCGTTTCACCTCAGTGCGGGTGCTGGTTGGACGACTCGTAGGTTCCCGAGGAACCGCTGGAGCTGCCCGAAGACGAAGATGAGGACGAGGATGACGACGCCGAGGACGAGCTGAATGAGCTGTCCGACGACGAATAAGAAGGCGCCGGCGCAGAATAGGACGACGCGTAGCTCGGGGCGGATTGGGAAGACGTCGGCTCGGAGCGTTGATAGCTGGATTCCGAGCGGGAGTAGGAGCTGCCGGAATCACTGCCCGAGCTGGAGCGCGAGCCGCCGAACCAACTGGAGATGGAGCCGGAACTCGGGCCGTCGTAATCGCGGCGGCGCGATCCGCTCTGCGGATACGTGGCAGCGTTGGTGGTCTGGTAGCTTCCGGCGAATCGACCGAAGGCCGCCTGCACCCGCGGAGTGTCCGGCGGGCAATACGCCGGATCATGCCGGTGGGGCGGGTGCGTCGGCTTCGTGGAAGGCGGCGTCACGGGATTCAGCGTCGTCGAGCTGTAGCTGTAGCCGTCGTAATACGAACTGCCGTAACCGAAGTAGCCATAGCCGTATTGATTGAAGGCGCCGTAGCTGTGGCCGTAGTTCCCGAACATGCCTGCGAAGCCGAAACTGGCGGGGTAGGGCCGCGCGATGTTACTCGGGGCGCTCGCGTAATAGGGATTGCTGCGGAAGCCGAGGACGGTGGCACGGCCGCTGTTTTCCGGATCATTCGGATTCGGCACGAAATTGATCCGTAGAATCTGCTCGGCCAGCGAGAGGTCGGTCACGATCACATATCCCATCGCGCCGAATTGCCGCACCGCCTGGGCTTGGATGACCGCAAACTGCGCGGGCGTCGGCTGCAACACGCCATCGACCGTCACGGACAGGGCGATCGCGCGGGGCATGCTCCGGTAGGTCCGGGCGGGTCGGTAGGACTGAGCGCAGCCGCTTGCCAAGATGCCGACGGCCATGGCCAGGAGAACGGTAAGGGTATGGGAGCGTTTCATGGGGATTCCTCGGGTCTGGATTTGCAATTGGAGCAGCCGCCAATTCCTAAACCGGGCGTAACTACTCAGGTGGGGTGCTGGCTCATGTTGGTAGCATCGGGAAATTCTTTTTTTAGACAGAATGGACAGAATATACAGAATGGGTCGGGCTGATTTTGAATCATTTTGTCCATT
>Ga0163144_10012114_pt1 | contig 18156 bp, 21 predicted proteins | sample OliLak19BULKMAT1_FD_123175 | JGI IMG/M metagenome (GOLD analysis project Ga0163144, IMG submission 123175) | Freshwater microbial mat bacterial communities from Lake Vanda, McMurdo Dry Valleys, Antarctica - Oligotrophic Lake LV.19.BULKMAT1 | ecosystem: Environmental > Aquatic > Freshwater >... | reverse complement strand
CGCTTTCCAGGCGTGCGCCAACAACCGCTCGGCCACCAGTCCTGCTCCAGCCCTGAAAACACACCAGGCGCCCTCGTCAATGCGACGCAGCGCCCGGATCCAGCTTCCTGCACGGACAGGGTGGGATTCGAACCCACGGTACCGTTTCCGGCACGCCGGTTTTCGAGACCGGTTCCTTCAACCGCTCGGACACCTGTCCAACGACGCTCGACAACGCTCACCAACCAGCGTAGCAGTTGATTCTAGACACTTCCGGGCGGTGGGTCAACGGACGCGGCCGCATCTGCCGAATGGCGGCGACCGCTGAAGAAGGTGCGCAGGAGCGCTCCAGCCTCGTCGTCAAGCACGCCGGACGCCACTTCTGGACGATGATTGAGGCGCGGATGTCGCAACACATCGCCAACCGATCCCGCCATGCCAGCCTTCGGATCCCACGCCGCAAACACCACCCGGTCGACGCGCGCGAGCACCAATGCGCCCGCACACATCGCGCACGGCTCGAGCGTCACATAGAGCGTACACCCTTCGAGACGATCAGCGCCGCGCACCGCCATCGCCGAGCGCAGCGCTCGAAGCTCCGCATGCTGCGTCGCGTCGCCATCGTGTCGCATGGCATTCGCAGCCACCGCCAGCAGCGTCTCACCCGAGACCACACATGCCCCAACCGGAACTTCGCCGGCCTGCGCCGCGATCCGCGCCTGCTCGAGCGCCACGCGCATCCACGCCTCGTCGCCCGGACGCGCAAACTGGCTCACGCCTGTGCCGCCGGCTCCGCGACGGTCGCCGGCTCCGCGACGGTCGCCGGCTCCGCGACCTGACGGGTAAAGACCAGCGTATTCCCGTCACCGGGCGACGCCACGACCACGTCACCGTCGTGCAACGTGCCATCGAGCAGTGCCAGGGCCAGCGGATTCTGCACCATCCGCTGGATCGTGCGCTTCAGCGGCCGCGCACCGAAGGCCGAGTCGTAGCCGTCGCCAACCAGCATTTTCTTCGCCTCGGGGGTCAGCGTGAGGCTCAGCTTTCGCGCCCCGAGCATCGTATCCAGCTTGACCAGCTGCAGATCGACGATCTCCGCGATCTGCTCCTCGCCCAAGGGCCGGAAGACCACGACGTCATCGATGCGATTGAGGAACTCCGGCCGGAACTGCTGGCGCAGCATGCTCAGCACCTGTGCTTCGACCAGCGCCCACTCCTCAGCGTACCGTTCGAGAATCACCTGGCTGCCGATGTTGCTGGTGAGGATCACGACCGTGTTCCGGAAGTCGACTGTCCGCCCCTGCGAATCGGTGAGGCGACCGTCATCGAGCAGCTGCAGCAGCACATTGAAGACATCCGGGTGCGCCTTCTCGATCTCGTCGAAGAGCAACACGGAATAGGGTCGGCGACGCACCGCCTCGGTCAGTTGCCCTCCTTCATCGTAGCCGACATAGCCTGGTGGCGCACCGATCAGGCGTGCGACGGCGTGCTTCTCCATGTACTCCGACATGTCGAGGCGCACCATCGCGCGCTCGTCGTCGAACAGAAAATCAGCCAGCGCACGCGCCGTTTCTGTCTTGCCGACACCGGTTGGACCGAGGAAGAGGAAACTGCCGATCGGACGGCTCGGATCCTGAAGGCCCGCCCGGGAGCGCCGCACCGCGTTCGCGACCGCCGACACCGCGTCGCGCTGGCCGACGACACGATGCGCGAGCTCCTCCTCGAGTTTCGTCAGGCGTGCACGTTCCGACTCGAGCATCCGCTGCACCGGGATACCCGTCCACTTTGCGACCACGGCAGCGATGTCGTCATCACCCACTTCTTCCTTCAGGAAGCGACGCCGGCCGTCGCGCACCGACACGACCGACTCCGCCTCCGCCAGTTGGCGCTGAAGCTGCGGGATCCGCCCATACTGAATCTCCGCCGCCAGCTGCAGGTCGCCGCTGCGAGCCGCCTGTTCGGCATCAGTGGTGGCCTGATCGATCGCCTGCTTGATGCGACCGACATCGCCCAATGCCTGCTTTTCCTGTTGCCACTGCGCCTTCATGGTAGCGCTTTGAGTCTTGAGTTCGGCCAGCTCGCGTTCGAGCGCGACGAGGCGCTCACGGGCGGCGGCGTCGGTCTCCTTCTGCATCGCCTGCCGCTCGATCTCGAGCTGCATCACGCGCCGTTCGACTTCATCGATCGGCTGCGGCAACGAGTCGATCTCGATGCGCAACCGGCTGGCGGCTTCATCCAGCAGGTCGATCGCCTTGTCCGGCAGAAAACGGTCGCCGATGTAGCGGTTCGACAATGTGGCCGCCGCCACGATCGCACTGTCCGTGATCCGCACGCCATGATGCGATTCGTACCGGGCCTTGAGACCACGCAGAATCGCGATCGTGTCATCCAGCGTCGGCTCGGGAACCATGACGGGCTGGAACCGGCGTTCGAGTGCCGCGTCCTTCTCGAGGTGCTGGCGGTACTCGTCGAGCGTGGTGGCGCCGACCACGCGGAGTTCGCCTCGCGCGAGCATCGGCTTCAGCATGTTGCCGGCGTCCATCGACCCTTCCGCCTTCCCGGCGCCAACGAGGGTGTGCAGTTCGTCGATGAACACCACGATTTCGCCCTGGCTGTCGACGATCTCCTTTAGCACGGCCTTCAGTCGTTCCTCGAATTCGCCACGGAATTTTGCGCCCGCGATCAGTGCCCCAAGATCGAGCGAGAGCAGTTTCTTGCCGCGGAGCCCCTCGGGCACATCGCCGTTGATGATCCGCTGGGCCAGACCTTCCACGATGGCCGTCTTGCCCACACCGGGCTCACCGATGAGCACGGGGTTGTTCTTCGTCCGACGCGACAGCACCTGAATGACACGACGAATCTCGTCGTCACGACCGATGACGGGATCGAGCTTGCCATCGCGTGCGCTCTGGGTGAGATCGCGCGTGTACCGTTGCAATGCCTGATAGCGATTCTCCGGCGACTGATCCGTCACCTTGTGTGTGCCGCGCACCGCCTTCAGCGCGGTGGCCAGCGCTTCACCGGTCGCGCCGAGGTCGAGCAGCAGCGCACGGCTATCGGTCCCTTTCACATTCGCCAGCGCGAGGAGAAAGTGCTCCGTGCTGACGTAGTCGTCGCCGAGCGCCTTGGCATCCGCATCCGCCCGATCGAAGACCTGATTCAATTCGCGCGACACCTGCGGCTGCGCATCGCTCTGCTTTGGATACCGGGCGGCCTCGGCCTCGGCGCGCTGTTTCAGATCCGGCACCTTGACGCCAGCCTTCTGGAGCAGCGGCACGACGATCCCGTCCGTCTGCGCGATGAGCGCCAGAAGAAGGTGCAGATCGTAGACCAGCGGATTGCCAGCACGGCGCGCCAGCGCCATAGCGTCGTTCACAGCTTCGCCGGACTTGATGGTAAGGCGATCAGGATTCAGCATCGGGCAAATGGGCTCAGGGTAACGCGACACGATAGCTGTACGGGCAAGTCCGGGTGCAACCGGAAGGCCAGAAGGGACTGCCGGACACGAAGTCCTACGGCGGCCACCATGGCAGAAGTTGCGCCGTGCTGGCAGGGCCTTGCACCCTGACGGGGGTCGTTGGTACGCTCAGCTCATGCCGAACGCACTCCGCCTTGCCCTGCTCTGCCTGCTCAGCCTGTCGGCGTGCCGAAGCCGAACCGCAGATCTCGGGATGTCCGACAGCGCATTCGTGCAGGTCATGGGTGAGCTCAAGGCCGTCGCAGACGCTCCCAACGTTACCGAGCCACTGCGAGCGCAACGGCGGGAAGCGGTGCTGCGCAAACGTGCCGTCACCGCTTCCCGGCTCGAGAAACTGACCGCTGAGCTCACGGCGCATCCGGCGCACGCGCGACGGCTCTGGAGCGCGATCGAGTTCAAGGCGCAGAAACTGCTTTCGGTGCCCAACTGACGGGGTGACGAAAAGGGCGCGTCCGGACTTCCGGAACGCGCCCTCAGCGCCGCACTCGCAGTTTCTTGACGATCGCCCTGCCATTCACTTCGAGCCGCAACAGATAGATGCCTTCTGGCGCGTCACGTTGCGTCCCCTCTACTCGGCCATCCCAGTAGCCCAGATACTGCCGACAGGTCAACATCACTCCATTCAGCCGCCGCGCTCCCTCCAACTCGCCACCCGGGCCGGCGAGTGTAGCAACCGCAACCTCCTGCGCGAGGAGGTTGTAGATACGAAGCGTCACCTTGAACTGGCGCCTCGTGTCTCGGCAGTCGGGCGGATCCCCGACGAAAAAGGGGAACCGGGTCTCGCCTGCCGTCGGATTCGGAGAACTTTGCCCAAGGTCAAATCCGTCCGGGCGAAGTCGCGCCGGTGGTTGAGCCGGTACGACCAGCGCCTGGGCGAATCCAGCTCCGGGCAGTGCGGCGGCGAGGCACACAGCCAGAAGCCGCGCGAATCTCCGCCAGGACATACACACTCCAAACGAACGAGAAAGGTTGCTGATCGACCTCGAAAACGGGGAAAAGTGTCCTGCACCTGCAGTGGAGCCTAGGACACGGTGGGACCCTCGTCAAGCAATCGACGGCGGCATCGCCCGATCCGTCTCAGTGGGTCAGCCCCGTGCGGTCCGGCCAGCCTTTCCAGCCGTCAGGCCGTGGCCCAGGCGTCGAAGGCCCGGAGCGGCCGCCCTTCAGTCAGGTGCGCATGCACGAAGATCCGGAGCAGTCGCTGGTGCGCTCGCTCCGTGGGCTGATCCATGCCACTCGACATCCCCGTATCCGTCTCCAGCCACTCCCGGAGCTGAGCGCGCGCCGAGGCCGGTAGCTGACGGGACGGGACGGCGAGCGCGCAGCGAGGGCAGAGAGTCCCTCCCGCCTCGGCGCTGAAGGAGACGTCCCGGTCGGGCGGTTGCGCTGCATCACACCGGACACAGGCGTCGAGCGCCGGGCTGAATCCAAGCGTACCGAGCACGCGCCAGACCGCACGGACGGTCGCCAGCGTTGCGTTGTCCTCGGACGCGATCGCATCGAGGCCCTCCCGCAGCGCATCAAACGCATGCTGCGGTGTGTCGTCCTCGCCCGCGACGCGCAGCATGACTTCAGCGAGGGCTGACGCACCTTCGAACCGCGGCAGCGATGTGCCAAGCGCGACGCGCGACCGCACGACATCGAATCGCGCCAACGTGTGCAGGTCGCGACCGACGCGCGCTTCGTACTGCACTTCGCCTTCCGCAAACAGGTCAACGGCAGACCCGAAGCGGCGCTGAGACGCTCGCGCGCCACGGGCGAGCACTGATTGGACGCCAGCCTCGCGCGTCGCGAGGCGCAGGATGCGCGACGACTCGCTGTAGTTGAACGCGTGGAGGACGATCGCGGTGGTGACGATGGGAGGCACAGCCGGAATCTACCGTGGCAGCACAGGCCGCCCGAGGTCAGCCGGGACGACGCAGCGGTACGAGTGTCGGCGCACCAACCGCTGGATCGTGCGAGACCACCAACGGCCAGCCGTAGACGGCTTCGAGCGTCGTGGCCTGCATCACCTCGCGTGGTGTGCCCGCCGCTGCGACCCGCCCTTCGTGCATCAGCACGATCTGGTCGGCAAAGCGAGCCACCAGCGTCAGCGTGTGGCTCACGAGCACGACCGCACGCCCTCCATTGGCCTCTCGCGCCAGCGTTTCGAAGGTCGCCATCTCGTGCGCGATATCGAGGAAGGTCGTCGGTTCATCGAGCAACAGAATCGGCGTGTCCTGCGCCAGTGCGCGGGCCAGCCGCACGCGCTGCCACTCACCACCAGACAATTCATCGGTGCGGCGTGCGGAGAAGCTGGTGACATCCGCGCGGCGCATCGCACCATCGATCAGCGATTCGTCATGATCGGCGATCGCGTCCCACACTCCCTGGAAAGGTGAGCGACCGAGCGCGACGTAATCACGCACCAGCATCGGGAACGCCAGCGACTCACGTTGCGGCATCACTGCCACCAGCTGACTGACGACACGACGCGGCGCGCGAAGCAGGTCGACGGTACCGACCAGTATTCGTCCGCTGCGTTCGGGCATCAGGCCGAGTACGCCTCTGACGAGCGAACTCTTGCCGCTGCCATTCGGACCGACAATCGCAGTGATCGCTCCTGGCCGAGCGACGAGGGACACATGCCGGACGACATCGGTCGCACCGCGCGCATATGCCAGCGTGACGTCGGCGAACTCCAGCCCATGCGCCGGAGTCATCGCAGCCGCCGCAGGCGCGTCAGGAAGACTGGCACACCGATCAACGCCGTGATGGCGCCGAGGGGCAGCTCGAGCGGCGCGCGAACGGTTCGCGCTATCAGATCAGCCAGCAAGACCAACGCAGCGCCAGCGAGCGCTGATGTCAGGATCAGCGCTCGATGTCTCACGACGCCGAAGGCGCGCGCTATGTTCGGCACCACCAGCCCCACGAACCCAACCAGCCCGGCGGCAGCAACACTTGCCGCGGCGAGCAGTGCGCTGACGAGGAACACCTCACGCGTCGCACGGCCGACGTCGATACCCAGCGACGCCGCCGAGTCCTCGCCCAGCGAGAGCACGTCGAGGACGCGGCCGCGCGCAACGAGGAGCGTCATGCCGATGAACACATACACGAGGAGCCAGATGACACGTGACCACGACGCATCACTGACGGCACCTGCCATCCACCAGACCGCACCGCGCACTTTTTCTGGTGACACATCGGCCAGCATGATCATGATGATCGCGTTGGCGAAGGCCCCGATCACGACACCCGCCATCAGCAACGTGCGTGGATCGCGCATGGCGCCGGCTGCCCGGGCAAGGCCAAGCACCAGTATGACTGCCGTGACCGCCCCAGCAAACGCCGCCAGCGGCACGATCCCCGCGGCGGTGACACCCAGCGTGATGGCAACCACCGCGCCAACCGCGGCGCCACCAGACACGCCAAGCAGATAGGGCTCCGCCAGCGGATTTCGCAGCGTGCCTTGGAGCGCCGCACCGGCGCTTCCGAGCGCACACCCGACGAGGACCGCCAGTGCAACGCGCGGCAGTCGCAGCTCACGCACGATGGTGATGGCAAGAGGATCACCGCTTCCCAGCAGGGCGCCCACGACCTTGGTCGGCGAGATCGGTACTGCGCCCAGCGCGAGACTGGCGACGATCAGGATCACCAGCGCAATGGCGGTACCCGTCCACAGCACCGCAGGCCGACGGTGCGCGGCAGGCATGATCAGACGCACGCCGCGGGCTCTGGCATCACCGTGACGCGTCGCGGCTGATCAGCGCCGACGTCAACGCCTGCTTCAACCGCGCGCGTTCCGCTTCATAGCGTACGCGTTCGTCGTCAGCTGGATCGCGCGCCCGTTCGAACTTCGCGTCGAGATCGGCGATCTGCCGTGCCAGCCGTTCTGCCTCGCGGTCGGCAGCGGCCGCCGCCGCGGCGCCACTTCCAGGACGCGGGGCGGTGCGACGCCCGAACGCGCGCGCCAATGACACGAGCATCGCGAGCGAGATCGCTGCGATCATCGAAATCACGATCCGGGTCTTCTGCGCCTGGCCACTGCCTGGCAGATCCATTTCGAGGACACCGGACGCCGGAACGTCGTTTCCAAGAAATCGACGGAAGTTGCGACCGTCGATCGACGCGGGCGCGGTCTCGGCGATGCGAGGTGCCGTCACCGTCGCCTGCGGATCTTCCGCCAGCACTTCGAGCACACCGGTCGCGAACTGGACCGGTATCTTGAGAGGAAACGCATCAGCATCGACCGAATACGAGAACGAGAGGCGCTTGAGCCCGGGCGCAAATGGCATTTGCACCAGGACTTCACCGTCCACGTTGCTGACCGCATCGGCCGGCACGTCGCCCTGCGCGACCTTGAAATCCTGGGCACCCTGCGGAATTCGGACGCGAAAGGTCGGCGCCTTGTCGTTGTCGCCAATCAGCGTGCGACTCGAGTCGTTGGTGATCTCGAACACTTCGATCATGCCGCGACGTGTGCCGCCGGTGCTGGCAGACAGAATGATGTGCCGACCACGCATCGTGAGACGGATCCCGCTGGAGGTGGTGTCGAACACCTGTATTTCGGCGTCCTGGCCAGTGACGACCGGCTGCGCGAGCCCGGAGGAGAAGTAGGCGATCCCAGCATAGCTGGCCGAGACGAAGTAGATGGCATCGGCAGCGCCGCTGACCTGGTACGAGAAGCGGTACGATCCGTCGAGGCCCGTCCGTGCGGAATCGAGCGGACCGGCACGATCGCGGCCAACCCGGTGCAGCGTCACCCAGCTGCCCGTGACCGGCTCGAATGCGGCGGCACCAGGGCGCACGACACGACCCTCCACGGTACGCGCAGCAGAGGGTATCGTCACCGGCGGTGGCACGGTGTCACTGGCGGCGGGACGGACCTGTGCGCAGACCAGCACGGGGAGGGCCATCATCACCAGCAGCGCGCTTATGCAGCGCCCCGATCGCCGATTGGACGGCGACCCATGTTCACGGCATGAATTTGCCGAGATCTTCGGGTCGGAGTCGCTGGAGGTACGCCTTGAGTTCATCCGGGCTCATGTCGGTGCCCGTTGATCGATCACCGTCGGGAATCGGCGGTGGCACGAGGGGCTGGTCCTCATCCTCGAGCGTGACCAACAGGTCGTCCGCGGCAAAGATGGCCGCACCGGTGCGCAATGCAATGGCAATCGAGTCGCTCGGTCGGGCGTCGACCGAGATCAGCGCGTCATCCCGTTGCAGTTGCAGCTCGGCGAAGTACGTGCCGCGTTCGATCCGACTGATCACGACACGTCGAACGGTGGCGCCGAGTCCGAGCACGATCTGCTTGACCAGATCGTGCGTCATCGGGCGCTCGCGGACCACCGACTGCAGTTCCATCACGATCGACTCCGCCTCCGGCTGCCCGATCCAGATCGGCAGCACCCTCGGACCGTGCAGCTCGCGCAGGACCAGCACGTAGGTGTTGGCCGTGCTGTCCACGCCGAGTCGCGCGACGCGCATCTCTATCACGGACTTCCTCCGGCAGTGCGCCGCGAACCGGATCGGCACTCGCAGTCGCGAGTGCCGATTGAGCGCCGCCGCTCAGCGCAGCGCGGCTTTCAGTTCCTTCGCCTTGTTCGTCCGTTCCCACGTGAACGTATTGTACAACCGCGATGGCTTGCCGGTCGTGACATCGACATGTCGGACCTGACCCGGTGTCCGACCAAAGTGGCCATACGCGGTGGTCGCACTGTAGATCGGCTTGCGCAGGTCAAGCGCCATCGTGATCCCCTTTGGCGTCAGGTCGAAGACGTCGCGCACCGCGCGCGTGATCTCGAAGTCGGCGACGATCCCGGTACCGAAGGTCTCGACCCGAATGGACACGGGCTCCACCACACCAATCGCATACGCCACCTGCACTTCGCAGCGCCGCGCGAGCCCCGCCTTGACGATGTTCTTCGCCACCCATCGCGCCGCGTAGCAGGCACTGCGGTCGACCTTGGACGGGTCCTTGCCACTGAAGGCACCACCGCCATGCCGCCCCATGCCGCCGTACGTGTCGACGATGATCTTGCGGCCGGTGAGCCCGCAGTCACCCTGCGGTCCGCCGATGACGAAGTTTCCGGTCGGGTTGATGTGGAACTTGATCTTCTTCTGCACCAGTTCGGCTGGCAGTACCGGCATGATCACCTGCTCGATCACGGTCTCCCGGATCGTCCGCTGCGAGACATCCGGAGAGTGCTGCGTCGAGACGACCACTGTATCAACACCGACGGGCTGATTCTGTTCGTCATAGGCGATGGTCACCTGACTCTTGGCGTCCGGTCGAAGCCATTTGATGGCTTTCGACTTTCGCAACTCGGCCAGACGGGCGGTGATGCGATGCGCGAGTGTAATCGGCATCGGCATGAACTCATCCGTTTCATCGCTGGCGTAGCCGAACATCATTCCCTGATCGCCAGCGCCCCCGGTGTCCACGCCTTGCGAGATGTCGGGGGACTGCTTGTCGATTGTGCTCATGACCGCACACGTGCGCCCGTCGATCCCGTACTCCGGGTCATCGTAGCCGATCGCCGTGATGGTCCGGCGGACGAGGGACGGGATATCCACCCAGGCCGACGTCGTGATTTCACCGGCGACGACAGCGAGCCCGGTCGTCACCAGCGTCTCGCAGGCGACGCGCGCTTTTTCGTCCTTCGCCAGAATCGCGTCCAGCACGGCGTCGGAAATAGCGTCCGCGACCTTGTCCGGATGCCCCTCGGTGACCGACTCGGAAGTAAACAGATTGCGTTCAGCCACAGACCCGGGAGTAAGAGAAAGGTATAAGGAAATCTTTATATGTCATACGGTGTAGCCCAAAATATCTCCGGTCTCCGAGCCAAGCAAGCCAAGCTCCGATGGCGACAGATCGTACGCGGCCGCCTGGAGCAGTCGACGAACGACTCGCTCGGCTTCGGCTGCTGTCGAGGACGCCAGCGCCGCATCGGCGGCCTCCTTCGCGGACTCCGACGACACGCTGCGCAGCATACGCTTCATGAACGGTACGGCTCGTGGCGCGACACTCAGATTCCGAATGCCGAGCCCGACCAGAACAAATGCAGTCAGCGGGTGCGATGCCATCTCGCCGCACACCCCGACTTCCAGCCCGCGTCGCTTCCCTGCCTCGACGGTCGACTGGATCAGCCGTAACACGGCCGGGTGCAGCGGCGTGAAGCGCGCGGCCAGATTCACGTTGCCCCGGTCCACAGCCAGCGTGTACTGCACCAGATCATTCGTCCCGATGCTGAAGAAATCGGCGTCGTTCACGAATGTATCGGCAGCTACGGCGGCGGCCGGTGTCTCGATCATCACCCCGACCTGCACCCGATCGCGAAAGACCGCGCCGCGCTCGTTCAGCGTACGGGCGGCCTCCGCGATCAGTGCGCGCGTCCGCCGCACTTCATCCACGCTCACGACCAGCGGCAGCAGAATCCGCACGTCGCCATGGGCCGCGGCCCGGAGGAGTGCGCGAAGCTGAACAAGGAACAACTCCGGCTGATCGAGGCACATGCGGATGGCGCGCCAGCCAAGGAACGGATTGGCTTCGGTCGGGAACCCGCCGACCGGCAACTTGTCGCCGCCGATATCGAAGGTGCGAATCACGACCGGCTTGCCGCTGAACGCATCAACCACACGACGATACGCACGATACTGCTCATCTTCATCAGGCATCGACGTCCGACCAAGCACGACGAACTCGGTGCGCATCAGCCCCACGCCATCAGCACCACTCTGCGCCGCGAGCTCGGACTCCTCCGGAAAATCGACATTCGCCCGCAGGAAGATCCGCTCCCCGCCACGCAACTGCGCGGCGACGGTCGCCTGCGACCGCAGGCTCTCCTCCAGGATCGCGGCGGCCTCGGCCCGCAAACGAGCCTGCGCGATTTCCTCATCGGTCGGATTGACGACGAGCACACCGGTCGTACCGTCGAGCACGACCCGCTCGCTGCCGCGAAGTCGTGTGGTTGCATCGCGCAGTCCCACCACCGCTGGCAGGCCGAGCGATCGCGCCAGAATTGCCACGTGACTGGTGCTGGTCCCTTCATCGGTCGCAATCGCCGCAATTGCCTCACGGTCGAGTTGCACGGTCAGTGACGGCGTCAGATCGTGCGTGACGAGAATTGCATTGCTCCCTTTCGGGAGATCAACCGGATCGCTGTCAGGCAGCGCCAGCAGGATGCCAAGCACGCGGATGTGCAGATCGAGCAGATCACCAATCCGTTCCCGGAGCATCGGGGCTGACGCACGCCCAAAGCGACGGCGCCACTCGAGCATGACCAGGTCGAATGCGTATTCGGCCGCGCGCCGGTCGCGAATGAATCCCTCGACTTCCTCATTCAACGCACGATCATCGAGGATCGAGATCTGTACCTCGAAGATCATCGACTCTTCCACACCGGCCTGATGCGCGGCCCTGTCGCGCACCTGGCGCAGACGCTCCTTCGCGCGGGCAACGGCATCATGGAACCGCGACAGTTCACCCGGCACCTCGGCGTCCGTCACGATACGCGGCGGCACGTCGGGCACTTCCCATCGAAGCAAATGCACTGGTCCAGTCACGATGCCCGGCGACGCCGGCAAGCCGCGAAGCATCCGCTCCATCAGTGCTCTCCGAAGCGGCCGGCCACCAGCGTCGTCAGCGCGTCGAGGGCGGCATCGGCGTCTGGCCCATCAGCACGAATGACGATCGATGCACCGCACTCCGCGGCAAGCATCATGACCCCCATGATGCTCTTGCCGTTCACCTCGACGTCATCCCGCACGATGGTGATCGCCGCCTGGAAGCGGGCCGCCGTCTTGACGACTTCGGCCGCCGGTCGCGCGTGCAACCCGTTGCGGTTGAGAATCTCGACTGTGCGCTCAGGCATGACGGAGGAGGAAGAGGACAAGCGCCGCGAACCCCGCAAGGAGGGCAAGTCGCCACCCTTCGACGCGACCGTGGAACAACACCAGCGAACCTGCACCCGTCGCCGCCACCGCCAGCGTGATGCCGATGCGCGGCAATCCTCCGCCATCGACGAGGCGCATGACGGTCAGAGGAATCGCCATGCCGGCGAACAACGTTCCGGCACGGGCGAGCCAGACTGGTCCCTCCCGCAGGATGGGATGACCGAGTGCTGCCGCGACAGCGAGTCCCTTTTCCCAGCCCATCTGCAGGCCCCAGAACCGCAATGCCACATGTCCTGCATTGTACATCGAGAGGAACGCGAGGACGCAGACCAGCGGGGATGCACCGAGTCCAAAAAGCAGCAACGCAGCAAAGGAACAGGTCGGCAAGAGTCCGACCCAGACCAATCGATCGCCAACACTGCCCAGCGGTCCGCAGAGAGCGGTGCGGAACCGTTCGATCCGCGCCGAGGGCTGCCCCTCGAGTTCCGCGCGAGCCAGGGCCCCGACCGCAAAGCTTGCGAGATATGGATGCGCATTGAAGTACTGGCTCTGTCGCGCCAAGGCTGCGCGATACTGATCGCCTCCCACGCCACCGGGCAGCTGTCGGAGCGCAGGTTCGACACAGAAACCGATGCCGTTCCCGATCAGGATCTCGTAGTTCCAGGAGGCTTGCACCGCAAACAGTCGCACCAGCATGGCGATGCGGATCGCTGCCGGTAACTGCGGATTCGGTACCAGCGGCGTCGAGAGGGGCGTGACCGGAGGCCTGACACTCGTCATCGCGTCAACCAGACAACGAGCGCGGTCCCGAGCGCCAGACCCGCAAGGCCAAACCACCGGGTACCGGCCGTCGAGTGAAACATCTTCCATGCGGCTCCGGCAGCGACGGCACCGCCGAGCGATGCCAGCAGTGGCATGGCATACGGTGCGAGCGGCGCAGGCCGGGATGCGATCAACCGCGCCACCGGCAGCGCACAGATCGCGCCGATCAGCGACACGCTGCCCGCGCGCGCCAGATCCGCCGTTGCGCCCGCGACCTGCAGTCCGGCCACCGTCCGTGCCGATCCGCGGGCCAGCGCCTCGAGGCGGTGTCTGGCGAGGCGCGCGTTCAACTCACGCAGCTTGACCATGGTCCAGCCGCCGAACATCGCAATCAGCAACCCGCACGGCACTGCAAAGAGCAGTGCCATGGGTGCGCCGCCACCCGCGGCCACGCCGGCAGCCGCGGCGGCGCCAGCGATGGGCGACGAGGAGCCCCACTCGGGATACCGCGACGCGCCGAAGGGGAGCGTCTCATGCGCGAAGAGTTCGAGCAGCACGCCACAGACCATGCCCACACCGGCGTTGCCCATGAACGCACCGCCGAGGGTCGCGGCCACGATCGGCCGCGAGATCTGCGCCTGCGGAAAACTCACAACGTCCAACCCGAGCAGCGCGCCGAGCAGCCCGAGCACGAGCACATCAACCATCACGCGAGTGCCTCGCCAGCCAGCACCTGCGCCAGCGGCATCACGCGTGCTGCCGGCACATCCTGCGCCGAGATTTCGACGCCATTTGCCGCCATGGCGCGCAACTCAGACTCCTCGGCCTCGGTGAGGAAGATGTATCGGAGCTTCTGGGCGCGACCCGCTCGGTGATGGACGCCACCGAGGTTCACGCGACGCAACGCGGGAATGGCCGCGCAGAGTCGTGCCATCGTGTCGATATCGCCCGTCAGCAGCATCCCGGGCCTGGGGTCGGCCGCGAACGTCGAGTATCGCTCAATCGCCTGTGCAACGGACACGAACTCCACGCGCATGTCGGGCGGCACACCCATCCGGTACAGCTCCTGCTCCCACTCGCTGGCGGCGACCTCGTCGTCGACCAGCACCAGAAAGCGCAGCTCGAGCGGCTGGCCCCAGCCGACGACAACCTGCCCGTGAATCAGGCGGTCGTCGATGCGATGCAGTTCAATCGGCACGTGCAGGTCCTCGCGTCACCATCATGGCGGCCCGCCCCTTTTCGACGGCAGCATCCGCGGCGTGCGCGGCACCCGGCGCCGCAAACGCATAGTCAAGCAGCACCGGAAGGCTGATGCCCGTGACGACCGTCACCTCCGGATGATCGCGCTGTGCGCGGCGCGCGGCCATGGTCGTCGAACCTGCCGGAAGGTCGGAGAAAATCACACGCACACCATCCGCGATCGCGTCCCGCAGCATCGCTTCGGTTGCACGGGTATCAAGCCCATAGTTGCTGGCGGTGCGGAAGAGATCCGAACGCCCGGTGATGGCCGTCACCGCCGAGACGATGCCGGCGGCAAAGTCCTGGTGCCCGATGACCAGTGCCGCTGGACGCACTTCCTGTTCACTCATTGTCTTCCAGCAGGTAGCGTCGCACCTCGACATCACGCGTCGTGGCGCGCGCGTCCGACGCGCTGCGCATCCGGGCGATGAGTCGTTCGTTGAATTGCTCCGCCGGATTGACACCGGCGTAGCGCAGCAGATGGTTCATCGCCAGGACTTCCAGAATCACGGTAATGTTCTTTCCGGGGTTGAGCGCCACGCGAATCCTCGGAATCGAAACGCCGAGGATATCGGTCGTCTCCAGATCGAGGCCGGTGCGATCGAGGTGGGCGTCGCCGCGCCACAGTTCCAGCTCCACCGCCACTTCGATGCGCTTCTGCTGACGGACGGCGCGGATGCCGAACAGCGCCGGAATGTCCACCAACCCGACGCCGCGGATTTCCATGTGGTGACGCTGCAGCTCGTGCCCCTTGCCGATCAGCATATCGTTGCCGCGCTTGAGCACGATGACCATGTCGTCAGCCACCATCCGATGACCGCGCTCCACCAGATCGAGTACGCACTCCGACTTCCCGATGCCACTCTGGCCGACCAGCAGCAGGCCGACCCCGTACACGTCGGCCAGCGAGCCGTGCAACGTCGTGCGTGGCGCAAACTCTTCTTCCATCGCCGGCTTGATCCGCCGGTAGAACTCATTCGTCTTCAGCGGCGACCGAAACAACGGCATCCCGGCCTCAGTCGCCTCGCGAAGAAACTCGGCTGAGAGCTCGAGCCCTTTCGTGATGAAGCAGCACGGAAATGGGAGCCGGAAAAACTGGCGCAGGACGTCCAGTCGCTGCGTCGCTTCGAGCGACCCGATGTAGGTGATCTCTGTTTCGCCGAGGATCTGGCAGCGATCCGGCACGAACCGTTCGACGTATCCAGCCAGAACGAGCCCGGGGGAAGACACCTCCGGGCTCGTCACAGGCCGGTCGAGGCCAGTCGCCTCGCCAATCGGTTCCAGTTCAAGAATGTCCTTCAGCCGTTCAAAGAGGCGGCCGACCGAGAGCGTCGTCGTCACGCGCTCCGCGTCGCCAGCGAGGAGACTCGCACACGGGTGCGCATCGGATTTTTCTTGGGGATCTGCGCCTGCAGGCGGGCCAGGGCGTCCTTGAGTGCGGTGGCGTAGGATCGAGAGCGACCCTCGGCCACCAGATTTCGGTGCTGCGGAGCGTGGAGGACGATCTCGACCCGACGGGTCGGCCCGTCGTCCTCGAATCGTACAACAGCGTCCACCGCGCGCTGCAGGCGTCGCCCGAACTTCAGGACGGCGCGTTCGGCGCGTCCCTTGAGGGGCTCAGGAATGATGGCGTTGTGCGCGTGAAAAATGATCTCCACCAGCGTGCCCTCCTTCGCGCATCCGTTGGAGCAGATGCGCCTCGGTGTGATCGGCAGCGGACTCCCAGGTGAAGGACTCAGCGAAAGCTCGTCCGGCTGTCCCGAGTCGGGTGACCAGTGCCGGATCGGCGATGATTCGATCGTACGCGGCGGCGAGTTGCCCGACATCGCCGTGCGGCACGAGGAATCCGGTCCGTCCATCCAGCACTGATTCGCGCAGGCCCGGGGAGTCGGACGCCACCACTGGCGTCCCGCACGCCGCCGCCTCCAGGTTCGTGATTCCCCATCCCTCCTTCGGAGACGTCAGACTCACGATCCACGCTCGACGGAGCAAGGCGGACTTCTCCGCCTCACTCACGAAGCCAAGAAACCGCACGCGCGGGCCAAGGTCAAGCGACGCCGCGAGCGCTTCCAGCCGGGGACGATCGTCTCCCGTTCCCGCAATCTCGACCTCGACACGGCGATCCTGCATGGCCGCCACCGCCTCGAGGATGAGGTCGACACCCTTGTATCGCCGCAGCCGACCGACGTAAGCGATTACCGGAATTGAAGATCGGGCTTCGGCCAGCGGCGTGAACGCCCCGCTGTCGATCCCACAATAGATCACGCGGGTGCGCTCGACCGGTACCCCGCGAGCCAGCAAATCGCTCCGCGTGCTCTCACTGATCGCCGTGAAATCACAGCGGCGGTAGACCCACGGGATGGCCCGTTCAGCGAAAACGACCGTACTTGCCACTGTCCAGCTCGCTTCGCGGAACGCGGTCCAGCCAAACAGATGTGGCACCACCACATCCACCCGCTCCGCCACCCAGAGCGGCGTAAAGAGCGGGAGTTTGTTGATGTCTTCGACGACCACATCGAAGGGACCGCCGGCCCGGCGGAGGGCACGGTAGGCTCCGACGACGTGAAGGGCGAAGTTCCAGCGCCCGCCGACCCGGTGGACGCGCATGCCATCCAGCACCGTCTCCGGCGCACACCCGTCCCAGCCGCTGCACAACAGCGTCACATCGTGGCCGCGCTCCGCCAGTCTGCCATAGATCTCGTGCAGGTGCATTTCCGCGCCACCCGCCTGCGGATTCTCGCGATCCAGCCAGTTGATGACGAGCAGGCGCACCGGTCAGAGCTTGTCGAGACGGCGGGCCAGCGCGTCCAGCACGCCGTTCACGAACCTGGCGCTCTGCTCCGAACCAAAGCGCTCCGCCAGCCGCACTGCTTCCTGCAGCACGACTCGCGCCGGCGTTTCCATCTGACGCAACTCGGCCGCCGCAATCCGCAGCACACATCGCTCGATGACACCGAGGCGATCCATCCGCCAATTGGTGGTGATCGCCTCGAGGTCGGCATCGATCGGACCAAGGTCTTTCTCGACCGCTGCGACGATGATCAATGCGAAGAGTCGCTCATCCCGTGGGATGCCAATGTCGTCCCAGACGGCGCGCGCGACGTTGGACAGCGCGTCAGTACGTCCCCGCACGTCCCACGCGTACACGGCCTGCAGCGCGCGAGCGCGCGCGCGCGTCTCAAGCCTCGGCTTCGCCATCGAGGTCCTCCACAACGACGGAATCCAGACGCGCGAGCAAGTCGGCCATTTCAAGCGCCGCCAACGCCGCGTCGCGGCCCTTGTTGCCGTGCTCGCCGCCGGCGCGCGCTTCGGCCTGCGCGATGGTGTCGGTCGTGAGGAGCCCGAAGCCGATCGGGACCTCGAAATCGGCGCCAAGCTGCATGATGGCACGCGACGTCTCGCCAGCAACGAATTCAAAGTGTGGTGTCCCGCCGCGAACGATTGCGCCGACGACGACACACGCATCGTATCGGCCAGTGCCAAGCAGCGCGCGGGTGGCGGTGGGCAACTCCCATGCCCCAGGCACCACCACCACGTCGATGTCGTCGAACCGCACACCACACTCCACCAGTGTCGCCACAGCGCCTTCGCCGAGTGCCTGCGTTACGGTTTCATTGAAGCGGCTGACGATCACGGCCACACGACGACCGGTCCCATCAGGTGATCCGATAAACTCAGGCATTTGGTTTTGCTGTGAATGGCAGGTGGCCCAACTTGGACCGTTTCACCTTCAGGTACTGCGAGTTTTCCTTGTTGGGCGGCGCTTCAAGGCTCACCTGACCGGCCACGCGCAGTCCATATCCTTCAAGCCCGACGATCTTCTT
>Ga0163144_10012113_pt1 | contig 18158 bp, 16 predicted proteins | sample OliLak19BULKMAT1_FD_123175 | JGI IMG/M metagenome (GOLD analysis project Ga0163144, IMG submission 123175) | Freshwater microbial mat bacterial communities from Lake Vanda, McMurdo Dry Valleys, Antarctica - Oligotrophic Lake LV.19.BULKMAT1 | ecosystem: Environmental > Aquatic > Freshwater >... | reverse complement strand
ACCTTGATCGGGGGGCCATCGGCGCTGCCCCCGTAGGTGTGCGCGGCGACATCGAGCCAGTCCTTGCCGTCCTTCGCCGCGGCGATGGCCCGGTCGAGCAGCAGTTTTTCATCGACATCGCCGGGATCGAAGGTGATGAAATGCTCGGCGAGGGCGGCGCGGAAGGCATCGATCTCGGCGAGGATGTCGGGCATGTCAACCACGTGGCTCATGGGGAAACTGGGGTAGACCTTGCGCAGGCCGGGGCGGCAGACGAGGCGAAAGAGCGAGCGGGTGGTCATCGCGTGGCGGCCGCGGGAGAGGATGAAAAACTTGGTGTGCGGCAGCACGCGGCTCATGAGTTCGGTGGCGAGGATTTCCTCCTCGCGCCAGACCATGCAGTCCTTGAGCGTGGCATCAACCTCGTGCTCTTTGTGCAGCCGGTGATGCACCACTTCGATGTTGTCAACGACGCAGATGAACAGGTCGGGCTTTAGTTTCTCGATCTGGTCGTAGTCAAACGCGCTGAAGAGGCCGTGCCGCCAGCGGAAGGTCGCGTGCGTGTTCACGATGATGTTGGGCTGGTCGCGGCTTTCGTTGAGGATGTCCTTGAAGGCCGCCCGGCGGAGCGAGTTGAGCCGTGAAATCGGGAGGTCCAGAATCTTGCCCGGGCGAATGTCCGCGGCTTCCTTATACATCAGGTCGCCGACGTGGTAAATGTCCAGCGATTCGCCCTGTTCCCCCGCGAACCTCGCCGCGGCGTTGAGATAAGGCTTTTTGTCGAGTCCGATTTGTCCGGTGACGATTGCTCTCATGGCGCAGTGTAGGAGGAGAGGCCAAATGGCAAGCGGCGCGAAAATCAAAACAGAATCAGCCGCGGATCAAGGAAAATCAACACGGTTCAGGACAAGAGTAGAACAGAAGAGCCAAGCAAGAACGTAAGGCACAAATGACAACTTCGACAGACCTTGCATTTGCCTTGGCTCTGATCCGTATTCATCGGTGCTTATCCGCGGCTAACTTTCCGCGCCGACATCGTGCTTGGGGGGTTTACGCCGCGACAACGCCGAGCCTCGTGCGAAGGCCGATGCGGAAGCCGCCCTCGGCATCCTCGCAGCGGACGGCGAGACCAACCGCGCGGGGCATCATCGGGTGCTCGGGGATGAGCGAAAAGCTTGAGCCGAGCGTGATCTCAATCGGGCACTTGATGCCCAGGCCGGTATGGCTGCCATCTACAAGTTCGACGCGGACAACAGTGCCGGCGCACGCGCCCTGCGTAAAGACGGCCATGGCGAAGCCCTTCATCTCCTTCCGCGGCAGGCGGCGGCGGTCAAAGGTGATCGGGCCGCGGTTCGAGGCCGAGTTGGCCCAGTCACCCGTCTCGCGCAGCCCGTCCTTGAGCTGCGCGGTGTTGTGCTGGCGGCGGAGGCGTGTCGTGCCGCTCAGGACGCCCAGCCTGTCGGCCGCGCGTTTGAACGAATACGTCTCAGGGATCGCCGCTGATTCCTCGATCGCCACACCGATGCAAGATGCTGCCGTCATGGTTCCCTCCTTGGAACGCCGAGCAGGAACAGAATCGACTTGGCCCCACCAAGAGCCGAAAAGTCGCGTGATGGACACCGTGATGGGCACATAATGGATACGCGAAAAATCGCGTTCTCAACCGGCACGATCCGCTTGGCACCACCCGGCGCGGAAATCGTTACGGCATGTGTCCACCACTTGCCAAGAGAGGTATCGGGTGTGAAGCGCGGGAGCCTTCAAGATGGAGGTGCGTGAAAAACGCATTATTGTTGCCGGAAATGACCTGCAAAGGGGAGACAAACTGGCAGATTATGACAGCACACGCCCCGGGCACGCCGCGATCAGCATCCCCCGCGTTCCCAGACGGTGAAAAAGGCCAGCACGTCCGCGCCATCAATGCCGCCATCGAGATTCACATCCGCACAGGCCGCGCCGCTCTCCCAATCGAAGAAGAACGCGCCGATATCCTCCCCGCTGACGCCGCCATCAAGGTTGTAGTCGGCGGCGCACGAGGGGCACAACGACCCCGCGACATCGAACTGGAAGAAGAACGTTTGGAAGATGTGAAGTTTAATGGCCCGTGCAACGAAAATCTGGCCCCCGCCGGAGACAACCACGCCCACGGCGTCGATCGGAAACACGGGGCTGGAACTCACGATGCTGTGAGCGAAATCCATCACGGGCGCGTTGCGGTTGTCATCATCGCTCGGGCTGGCCTGGTCGTTGCAGAGGTTGTCATCAGCGACTGCGATGTAATATCGCCCGGGGGCGAAGACGCGCGTCAGGCCTTCGATATCGGGATCATCGTGGCCATATTCGGGGATCGCGTTGAGTTCCGAGTCGTACACCCACAGGTCCATGTCCGCGGAGTTGCTTGCGAAAGCGCGGATGTTGACCTCTCCGGCGGGAAGCGAGTCGGGCGTGACCACTGTTGCCGAGTAGGGCGTGCATCGGAACTTGAGTTCGTACGCGGCGCTCGTGGCGAGGCTGCCGGTCACGCTGAGATAGAACGCTTCACCGCCGCCGGTGCCGTACCAGATATTGTTAGGCTTGGCCGAGACACTCTGCTGCACGAGCACATCGGTTTGCGGTATGATCATGCCGTTGATTTGTTGAAGGCCGCGGATTGAAACCACGTGCCCCGTTGTGGCCGCCCCTTCGAGCGAGTAGCAGTACAGCCCCTTGGGCAAGAGTTCGGTGGAAACAAGAAAATAGTCGGCGGAAGTAATTCCTGCGCCCGAATCGCTCCCCAGGCTCATGCCCCGGATCGTGTCCGTCGGCTGAGGCGGGGGTGTCGCGTGCAATCCGCCCCCGCCGCTGTTGGCGACCGTTGCCTGCGGCTTGGTGCTGTTGGGTTCGACTTCAAAGTTCACGAACTGTGCGCGGGCCGTAAGGCATGTGAAACACATGAGGCACGCGAAGCACATCGCGCTCATCTTGCATCGCACTGCGGACGCCGCGGCGAGTGGATTGTTCCGATGCTCCATCATCTCTCCCTTAACCGCGGCTATTGACGCACCACAAGGTGTCTTTCTGTCGCCATCGCGGATTCGCGCGTTATCCGCTTTCGATGCGGACGAGTGAAAAATCGGACACAGCCAACACACGGCCTCATCACTACCCTTCGGGCATCTCAAGGCCATCTTGCACCAGCATATTGTAAAAGGCTAAGGCATGAAGGGCAATGTTTGGGCCTTTGATGTCGAAACGTTCCTGATCCATCTGCAAGTTGCGTTGAACGCAACAAAAACGACGACGGGCCGCCCCACGAAGAGAAGCCCGTTCCGCCGCGGATGCCTTATCGGTCTGTAGCCTCTTCACCGAAATCCACCAAACCAGCCTGCTTCAAACCCGGACATCCTTAGCCCACACGCATCCCACCACACCCTCTCACGCGGCCCAAAATCGCCCAAACCATTCCAACACGAAAACTTACGTACAAGATACTCGAATCGCGGCGTCAATGCAAGCACAATATGAACAGGAAAATGTGAAACTGGGAAAGCGGCGAAGTATCGGGCGGTAGCGCAGGCAGGGAAAGCACGCCGCGATTGAATCCGATGAGTACCGATGCCGAAGAGGTGTCGAACGCTGGAGACGGATGAATGCCAAGCAAGCAGCGTCGGGAAGCGGGGCGCCGAGAGAGGCGGATGAGAGATGGGAGAGATTGACGAGAAGAGGAGCCGAAAGAATCAAAGAGAGGGAGGTTGGCGGCGTAGATTGGGTGCAAAATCCGTTATGACTTCGGCGGTGAATCGTGCCCAATGGCGACGTAACGTTGGGTTGCCTTATCGAGATGACCGACACTCCTTCCCATACCCGTGCCCCCTTGAGTCTGAAGCCATCGCCAGCCTCGGTTTTTCTCCGCGCTTCGGGGCCGCTCGTGGTGTGCGCGGTGTTGATTGCGATTTGCCTTTGGTGCCACGGTGCGCTTGCAGGAGTGGGCGAAGGTATCGGGGAATGGATGGGGGTGTCGGTCGCGAAGGTCGTGGCGCGGGCAAACGTCGGGATTATCATCCTTCTTATCGTTCGCGCGGTGTGGGTGATCGTTCGGGAGATGCTTTTGTGGTCATCGCGGGTCTACACGCTGAATGCGAAGCAGATCAGTTCGCATTCGGGGATTCTGCGGCGTGTGACAGTGGGCGTGCCGGTGCGCAACATTCAGACGATTGTAGTAGATCGCACCGCGGGCGAGCGGCTGCTTGGGCTTGGGACTATCTGCATTACAAGTGCGGGGTCGCAGGGGGTTGATGTCGCGTGGGTCTCGATCGCGCGGCCGCACGAGCGCGCGGCGACCATACGCTCGTTCATGGATGCGTCGCGACCCATGCCGGTGTGGCTTACCGATGACCCCAACACGCGGGCGCGACCGCTTGTGCTTGGATTGGTCGGCGGCGTGGGCGCCGGCAAGTCAACCGTCGCGGGCATACTGGGCGAGATGGGCTTCCTGATGATCGATGCCGACCGCGACGCAAGGTCCGCCCTTGATCGCCCCGAAGTGCGCAAGCAACTGGTGAAGTGGTGGGGCGAGAAAGTTCTTTTGCCCGATGGCAAGGTTGACCGCAAGGCCGTGGCTTCGATCATCTTCGGCGACCCCACGCAACGCACCCGCCTCGAAGAGCTGGTCCACCCAATTGTGAAGGCCACGCGCGGGTCGATGATCGAGCGCGCCGCGGCGGAGGGCGCTGTGGGCGTTGCAGTCGATGCCCCCCTGCTCTTTGAAGCGGCGTCGGATAAGGAATGCGACGCTGTCCTCTTTGTGGATGCGCCCCTGGAGCAACGCTTGACACGGGTAAAATCGCGCGGCTGGGATGAGAAAGAGCTTGTGCGGCGGGAGAACGCGCAGATGCCGCTGGACGAGAAGCGGCGGCGATCCGCGGCGGTGGTGGTGAATGATGCGAACATCGACACGTTGCGGGAGCGCGTGCGCGAGGCGGTGGACGCGATCAAGAATCGGGAGGGTGGGGGAAAGGAAGGGAGCCTTGATGTTTGACCTGCAACGTGATGAGGCAGTGCTGCGGCAGACTCCAAGGGTCCTTCGCACGACCTTGGAGGGTTTGCCGCCGCGGTGGTGGAATGCGAACTATGGCGAGGGAACCCGGTCGCCGCGAGAGGTTGTGGCGCACCTTATCTTCGGCGAGCGAACCGACTGGATTCCTCGGGCGAGGATCATCCTTGAGAAGGGCGAGTCGGCGGTGTTCGAGCCGTTTGATCGTGGGGGGCACGCGGCGCTTCACGCGGAAAACTCCATGCCGCGGCTGCTGGACCCGTTCGAGTCCGAGCGCGAAGCGAACCTTGAAGTGTTGAGATCGTTCGCGTTGACCCCGGCCATGCTCGCCAAGCGCGGCACGCACCCCGCGCTGGGGCCGGCGACGCTGTCACACATGCTGTCGGCGTGGGTGGTGCATGACCTGAACCACATCGCACAGATTTGCAAAGCCCTGGCCTATCAGCATCGGGAGGCCGTTGGCCCATGCAAACAGTAATTGTCGATTCTTGCGACGCCCGCGCCCAGGTAGTTGAATAAGTTGGGATATGCGATGCTCAAACTCTCACTCATCTTCCTTGGTTCGGGTCTGGGCGGTGTACTGCGCTATGGGGTCGGCGAGGTGGTGAAGAGTTGGTGGGGAGTGGGGGGAGTGGGGGGTGTGGGGGGACCGGCGTTTCCACTGGGCACGATGATCGTGAACATTTCGGGGTGCCTGGTGATGGGCTTTCTCGCCGCGGCGTGGCACGGGCCGGTTTTCGTGCGAGAAGAGGTTCGCACGGGCGTGCTGATCGGAATCCTGGGCGGGTACACGACCTTCTCTTCGTTCAGCCGCGATGCACTCGTGCTCGCGGAACGCGGCGACTGGGCGAAGGCGAGCGGGTACGTGCTGGGGAGCGTGGCGCTCAGCCTGCTGGGGGTGTGGATCGGGGCCGCGATTGCGGGAAAGGCGTATGGAGCGGGGGCTCCGTAGAGCAACGTGGCGTGGCGGCGGTTATTTGCCCGGTTTGATCGCCGCGAGAATCCGCTTGTAAAACTCTGCCTGCGTGTCCTTGTGCCAGCGCCACACGACAACCAAATCATGCTCGGGGTCGATCCAGATGGTGTTCGATCCCGCGCCCTGCGCCGAGAAACTGCCTTTGGGCGCGGCGGGCCAGCGGCCTTCGGTGTTGAGCCACCAGAGGTAGCCGTAGTCGCCGCGAACGCCCTGCGGCTTTGTCGCTTCATTGATCCACGATTCGGAAACAATCTGTTTGCCGCCCCAGTTTCCCTTTCGCAAAATGAGATAGCCGAAGCGCGCGTGGTCAAGGGTGGACATCCAAAGGCCGGCGCCCCACCGCGTGCCGCCGCTTATGGATTTCATTTGTTTGCCGTCGATTTCCACGGTGGCATTGTCGTAGGCGTGGAAGGCCCAGGTCTGTGAAGCGCCGATGGGGTCCATGATCTCTGTCTTCAGAACATCGGGCAGCGGCCGTTTCCAGAGCGTGAGCATCGAGAGCGAGAGACGATTGATGCGCACATCGTTGTACTCAAACCGCGTGCCCGGCTCCTGGATTTCCCGCGGCTTCATTTCGCTCTTGCCGAACGCCTCCTTGCCGATGAACGTGTGCGGCTTGCCGAAGAGCGTGCCTTCCCATTCGCTGGTCTGGGTGGCGTGGTGCTGCCAGGCGACCTTCGCGTTGTGCAGCGAGTCGTAGCCGCCATCCTTGATCGTGTCAGCGACTGGGTCGGTGATGCTCTTGATCATGCCGCGGTCGATGGTGAGGCCCAGGATCGTCGAGAGGTAACTCTTAGCGACGCTGTACGTGGGATCGGCGGCGAGCGTGTCGCCAAACTCGGCGATGATGTAGCCTTTGCAGATGACGACGCCGTTGACCGAAGCGCGATTCTTGGGCAGCGGCCCCAGCGGTTTGCCAAAGATCTCGGCCTGAGTGGAGAAGTCGCTGGGCATGTCGGTCTCTTGCGTTTGCGCGTAGGCGATGGCCTGCGCGATCAGGGCGTCATCCATCCCCACCTCGGAGGGCGTGCGGTGTTCCCAGCTTTCACGCGAGGGGAAATAAGGCGGCGGGGTTTGCGCGCGGCAGATCTCCGAAAACGCGAGCAGCGTGAAGAGGGCGAGAAATCGCGGTAACACACGACCCCTTCCCGACGATGTGATGGCTGTGAGCATGTGTCCCGATTGTTGCAGGGGGGAGGGGGAAGGGCCAGTGCCGCAAACATCCATGCCTCGCCCAAACCTCCGAATTTGCTATTTGCCGTTTGGCACCCCCTCCCTCCCGCGGCCTCTCCCAAATTCCGAGCACCACCCCTCATGCCCGCCGCCGCGCTGCCCCGATAAGTTACATCTATGAATCCGCCACCGTCAATCGCCGAGCGCCGCCGCCACCCTCGAATGAGCGTGAGCAAAGCCTGCAAGGTTTTTCACCGCCCGACCGGGCGATACTGGCCCGCCGTAACGTGGGATGTTTCATCGGGCGGGGTTCTGCTTGGGATTGATGCGCCGCGCCCGTTGGAGCGGGGCGACACCGTTGAAGTCTTTGTTTCATGGGGTGATAAAGCGCTTTTGTCGAAAGAGGATCGCATGATCGCCGAGGTGAAGCGGGTGCTGCCCCGGACGGATGGGAAGCAACTGGTGGGGGTTGAGTTCGCCCTCGTTATTGGATCCCGCAGGGCCGCCGCGTGACCGCCGGGACGGTCGGTCATTTGGGATCGGTACAACGAGACCAATAACCCGATCAATAACCCGATCAATTACCCTGGTACCCGCCGCGCGGCGCATCACAGATAAAACAGTTCGCGGAAACCGCAAGAGCGGCTTCACTTGCGCCGCCCTTTCAGCCGATGCAGAGGGCGTACGTAAGCGCTGAACAAGGATGTTCGCGATACCCGGGTTCAGTGGGCGTGGAAGCAGGGGATAACTCCTCCGTTACGCGGCTGCAATGAACTATGAGCCTTGCGCCGTGCAGCGCAGTGTTTGATGGCCGGGAATCTACTCACGGATGTTCAAAGCGGAATGGGCGTCGGCGGAAATGGCCGCGGCGCGGGATGGCCTTTGGGCGCTGAGCGCTGCGGGTCGGCTCCGCCCCGGCGTGTTTCGCGGGGCCGCGTGAAGAAGGAATGCAGAAGCATGACAGAGGTAATGGAAAGCATGAAGTTGAGTTTCAACGCGGCCCGCAAGCCCGCGTGCAAGGTGGTCAAGGAAGTCCCCGCCGTGCCGGCGGCGATCGAAGCGTGTCGGCTTCCGAAGGGTCCGTACCGCATCACGAGCGCGCGGTATCGTCCGCTGCCCGCGGGCATTGATCCCCGGCTTTGGCGGCAGAGCGCGGGCGACGCGGCTTTGGACATCGCGATGGATCGAATGATTGCTCGCGCGGCGCTGGAGTCGGCACTGGAAGCGGACGAATAGGATCTGCGCCGTGGATGAGGCGCCGAGTGGTGCGGAAGCGTTCGCATGGTGGTTGCGTGGGTTGCGTTCATGTTCAAGGTGTCGCACCAAGCACGTGCCTCGTCAAAGCCCGAAGCACGTCGCCCGGCATTTTCGATTTGATGGTGAGTCGTGTGATTTGGGGGGGGCTTTAGCGGGCGGATTCAGCAGTTATGGCAATCAGCGGCGAGAAACCAGCGGCACACGCTCAACCCCGAACCGGAACACGCCGGTTCGTGTCGTGGGGCTGCGCGTTCGCTGCGGCGGTGGGATTAGCTGTGTGCGGCGGCTGGATCCTGAACATCGAATGGCTGACAAAGGTCGGCATACCCGGCGATAACGTGGTGCGGCTCCCTACGGGGCTGTGCTTTATCATCGCGGCGCTTGGCATTTTGTTCTCGCTGAGGGAGCGCACCTCATGGGCTGTGGCGTACGCCCTGCGGCTTATGTGCGCGTGGTTCATCACGGGCGTGGGGTTTGTGATGCTGGCCGACCACATCATTCCTGACCGCTACTTCGATCTGGCGTGGTGGGTCGATCCGGCGGTGTACCGAACCAGTTTCAACACGGCGCTGGCCTTGGTGACGCTGGGGCTGTCGCTCATGTCCCCGCCCAGCGGCGAGCATCGCGCGTGGGCCTGGGCTTCGCGTGCGAGGACAGGGGGCGGGACCGGGGCATCGATGGAGCGGGTAGTGGAGGGATGGGAATGGTGGCTGTGTCAGGTGTGCGCAATCTTGGCGATGCTTGTGGGTTACATCGCGATGATCGGGCACCTCTACAACGCCGAGTTTCTCTATCACTTCGCGCATCAGGTGAATATGTCCTTCCCGGCCGCGCTGACGGTGTTTGTGCTGGGGCTGTGCTCATTGCTGCGCGAGCCCGACGCGGCGGTCGCGGCGGAAATCTCCAGCGGGATGAATGGCGGCAAGCTCCTGCGCTGGCTGGCGACGGTCGCGGCGGTGATCGTGCCGTTGATGGGGCTGGTGCGGTTGCGCGCCCAGCAGGCGGGGCTGGTGGACCTCGAACTTGGGCTGGCGCTGAACACTGCGCTGGGCGTGGTGTTCATCGCGCTGGCGGTGTGGGTGGCGGCCCGGCGGCTCAACTACGCCGAGGCGCATCAGCACTTCGCGCAGGATGAGCTTCGGCGGCTCAACGCCTCGCTCGAGGGGCGTGTGCGGGATCGCACCAAGGAGCTTCGGATCTCGGAGGGGCACTTCCGACTCCTGGCCGATACCGCGCCGGCGCTTATCTGGATGACCGATGCGCTGTCTCGGTACATCTATCTCAACAAGGCGTGCATGGAGTTTCACGGCGGGGGGGCGCTGGCCGTGGCGGTCAAAGCCTGGTTTCGTCCGCTGCACCCCGAGGATGCGCCGCTCGAGCAACGGGCGGCGGCGCAGGCGAAAGAGGACCGCCATCCGTATGAGCTGCAAATGAGGGTGCTGAGAAACGATGGTGCGTACCGCTGGGTTCACGAGCGCGGCGTGCCGCGGTTTACGCCCGAAGGCGAGTTCATCGGGTTCATCGGCGCGTGCGTGGACGTGACGGACTCGCAGCTGGCCAAGGAGGAGCTAGCCGATGCGCTTGAGAAGCGCGAGGAGGCGCTGCTTCGAGAGCGGTCGCTGCGGCGCGAGCTTGACCACCGCGTACGCAATAACCTCGCCAGCCTCCTGGGCCTGGTGTCGTTCTACGAGCAGGAAGCGTCGAGCCAACCGGTGGCGGATGTTTCGCGCACGCTGCGGGAGAAGATCCGTGCGATGAAGGATGTCCACGAAGTCATCTCCAAGGCTGGCGGCCGGATGGTCCGGTTGCACGACCTCCTGACGCGGCTGCTTGGCGCGATGGTGCCAGATGAGCGGCGGGGCGATGTCACGATCGGCGCGGACGTGCCGGTCTTCATCCAGGCGACGCAGGCCTCGGCCTTCGCGATGATCTTTCAAGAGCTTACGACCAACAGCTTCAAGCACGGCGCGCTGAGCGCGCGTATCGGCAAGGTGGGAATCAGTTGGCTGATCGAAGACGCACTCGCTCCGGATGTCCAGCGGGTGCGGCTGGAGTGGACCGAGACGCGCGCCCCCGGGGCTAAGAGCGTCGGCGATGTCCTGCACGACGACGCCCAGAGCGGAACGGGGCTGCGGCTGATCGAGGGGTTCGCCCGATCCGACCTGCAGGGGGATTGCCGGTTTTCCGGGGATTCCACTTCGTGGCGGTGTACGCTTTGGGCCGCGATCTATAGTGATGGCGCGATGCCCCACGCTGCGGGCGACCCGGCGCGGACTTGATTGATGCTACGATGCAACAGTAAATATGGACGATTCCCCCAATCCCGCTCCCCCCATTCCCCCCATTCCCCGCACTTCCGCCACTCCGCCCGCGCTGCCTGTTCAACACTCGCCCGGTAGCCCGGCGCGCCCATCGCAGGCTTCCGCCGCGACCTCGGCGCAGGTTCGCCCGGCCGCGCATAAGAAGCTCGACCTGCCCGATGCGCCTCGGCGGATTCTGGTGGCCGATGATGAGTTCCTTGTCGCCGCGCAGGTGACGCACGCGCTGGCGAGCCTCGGGCACATCACCGTGGGTCCCGCGGTCGATGGGGAAAACGCCGTGGCGCTGGCGCGCAGCGCCCAGCCGGATATGGCGCTGCTGGATGTGCAAATGCCCAAGCGCGATGGGCTTTCCGCCGCGGCGGAGATCTACAAAGAGCTGGGCATTCCGGTAATCATTATCTCGGCGTATTCGGATGCTCAAACGGTGGACGCGGCGACGCAGAGCGGGGTTTTCGGATACTTGATAAAGCCCGCCTCGGTGGATCAGTTGCGGGCGGCAATCGCGATCGCGTGGAAGCGGTTCACGGAAACGGTGTCTTTAAGCGCGGAGAACGACCAGTTGCGCAAGCGATTGGAAGAGCGCCGCTTGGTCGAGAAGGCCAAGTGGATTCTCGTTTCGCGCAAAGGGGTTACAGAGCCCGATGCGATGTCGATGCTCCAGAAAAAGGCCAGGGACAGCAGAAGCCCGCTGGTGCAGGTGGCGCAGGATGTCATCGATGCGGAGAATTCACCGTAAGTGGCACCGGGCTTCTGGCCGGTGTCCGGCGTCGTTCATTGCCCGTTCATTGCCCGTTCATTGCCCCTCCATCGCCCGGAAGGGCGATGCCACTTACGCGCCGGCGTCGGTCCACGAGCGCATCGGGTCGGCGTCGGTGAACTCGCCGTATTCGGGGACGCGGCGGGCGTACTCGCTTTTCATCTGCACCGAGTTGATCATGAAGTCGGCGCTGGCGCTGTTGCACGCCACCGGGATGTTCCAGATGACGGCCATGCGCAGCAGGGCTTTGACATCGGGATCGTGGGACTTGGGCGCGATGGGATCCCAGAAGAAGACGAGAAAATCAATCTCGCCAACGGCGATCTTCGCGCCGATCTGCTGATCGCCGCCCAGCGGGCCGGAGTGGACGCGGTGGACCTTGATGCCCAGTTCGGCCTCGATGATCCGCCCGGTCGTGCCCGTGGCGTAGATGTCGTGGGCCGCGAGCAGGGGGCGGTTCCACGTCGCCCACTCGATGAGTTCCTGCTTTTTGTTGTCATGGGCCACGAGCGCAATTCGTTTGCGCGGCAGCATTTTCAGTTCGACGAACGAGCTTTTTTCCGGCATAAAGCCTCCCATTGCAAAACGTTACGCAGTCTGGGCGGCGAAAGTTTCCATTCTCGGACCGCGAAAAAGAAAATTACCTATTTTTCCCGTACGTCGTTTGTACATGAAATCCGAGGGTTTCGTGAGTCGGAAGCCAACACCCCGGCGATTTCAGCGGCCATCAGTTTCGCGGCGGATTGAACCGCTTGGGGCCAGGGTTGGTTGGCGAGGGGAGGGGCGTAGATGATGGCGCGGCTGGAAGTGACAAGCACGCCGGGGAACTCCGCATCGGGCCGGACCATCGAGCGGATGTCCGCGGCGGTGCCGCCTTGCGCTCCGTAGCCGGGGATGAGGAATATGTGATCGGGCATTCGTTGGCGGAGCGATGCGCCTTCGCCGGATTTGGTCGCGCCGACCACCGCGCCCGCAGCGGAAAGGCCGCACGCGCCTTTGCGCGACTCGCCGCCACCCAGCGCGGCGACGGCGTCGGCCATCATCTCGCCCACCGTGCGGCCGTCTGCCAAGCGCGGGGACTGCACCGCATCGCTATCGGGGTTGCTGGTGCGGACGAGGACGAAAACGCCGAGGCCGGCATCGAGAAAGGGTGTCACGCCGCTCATGCCCAAGTACCCGCTGACCGTAATGAAGTGGGCGTGCATGCGCTTGGCCGCGGCGGCGTAGTGGGAGGCGGAAATGCCGATGTCGCCGCGTTTGGCGTCCCAGACGACGATCAGGCCCGACGCTGCGGCGTGCTCGCTCAGTTCTTCGAGGAGGGTGACCCCTTTCCCGCCGTAGCGCTCGAAGCAGGCGGATTGAAACTTGACGGCGGGGACGATTCCCGCGATCGCGGCGAGCACGCCGCGGCAGAACTCGGCGATGGCGGCGAGCGGTTCGTAGTGACGGGCGCGAATGTCGGAGGGGAGTTGCTCGAGGACGGGATCAAGGCCGACGCAAATGGGCGAGCCAATGCGAGTAATCGCGGCGGCGAGTGCATCGGCGGGGTGGGTTGGGGTGGACAACGGTACTGGGCGAAGTGAGTTGGGCATGATACTTCGCGTTCTCACCATTTGTATCGAACGGTGTAGCGGACGATGGCTTCCTCGCCGGCCTTGAGGGTGACGGGGAAGTGAACCAGGCGCGCATCGAGTTTCTTGGGGTCGATGGTGCTCTTGGTGATCTCCCAGCCCGTCCACCTGTACATATGCTCCTGAGCGATCACGGTGAGGGGAGCATCCTTGCGATTTCGCAGGCGAATTTCGATGGTTTCATCGATGGTCTTGCGGTTGGTATCGATCTTGAAATCGGCCTGGATGCGCTCGCCCACTACGTCGAAGGCGTTGCCGAGTTTGACCAAAACTTCCTCATCCTTGGGCGTGTGGCGGTTGACATCTTCACCGATGAACTCCAACGAGCCATCAGCGGAGTCGACCTTGCTCACGCGGAGTCGGCCGGCGGGCAGGGGCATTCCCATGCCGCTTGCCTTGTCGTTCTTGAAGCGGAGGTAGACGTTGACATCCTTGTTGCTCTGCACGCCGTAGCCCTGATCGAGCATCGGGTTGTAGGGATCGAACCAGATGTTGGCTCCCGCGCCGTCGTAGACGATGATTTTGTCGCAGGGGACGTTGTGAGCGCCGGGGAAGAGTTCGATCTGCTTGGTTGAGTTGTCGGGGATGGTGGCCGGTCGGCCCAGCGTGTAGAGGTGATACTCAAAGAACGATTTTTCCTGGAAGCCAGCATCCGGTGCCCCGCCCCTGGCATCGGACATCGCTTCCATCGTGCGCACGGCGTAGTTCTGCGGGCGGGGGGCGCGATGCACATCGCCGGCGATGAGTTTGAGCGTTGCGTGCGGGTACGTCGCGCCGGACTGATTGAGAATGCTGACCCAGGCGTTGATGTCGAGAAGACCCTTGTTGGCGTTCTCGCCCTCGGTATAGACGAGGTTGTAATCCGCCCACCAGGTAATCCCCTCGGTCTGATAGGCGACGCGGACGTTGTGCGGTCCTGCTTTCGCGGCGGAGACATCCCAGATCAGCGTGGGCTTGGTGATGAGGCCATCGGGGAGTTTCGGAAGAGCGATATCGGTGACGCCATTGACAAGGCGAATCTCGCCGGTTTTGTCCTCGCGGAGAATAAGTTGGCCATTGCCGCTGGAGAGGAGCGTGCCAGTGAACTGCGTTGATTGCGTGCCGCGGGTGGCGGAGACGGTGATGTTTTTGTCGAGGAAGCGCTGCAGGAGTTTCTCGCCGCTGACAAGGTCGAACTGGTAGTTCTGCTCGAGAACACTGGTGCCCGCGGGATCGGTGAGCGATGTGAACGAGACAGTGGTGGGGTCGAGGTACGCGGCGACATCATCGAACTTGATGGTCTGGCGGTTCGCGGCGAGTTCGATGGTGCGATCCGATCGGATTACCGCGTACCCGGGAACCGGGGGCCGCTGGTTGTACCCGTATTGCGGCTGGCCGGGCACGGGGCGGTAGAGGTCGGGGTTGATCGCCCCGGGTTGAGCGGAGCTATAGATCGTGAGGCTGGTTTTCGACGCGGCGTCGGCTGGGAGGGGGAGGGGGGCGGCCACGTTGGGTTCAACGGCAAGTGCAAGGCCCGAGGCGGCTGCGAGGGAGGCGATGATGGTAGTCATTTTCAGCATATGTGGTCCTATCCGGTGTGGCACGGGCTTCCAGCCCGTGATCCCGCAAGCGTATGTTCCAAGGTTCGGACGCCGCAGGAGAGAAATGGTTCTAAGGCCGTGACAATGGCGTGACAGGGCTGCGGCGAATCTCGAGCGGTGCAAAATCGACATTGGTCAGCGCCCGCAGGCGTTTGACGACGCCATCGACGAGGGCGCGTTCGCGCTTGGCATCGCGGCGGGGGCGCGTCGTTGCTTCGAGTTCGATGTCGCCGGGGGCTCGCTCGCCCGCGCCGGCGGCGCCTTGGGTGACAAGGAGCGTCATTCTGGAATCGTCGGTCGCGAGGAACGTGAACTCAAAGCGGCGGCGGCCGCCGGGGTCTTGCCGCGGCGTGGTGGAGAGGGGGGCGAGTTCAGCGCGGATCACCGCGTTTTCGACGGCGGCTTCGACATCGTTCCAGTCAGCGAGAACGATAGCGCGGGTGGGTTCGCTCGCATCGATGGGGGTGCGGGCCTTGCTGTATTCGGAAGGGCCGCACGCCGCGAGAAAGAGGCAGGGGGACGTGGCGAGGGCGACTCGCAGGAGGATGGTGAGCGTGCGATGGTGCATGAGCGATGTCCTGAGAGTCGGCGGCGTGAAAGGCGTGAAGAATGGGAATGAGGGGAAAGAATGAGAAGGATGTGACTGATTATTCCTCCGACCAGTCACTGCCCCAGCCGCCATCCTCGCGATCGGCTTTGGCCTTCTTATCTTCCTTGAAAATGCCATCTTCGTATTTTTGGCGCTGCTCGTTTGAGAGCATGGCGAGGGCGCGGTCGAGGGTTTCCTGCTCGGCAGCGCGGCGTTTGGAGCGGTAGGCTTCCCAATCGGGGTAGCCCTGACCCATATCTTCTTCCTTCATGGTCCGGCGGAACTCGGTGCGCATCCACTGCTCGTAGAACTCGTTCTGGATCGGCTCAAGGCGGGCATCGGTCGTCGCCGCCATTTGCTTGATAGATGCGACCTGCTCCCCGGTCAGCCCTTCAACTTTCATCGCTTCGGCGATGCGGTTGCGGCGTTTGGAGGGGGAGTAGACCCAGCCGAAGGCGGTTTTCCTGATCTTGGTCTGGAACTGGGCGGCCTTCTCCTCGGGCATGGTTTGCGCAAAGAGTTTGATGTATTTCTGCTGAATATCGAAGAGGCGTTTGTCCGCATCTCGCACCGCGTCGTACCGCTTCACCTGCTCCTCGTACGGCTTCATTCGCTCCTCATCGCTCCACCTGTAGTAGTACATGCCGATGCTCTTGCGGGCCACCAGCGCCGCATCGACTTCATCTTCATACTTGGTGACCATTTCCGCGGTCGCGGCGGGAAGCGGTGGGGGTTTCTCAGGCTTGGGAGAAGGTGGGGCAGTTTCCTTTGAGTCGGTCTTTTCTGGGGGCGCGTCTTTCGCCGCGGGAGGGGGAGGGGGAGGTGAGGGTTTGAGAATGTCTTTGACGATGGGGACGAGGTTGACACCGACAAGGGGGCGCTGGGCCTGGGGGAGGAGCACGCGGAGGCGACGGTGCTTTTCAAACTCGGGCCAGGCGTTGCGCTGATCGGGCGTGAGAAGGTCGAGGAGGTCGTTGATCAGGCCGCGTTCGAGTTCGATGGTGCCAGCGCGGGTCTTTCGGGTGTTGGCCAGATACTCGGCGCGGGCTTTTTGATCCCAGTAGTTGCTGTGGCGCATCTGGACGGATTCGACGCCGCGTTGGGCCTTGCGGCCGAGGGCTTGACTCGCGGCGTTAAAGCCATCGAGAAGCGCGTTGGTGAACTCGTACTGCTCGGGGGTGAGGCTGCTCAGGGTTTTGAGGGCATCGATGTCTTCCTGGGAGATCACCGGCTGATTGGGGTTTTCCATCAGGGGACTGAGCAACTCCTGGGCGAGCGCTGTGAAACACAGGCCGGGGAGAAGGACGAGCGAAAGTCTGATCATGCGCGGGGTCATCATGCCCTCCTTATACCGACTGGGTGGAAACTGGTCGCGGGTGGAGGAAAGTAGGGGGAGGGGAGGTGGAAAAAAGTGTGGGCGGAAGGACGGCGCGGATTATGTTTGGTTCAAGGTTGCCAGGATGCAACGTTTTGCGCGCGCAACCCTGCAACCTTAAATGAGTATTTATGGCCAGTAGAGGCGGAGACGGGGCAGCGTCATCGGGACCAGCGGCGGGAGGGAAGGTCGCGTGCGTTGATTGGAGGATTTGGACTTGGGGGTATTTCCCTAGTCGGGACGAATGGAGATCGTTGTGAAACGGGATAACGACCCCCCGCAGTTTGCGGTGGGATGCAGGCAAGGGGCGGTTGGTGATGTGATGACGCGGTGGCATGGTTTGTGAGGCTCCTCCATATATCCCCCCGCGCGGCGCTTTTGTGTGGGCCTTTTTGAGGTTATTTTTGGGCGGAGAGGTGGGTTTGGTGCTGCGATTCTCGGGGTGGAAAATTTATTTTGGAAAATTCGTGGCACACCGAGTTACGGGGCAATTGGTGTGGCACACGAAAGCGCTATTCGCGTTTTTGAGTTAGAGAGCGTTCGAAAGAGGTGTCTGCACCGTCGGCAAAGGAGTAGAGCCAAGGACCACTTCAAGATTACTACTGCGACTGTTGGCCGCGAAGGTCACGCGCCCGGCGTTCGCGAGCGTGGTGGTGGAGGTTGAGAAGATGTTGACACGTGTGTCTGACGACAGAATGGTGGGCAAACCGTTTGCTGCGTTGATGGCTTCGCCGGCATCAAACATCACCGTGACGCGAGGACCGCCGGAATCCCGAATGACGACGGTGATCTCGTTGGCGCCCCAAGTGCTGCTAACCGCTCCAACGGCGGCGAAGAGTGCCGTTACAAACCCGCGCTTCGTCCAATTCATCTGAAACTCCTTTTACGATTACGGCGGACGCACATACCGCCTAAGAAAAGAAACACCGTGACCGATGCCGGTCCCGGAACACTGGAAGCAATCCGAAATCCGCGATCAGTTGCTCGGACATCTACATAGTCCGAGCCGTAACCCCATACAAAGTCCGAGGCATCCACCGAACCCCATCCCGTTCCGTCAAACATGCGGTGCATTGTGCCGTTTCGCGTGAAAATGTCCTCCATCCACTCGTTGGTAGCACCGGCCGCATCCAGCAAGCCCCACGGCGATTGCACCTCTGGGTACGAACCGAGTGGAATGTCGTATTCCGCGTGGTTTGTAAGCCTGAATCCCGCGTTTGCTTGTCCTGTACCATTTCCGCCGAAACTTGTCGGCGGGCCATAGATCAAAGGCGTATCCGAGCCGTTGGGCTGCTGCCACCATCTACCTTGACCTGGGCCGTTGCCGTTGGGGTCGTAGTGGACTGCCTTCATCCACTCATCAAGTGTGGGGATCCAGTAACGGGCACTGGGATTGTGAGCCACTTGGTCGTTAAACGTGGGATTTGCGTGTTCAGGCGTAAACGTGGTGACGTCGTACGCCCCATTCATGAAATCCGACTGCGCGGT
>Ga0163144_10012112_pt1 | contig 18160 bp, 17 predicted proteins | sample OliLak19BULKMAT1_FD_123175 | JGI IMG/M metagenome (GOLD analysis project Ga0163144, IMG submission 123175) | Freshwater microbial mat bacterial communities from Lake Vanda, McMurdo Dry Valleys, Antarctica - Oligotrophic Lake LV.19.BULKMAT1 | ecosystem: Environmental > Aquatic > Freshwater >... | reverse complement strand
CTTACGCTGCATACCCGGTGTTTGCCAACTTCTCGATGTTGTGCACGAGACAAAACAACTGCCATTGCGCATCGACCTTGTGACGGCCACGCAAGGTGAAGCGGTCGAGGCCCTTGTTGTACCGCACGTTGCCAAACACGGGCTCGACCGCGCCGAAGCGTCGGGCATATTGCGCGCGGCCCTCCGGCGTATCGAGCCGCGTTTTCATCAGCGCGGTCTGATTCGTCGCCGGGGGATCACTCGGCCCGCGAAAGAATGCGACGTTGCGCACCGGCGTCGTGTCCGGCGTGCGCAAACACTGCGCGCGCAATGGACACGGACCGCAGTCGCGCTTCGCGCCACGAAATTGCTCCGACACGAAGCCGTTCGTTACCAGGTGCTTGCCTTTGCGATACAGCGATTTGCCGGCCGGGCACACGCACGTGCGTGCGTCCGCGTCATACGTGAAGTCGTCGGGCTGAAACACGGTGGGGGTCGATGCCTTGGGCGTCTTGTTGTGCAACGGATCGGCCTGCTGCTGATGCCGCGCTTGCGTCGCGAAGCGTTCATCGCGCTTCCGCATATCCGGATCGGCGATGAGTGCGGTGATTTTTAATGCGGCCAGCTGCTGCAGATTCGCTTCGCTGTGATACCCGGCGTCGGCGGTGAGATACGTGTCGTCCGCGAGCAGCGGCTGGAGTGCCTGCACGACGGGTAGCAATACTTCTTGCTCCGAGCCCGTGCCATGCGCCTGCGCTTCCACGATGATCTGATGTTTCGCATCCACCGCGGCGACGCCCGTGTAGCCTTGGATCACGCCTTTGCTCGTGGCCATTTTCGCGCTCGCATTATCGGTGCGATTACTCTGGCGGATCGCGCCTTTTGCGCCCGGCCGATCGGTGGGATGCGTCGTTAACCACTCACGCAGCTGCTTGGCATCGCGCTCCAGTTTGGCGACGCGCGCCGTCGCTTTCTGCCGTTAGCGTCCCATCACGCGGCAAGTAGCGATCGACACGCAGCATCCCATAACCCAGCCGCACGGGGTCGATGTCGCCGCGCGCCGGAGACGATAAGCCCAGCCTTGCTCCGGTGGTCTGACCGCGCAGCGGTACGAACTCGTAACCCGGAGGCGGCGCATGCGCGTTGGGCACACCCGCAGCGGCGTATTCCTCGCGAAACGCGATGCTGTCCGTGCGAGAACGATCAAACGAGTTGCCCTGCAGCGCGCCACCGGCGACTCGTACGCCCCACAAATGACTGGCAGAAACAAACCCCTCTCGCACGTCGGCGCGTATCGTGCCTGGTTCGCCAGCGGTGACGCTCGCTCGCAGCCCCGGTGCATCGCGCACCGCTGGTGTGCTGATCGACAGTACGCCACCAAATGCGTTCGCGCCGTACAGCGCCGACCCTGGCCCCTTGAGCATCTCCACACGGGTCGCGTCCTCCAGCACGGCGAGATCCGCCCACTCCTGGTTGCCGAGCAACGGCACGGAGGTGTCGCGTCCATCGACCAGCACCAGCACACGCCGATTATTGGTGAAGTTGAATCCGCGCGTGTTGAGGTTGAAGTCGAAGGCGCCGCTCTGTCGTACATGCACGCCGGGCAGATCGGCAACCAGTAGTGGTGTTTGCCCGAGGGGTGCCAGGTCGCGAATTCGCTCGGGGGCGACGACGCTGATCGCAGCCGGAGCATCCACCAGCCGCTCCGGACTACGCGACGCCGCAAACACCACCACCTCCGCGAGCCTCACCGGCTCAAGCTCGAAGACAACGTCGTGGGTAGCACTCGACCCTCCCCCGAGCGGGAGCTCCACTACGTGCGGACGGAATCCAATTCGCCGGAACATCAGGCGAAACGTGCCTTGCGGCACCCGTTCAATGCGATACTGGCCGTCAGCGTTCGTGCTAGTCGTTGCCACGCCCACAAGTTCAACCGTCAGCGCCGCTATCGGGCGCCCACCGCGATCGGTGACACGACCGCTCAAAGTGACCGTGCCTGCGGGCTCGACTTGCACAACAACCGCCCCGTGCAACGCGCGCGGCGTGACTGCCAACAGTGCAACACCGATTGTCCACAAGCCGCAAAGCGTGCGTGAGCGAAACATCTTCGTCGAATCCTCGAGTGAACACGGGCGGTGCGCTGGTGCCGGCTTCATCGCTGGGCGCGCCCGAAGCTGCGACCTGTGCGCGTTTGCCGCCAGCGGAACGTTCGGCGCCGTGTGCAAACGAGGCTCCTCTCGCTGTTCGACCTCCTGCTAGCGCCGCGGCTGCAGGTTGAGCTGCTTGAGGATTTCCCGGTAACCGTCGAGGCCGTGCAGCGGCTCGAAGACCGGCCGGGTGGGGAGCATCGTCAAGTCAGTCGCTCTGACCTTCACCGCCAGGTCGAGGGCGAGAATCGCTTCGCCGAATTCGCCGAGCGCGCTGTGAAACTGCGCGAGCAACACTGGAGAGACGTAGCGCTGGCGTGCAGTGTCGCGGACCCTTTCCAGCAGCTCAAACGCGCGATCACGCTGGCCGCTCGCCGAATAAGCAACGCCGAGGGCCGTGAGCAGCTCCGTCGATTCACCCGCGAGTGCGACGGCAGCGGTCATCTCCTCGACGGCCTCTTCGTGCCTTCCCACCGTCGTCAGCACCTGAGCACGAAAATGCCGAGCAAGGCCGAACTGAGGATGATCCACACGCAGCTTGTCGAGTACCGCGATTGCGTCGTCAGTACGCCGAGCGTAGAGATGCACGATGCCGATACTCGCTTCGAGCACCGGCGACAACGGGTCGAGCTGACGCGCGAGTTCGAGGTTGCGGGCTGCCTCATCGAGTCGGCCCTGCGGTGCAAGCAGGTGCATTGCATACCAGTGGTGCGCTCTCGTTGGCGATGCGCCGTGCCTGATTGCCAGCAGGAAGTCGTGTTCGGCGGCCTTCCAGTCCCAGTGGTACAGCGCATTGATGGAGGCGCGCGCAGTCAATGCCTCCGGAAGTCCTTGCTGCAGGTCCTGCGCCGCCTCACAGGCCCGTTCAGCCGCCGGCATGGCGACGTTGGGCGCTTCGTCGCCGTACAGCGCGAGCGTGACGTGGCAGTCCGCGAGCCCGGCGTGCGCAAGCGCGAAGCCCGGATCGAGAAACATCGCCCGCTCCATGTATCCAACCGCGCGATGCATCGAGGGAATCGTGCGATCGTTCCACGCGGCGCGTCCGCGTAGGTACGCCTCGTACGCCTCCATGTTGGACGTGGGCGTGGACACCAAGCGGTCTATGCTCGGCGCCAGACGCACGCGAAGCGTCTCGACGATTGACCGGGTGATCTCATCCTGCACATCGAACATGTCGGTGAATTCCCGATCGAAACGCTCGGACCAGAGCTCGAATCCGGTACGCACGTCGGTCAGGTGCACGACGATCCGCAGCCGGTCGCCGCGGCGGCGCAGACTGCCGTCGAGCACCGCATCCACGCCGAGACTCGCACCGGCATCGCGTGCGTCAACGGGACGGCCCTTGAACGTGAATGCCGAAGTACGACCGGCCAACCGCAAGCCGCCCAGCCCCGCGAGCGCGTGCGTGAGATCCTCGGTGATGCCGTCGCTCAGGAACTCGTCCTCACGGTCGTTGCCGAGGTTTGCGAAGGGAAGAACGGCGAGCGTGCGCGGCGTGCGAGGCTGCGGCGATTCAACGATGCCTTCGGGCGCATGCAACGCGCTGACGAACTCGCCAACAGCAGCGAAGCGGTCGTTCGGATCCTGGGCGAGCGCGCGCTTCAGCACTTCATCGATATGCGTAGGAACGCGAGTACGGGCAGCGTGCAGTGAACGCACGATGCCGGTGGTCTTCTCCACGAGAATGGCCATGAGCGTGGTGCCACTGAACGGCGTGCGCCCTTCGATCATCTCGTAGAGGGTGCACGCCAGACTGTAGAGATCTGCGCGGCCGTCGAGCGTGCCTTCACCGAACGCCTGCTCAGGGCTCATGTAGGCCGGCGTACCGATTCCGTTGTCTGCCAGCGTCAGGCTGAGATCCTGCGACCCCGCCAGCGCCTTCGCGATGCCAAAGTCGGCGACCATCGCGTGACCCTGATGCAGCAGGATGTTCTCTGGCTTGATGTTGCGGTGCACAATCAACCTGGCGTGCGCGTACGCGAGCGCATCGGCCACCTGCCCCGTAATGCGCAGCGCATCGGACCACGGCAGCGCACCATCGCGCGCCAGCCGCGAGCGCAACGATTCACCGTTGACGAGCGGCATTACGTAGAAGTGCAATCCGTTCGCGGCGCCGGAATCGTAGATGGGAAGGATGTGCGGATGCTGCAACCGCGCCGCAGTTTCGATCTCTCTCGAGAATCGCTCGGCGCTCACCGACGCGCCCAGCTCTTCGCGCAGCATCTTGATGGCCACGGGCCGGTCGAAGCGACGATCGTGCGCGTGAAACACGCGCGCCATCGCTCCCTGCCCCACTTCGCTGAGCAGCGTGAATCGCTCGGCGAGCGCGTTTCGCAGCGCGTCCATGGCGTCATTCACGCTCTCACCGTCTCCCTACAGCCAGCGATCGAGCGGGGTCGGCGGCGAGCGGGAGCACGATACATTCGGAGTGCCTGGGCGACCACGGTGAGCCACGCCGCGGCAAGTGAACGGCGGCATTGCTCAAACTTCAGTCACGTGCAGCCACGGGGAAAGGGTAGGTCGCCGGCCCGGGTCTCGCTCGCTCGCAACACGGCCGCTCAGCAGCTCACCTGACCACTCGCAACGGCACCACCCATGCCACGTCAGCCCATTCGATGCGCAGTGTCCCGTTCCGTACCGCGAGTGTGAGTCGTTCCACCGCGGGAGCGATCGTGGTGCGCTGCATCGGTATGCGCGCGAAATCCCGCGCCGGATTGTAACCGGTGCCGAACACGTTGACCGCGGAACTCACGATCAGCGCAGCATTTTCGCCGGACCTGAGCATCCAGAGGGTGTAACGGCCGGCGGGTACTCGTGTGTCTCCCACGAGAATGTCGGCGCTCGTCGTGAAGTGCGTCGCCATGTCGGCTCCAAGTCTCCATACGATGTTCGTCGGAACGACGTCGCCCCAGACCACACGGCCACGCCTCGCCGGACGGCTGTAGTCAATCGTGATTTGGCTCGATTCAACCTGCGCGATGACCGAATCGCGCGGCGAGAGCGCGCCGAAGCCCTTCCCCGAAGCTTCCGCGGCGCTCCACACCTTGGCGACCGCGTCGACGTCGGGAGTGCCCACACGGTCGATGCGATAGCGATACGTGGTCGCCTCCCAGTTCGCGCGCAGGAGCCGTCCGTCGGCATCGAACCGGTAACCGCTTCGCGCCCGCCCGAAGTAGTCGAGCTCCGCTGAGTCGGCGCCGATGAACCAGGCACGCGCTCTCGACGGCCTCGCCTGAGCGGGGATCATGGTGACCTGATACAGCATTGGGATCGAATCGGGCCCGGATACACCCCGTGCTCGTGCTGCGGCAAACGCATCTTCGTACATCAAGTACGAAACGCCGATGTACGGAATGGAAGGCGACGGCACCACACCGGGCGGCGCCGCCATGCGCGTCGTGACGGGCAATCCCTGCTGAAAGCCGTCACGGATCATTGAATCCTGCAGGAATCGGAGCACACCGGAGACGCCGTTGAGCACAGGCTTGCCTTGCGCATCCACAGCGTCCGCCTGATAGCGCACCGGGTGCCCGCGCTCATCATACGTGAGGCTCCAGCGCAGCACGCGAACGCTCGGCGTGCGTGTGACGATTGTCCCACTGGCGCGCCCGGGCTCACGAAGAAACCGCTCGACGTGCACCGTGTCAGCACCCAGTCGTGCGATGAATCCGCCGGCCTGCGCGGACGATGGTGTGGCGCGGCCGGCTACGAGTGAAACAACCAGGGCGAGCCATCGAACAGAACGTGGCATGCAATCCTGTGGAATGAGAAGCGAACGGTGGCGGCGAGTTTCGACGGCTCTCTTCCGATGCACGGTGCGGCGACCGGGGCTGCGCCCTGCATTGCGACTTTACTGGGAACCAACGGACGCTTTATTCCGTCACCCGCAGCGCACACGATCCGAGCCACTGGATGCCCAAAGAGCGCATCCAAAATGCGTAAGAGTATCGGGAGTGCCTCTCGGATTCTTCGATCCGGCGCGCGGGGCAGTATTCCAGCAGATTCCACGAGACTTCACCTGGCACACCATCCTTGACGCGCCGCACCGCCGTCGCTGAGACATCTTTCGCAATGCCCCAGCCTTCCAGCCCACCTCGCGCCGCATTTCCGGCGACGCGCCACTCCCTCGTCGCCGCGCTCGGCGACGCGCACGAGCCGACACGCGCGCGGGCCTTCGATGCCGTCGTGCGACTCTACTGGCACCCGGTCGCGGCCTACGTGCGCCTGCGTTGGCCGGCTGTGGGCGACGACGCCGACGACGTGGCCCAGAGCTTTTTCACGGCCGCGCTGGATGGGATGTATCTCGCGCGCTTCGATCCGGCACGTGCGCGCTTCCGCACCTTTCTGCGCCTGTGCGTCGACCGACATGCAATGAACTACCTCGCGCACGAGGGTCGCCAGAAGCGCGGGGGCCACGACACGCACATCTCGCTGGATGCACTGGAGATTGCCGCAGAGAGTGATGTGCACGGCACGGCCGACCGCCTCTTTCGCGACGCGTGGGTGCAACACCTCTTCAGCATTGCGATCGTCCGCTTGCGCGAGACGTTGACCGCGAGTGGTCGGCAGCAACACTACGACGTTTTTGCTGCCTACGATCTTGCGCCGGGTGACGCGCGCCCCACATACCACGCACTCGCCGAGGAGCTGCGCATCTCACCGACACAAGTGACCAACTGGCTGCACTCGACGCGCCGGCTGCTGCGCGAGATCATCGTCGACGAACTGCGCGAAGCGGCTGCGAGTGATGCAGAGCTGCGCGATGATGCCCGCGCACTGCTCGGGGTCGATGCCTGACACCAGCGCTCGCATCGACGACGCGGCCCTTACCGATGCGACAATCGGTCATCTTCGCGCGGTCCTCGAATCGCCGACGTTCGAGAACGATCGATACGAGCTGCTCGACACGCTCGGCAGCGGTGGAACGGCGACCGTATTCCTCGCCCGCGATCGGTGGCTCGGCCGCGACGTCGCGATCAAGGTGGCATCAGCGTCGGTGTTGCCGCTCGATGCAGCGCGCGCGCTTGCCGAGGCCCGCATTGTCGGCCGGCTCGAGCACCATGGGATCGTGCCAATCTACGATGCAGGCCAGCTGGCCGACGGGCGCACGTACTGCGTGATGCGGCGTGTGCGTGGCACGCCACTGGCCGAGTGGCTGCGCACGGAAGCCGCAAGAGACGCATCGCGCATCGACCTCGGCGCGCGACTCCGCATCATCGAGCAGCTCTGCGAGGCCGTCGCCTTTGCACACGGCGCGGGCGTGGTGCACTGCGACTTGTCGCCGAATAACATGATGATCGGCGATTTCGGCGAGGTCGTTGTCATGGACTGGGGTGCCGCGGCCCGTACAACGGGCAATGACGGCGCACGACGGCGCGAGGTGGGCGGAACGCGCGGCTTCTCAGCACCGGAGCAGCTCGACAGCAGCGGCGTTGTCTCGCCACGCACGGATGTGTATGCGATCGGACGCCTGCTGGAGACTTGCGCCGAACTGGATTCTCCCTCGCCTCCGACGCTGACGCTGGGAGGGCGGCCGCTCGGCGCGGGCGCGCTGCGGCCACTCCAGGCCATCGTGGCACGCGCCACGGCCTTCGACGCTGATGCCCGTTACGCGTCCGTCAGCGCGTTCGCAAAGGACGTGCGGAGCTTCGCATTCGGCGACGCGGTGAGCGCTTACCAGGAGTCGATGCCAGAGCGCGTCGGTCGCACTCTGCGTCGGCACCGAGTGCTCGTGGGCCTGCTTGCGTCCTACCTGATCATGCGTGCGGCCCTGCTGCTCTGGCGTTAAGCGGTGCGTCGGCGGGTGTACCGCGCGCTCCATAACGTTGCGTCGCAAAGCCGACGATCAAGCCAAGCAAGGCGCCCGGCAGCATGATCTGCCAGTAGTAGTCCTTTCCTTCCTGCGCGTTGAGATACGCGATGGGCCACGCGAGCAGCAGTCCAACAGCCAGGCCGACGACGAGTCCCGCCGGCAGCGAATGGACTCTGCGGGCGAACCAGCCAACAAGCACGCCGGCAACGAGCCCCTTGAACGTGGAGCCGGCAACGATTCCAACGATGCCCTCGCGCGTCTCCGGTGCAGAGACGAGCGCAGAAAGCCCGTCGAGGACGCCGAGCGCGCCGCCGAGAACGATGCCCAGCACGATCTTGTTCATGTGTGCTCCGGAAGAATTGCTGCCAGCGAACATCACGATGGTCTCCGAAAATGCAGCGAGTAGATCCCGGCGTTATCAGACGCCTCCCAGAAACCTTCCGACGACACCGCCAAGCGCGCCAGTAATTGCAGAGCTGATTGTGCCGAGCGCCAGCAGCGAGAACGGCACATCCTTCATCAAGTACGATACCAGAATGCCGATGAACGCGCAGATCGATCCGGCCACGAGTCCACCAAGCGCGATCGCCGACGAGGAGCCTCCCTCGGCCAGCACTGCGTACACGATTCCGGCCATGAACGAAAACCCCATTCCGCCGACCGCGAACTTGCTAGCGATCCCCTTGTTCGAGTGCCCAACGATCACCATTGCGATCTGGAGCACGGTACCCATGCCCGTCGCGAGCAACAACGCGTGTGTGTTCACGTTTCGACAGAAGGAGTGGCCTGGAAGCGGCGCTCACAGCGCTCATTGGTATTACGCGCCGCCTCAGTTTCCTTTGGCTCATGCTCACTGCTTGCGATGATAGTAGAAGTCGTAGCCCACGCGCCATGAACTTCCACCGTCGGTCGACAACTCACCGAGCTGAAGGACACCGCCGTCGCTCAGCTGCGTGAACGTCAAGCGCTGGAACGCCGCCTTCGGGCTCGCGGGCCGGGAAACGAAAGTGACGGCACCATCCTTCCACTCGCTCTCCGCGTAGTGCACGAGTCCACCCGCCTGGCCAACCCAGAACTGCACCCATTGCTTCGCCGTCGCGTCGTACGTGTTGATGCTCTTGCCAGTCGCGCCATTTCCCGCACTCCAGTTTTCAAGCAGGCCGCACCCGCCTGCGATCGATTGAACACTGCTCTTCCCGACTGCTGTCCCGCCCCTGGTCGTGACTTCCCATTCGCCGACCCAGAAGTCGAAACGACGGAACTCCTGATCGTTCATACATGGTGTGAGTGGGATGCTCGCCGCCCGCACCAGCGCGACAAACCGGGGGTCGGCGTGCAGCGACTTCAGGTCATCGTCCGCCTGGAGCAGCACCACGTTTCTGAATCCAGACTTGAGGGCGCGATCAAGCAACGAGAACGCGCTGTCGGGCTGATTCAACCGTGCACGCATCGCCGCGGCGTTGTAAATGGCGTTCGGGTTCGGTTGAATCGCTGCTGACCGTTCAAACGCTTCCGCAGCGCTCGCGTACGCTCCCAGTTGCGCCGCTGACAGCCCGATCCCATCCCACAACCCTGCGTTGGTCGAATCCTGCCGAACGGCGAGTCGATATGCGGCGAGCGCTCCGGCGAAATCTTTCGCGCGAAAGAGCGAGTCAGCGGACGCGATGACCGCAGCCAGTGCCCGTCCTCCGTTCTCTGCCGCTTGCGCATGGGATGGAATGGAAGTCGACAGACTCACGATGATGATCAACAGCAGTCGCGTGGTGACACTCACTGGAGTCTCCAGGGAATCGGATGAATATGAGCGCTACAACGTTGGCTTGAGCAGCGCCGAAGCGCGGGCCCTGCTGACACGAAGTTTGTCGCCGGTTGCCATGATCGCGACGTAGTCACCCCCGAACCAGGGTTGCACTTCCTTCACGCGATCAAGATTGACGATCGTCGAGCGATGAATGCGCACGAATCGTCGAGGGTCGAGCCCTTCCACGAGTGCGCCTATGGCGAGCCGAAGGCGGTGCGATTCTCCCTTGGAATGCACCGTGATGTAGTTCCCGTCGGCATGGAAGAAGTCCACGTCCACGCAAGCGACGAAACGAATCCGGTCGTCGGTGCGCACGGTCAGGCGAGACATGTACGAGCGTTCAGCAGGGGCCGCGCCCGGGTCATCCGCGTCCGCGGGCTCACGCTCGTTCCACGACTTGAGCAGCGCGGCGAGTTGCCGCGCGCGCTTGCCATCGCGCCGATCACGGTGATGCTCGCGCACACGCTCGATAACCTCACGCAGTCGCGCGTCATCGAATGGCTTGAGGATGTAGTCGAGTGCGTGCACCTGAAATGCACGGAGCGCGTGCGCATCGAATGCCGTGACGAGCACCACCGTCGGCATGTTCGACACCCCGACCCTTTCGATCACGCCGAAGCCATCGATACCCGGCATCTGCACATCGAGCAGCACGAGATCTGGCGCGAACCGGTCGATCGCGCTGATCGCCGATGGGCCGTCCGCGCACTCGGCCACCACGGTGATACCCTGCAAGTCTGCGAGCGCGAGACGCAGGTTGTCGCGCGCGAGCGGCTCGTCATCGACGATGAGCACGCGAAGCTCTTGCCGTTCGTTCGTCGGTTGAGTCACGCGTTGCCTATGCCGGTGCCAGTGTGATCATGCTGTCGCCAGCCGGGGACAATGGCATGTTGATTTCGACGCGGGCGCCAGAGGTGCTGCCATTTCGCAGCACCAGCGCGGCATCGTTGCCATACAGCGCACGCAATCGTGCTCGGGAATTACTCAGGCCAACCCCTTCCTGGAGCACGTTTGCGCCCTGACTGGATATGCCGTTGCCGGTGTCCTGCACCGCGATGAACAGACGTGTCTCGTCGCACCAGATGTCGACGTCGATACGTGCCTTGCCGCTTCGCGACGATACCCCGTGCTTGACGGCATTCTCCACGAGCGGCTGGAGCAGCAGTGTTGGAATGAGCGCGGTCGACGCGCCCTCGTGAACGTTCACGTGTACCTCGAGCCGGTCGCCGAAGCGCACTCGTTCGATCTCGAGATACTGTCGCAGCAACGCGATCTCCTCCGAGACCGAAATTACCGGCGACAGCTCCTGGTCGAGCGTCGTTCGCAACAGCGTGGCGAGTCGCGCCAGCATTTCGATGGCTGCGGGGCCCTCCTGTTTGCGCACCAGGCCACTGATGGCGTTCAGGGTATTGAACAGGAAGTGCGGATTGAGCTCCATCCGCAAGGCGTGCATGCGTGCCTCGACGAGTCCAAGTGCGAGCTGCGCACTCTGCGCCTCGAGCCGCGCGGAGCGTACCGCGCCGGCCCGAAGGCGTTGTCGGTAGACGAACGCGGAGTACCCCCCGACGACTGCCCAGTACGTGAGCAAGTCGATCATGAGATACGAGTAAAGGAAGCCGATGATCTGTCCCCATGCGGTGACCGGTCCCGGCACCGCAGCCGGCCGCAACAGGAAGAAGATCGACCCCTCGATGACCAGGTGTGCCACCGACAGCACGAATCCGGTTACCGCGTGCACCGCGAACGAGCGCTTCCAACGCCTGCTATCCAGCGGCGCGAGATGTGCGACCCACAGAATCGCCGGTGTGAGAAACAGCCAGGTATACCACCACGGCATGTTGTTGATCAGCACGACCACCCAGCTACGCGGAGTCCCGCGGAGCAGGTTGCCAATGAACGCATTCACCGATTCCACAGCGCCCAGCGCCGTCCAGCAGGCGAACGCAATCAGTCCTATCGTGACGAACGAAGTGCGCCCCGACTGCTCGGCGACGTCGACGGTCGAGCCTTTGATGGCTTGACTGGCACCGGCCCGCCGCCCACGACCTGCACTCACGCTGTCGCCAGCTGTCTCGGGTAAAGCCATTGCCGAAGGATATCGGCTCGCCGATATGGACGAAGGCTCCACGGTGTGGCGGGTTGCGGTTGAAAACGGACGTGGGGGCAGGTTCGCGGTCGCTCTACGGATGCGTAAACGTCATCGCAGAAACCGACTTCCAGGTCGCGCCACCATCGCGTGAGCGCTCCCACTCCTGAAGCAGCGCGCCTCCGCCACTCTGGCTCCACGTCATGCGCAGCCGTGCGGTGCGATTACCAGGCGTCGGCTCGTTTCCTTCCATCACGATATGTCCCGCCTCGGCCGTGCCGGCCAGCTCGATTCTGTTGCCTTCGGAGTCGACGTACGTGCGGAAATGCCGGTTCTCGATGGGATCGTAATGCATCCACCCGACAGCCTTGTAGCCCTTCGGCGTTCCGAAGTTCTCCTCGATGAGACATCCACTGAGATCGGTGGTGATAGTGCTCGTACCAAGCGCCGGTCCGTGCTCCGCAGCGACGGACCATGTGCCCAGCACGAAGTCGAGCTCTCGCGTGGATCCAGCATCTCCCTGCGGCCCACAGCTGGCCGAGCCTGGCGAGGATGTCGCTGGCAGGTTGGCGTTGCGCGCGTAGCGAAGGCTTCCCTGGAAGTGAATGTTGATTTCGTCAAGGTCGAATCGAGAGGTCTGCGTCACCTGGTTCGCGCCATCTCGTGTCCACGAATAGGTGTCGACGTAGTTCCAGCCGAAAAACCAATGCACGCGGGTGCCGGTCATCCCCATGACGCCGTCGGGCCGGAGTCCGCCCGCCATGCGAAACGGGCGCGCGCCTGGCCCTTGCTCCGGCACCCACGTCTGATGCCACAGGCCGGTGGTGGGATCGTAGCTGCTCAAGCTGCGTCCGCGCCGTCCATTCAGCGGTCGCCAGTCTTCCGAGACGACGCAACCGTCGAGGATCGTCGAGACCCTGCTCGTCGCCGCCACGTTTGCACTGGGGGGCGCGGACACAAGCCACTCGCCCACCCAGAAGTCCAGCTGCCTGAATGCGCCCGCTTTGCAAGGAGACTTGGGGGTCGCCCGGTTCAGTGCGCCGTGTCCGTAAATCGGCATCATTGGCGAGTTGTCACCGCCGTCCTTATCGAAGGCGACGTCGACGTCAACCGGTGCCAGTGCGCGTTCACTCGCGCTGCAACTGACGGATATAAGCGCGGCGACGGCGACGATGGTCATGATGCCCGTGCGGGAGCCTGTTGCGAATGGCTGCATGCGAGTTCCTCTGAGACTCCGATGTGGGGACATGCCTCGGAGGCACACCGTACGACGGGGTCAATCGCAGCGCGCGCGGTGCGTGGCGAATTGCGCTGGCGCGGTGTGAATGGTGGGCAGCCCTCCCCTGCGGGAACCTCGTCGGAGCGTCATTGTCGGAAGTCGTTTTGGTGTCGACGACACCTATTTTCGGACTGGCGATCCGTCCGACCAGCTGTGCAACTGCACGATCAGTTCATTGTGATGGCCGTCGATGGCATCGACGCTGAACGTCGAGATCGTCGATTTTGCTGAGAGTCCGAGTCCGTCGGCGGACAGTCCGGGCGCACTGATCATCAGGTGCGGCCACCAGGCGCCCACCCGGCGGCCGTCAGCATTCGGCGACGAGTACAGCACTTGCTTCGGCGACATCATGTACGCGACCGTGATCTTTTTCGGGCGCTCCAGCGTGCCCGCTTCGTATGCCTTGGCAACTCGTTCCACAATTGCGGTTTCGGCGACTCCCTGCATCCGCAGCGACACCTCGAGCAGCTCGCGCTGCATCCGCGTGCGCGCCCCCTCAGCGTCATAGCAGATGGGATAGGTGCTCCCCTCGTGGGAGTCGCGCGCAACGAAACACGCCGCACCGTTGGCGCCGGTGCGAATCCGCACTGCCTTGCCCTCCTTGATGGTGAAGACATCCGCTTTGGAGGAGATCTCAGACGGAGCCGCTGTCAGCGCAAGCGCAATCTCCTCGGAGTCGGGCAATGCCACCGGGACCACGGGATATCGATTCTGCGCGTACCCCCGCGCGCTCAGGGCAACGGTCGCGATGATGAGCACGGTTCGCATGGTGGGGCTACCCCGGACTTTTGAGAGTGATCGATCGATGTGAAGCATGGACACCTCCGAACCGATTGGCGATCACCGTTCGAAGTCGTTGAGGTGGGGAGATGGGGTCAAACAGTAGCACGGCCGATCCTGTTCGTCGACCAGGTGCATTCGTGTACACATGGCAGGTCACGCCCCGTCCTCCGATATGCGCCATTCGTCACGCACGGAGCGCTGTTGGAACACGCGGCAACCGGAACGGGGGCGCTCGCTGCGCACATTTTTGATTGGACCCCGACACTTCCAATGCATGGAGCGCCGATGAAAGCAGGACTTATGCTGTTCGCCATGGGCTCGATCGGCTGGATCGGCCGCGCCGCGGTGACGCAGGCGCAGGCCTTTCCGTTGAAGTATCCGGAGCCCGCCCTTGGTGCGGTGACCGTGACGCGCGATGTGGTCTATGGCCGAGTCGATACGGCCACGTTGCGTATGGACGTCTACCGCGGAGCGAGGGCGCGCGGTGTGCAGCCGGCGATCGTGTTCTTCAACACCGCGGTCGGCGCGCAGCGTCGTGAGAACGAGTTCTACAGGGCGTGGGCGCGCATTGCTGCATCGAAGGGGCTCACGGCTATCGTTCCCGACTTGCGCTCTGGCACGCAGCCGCGCGACTTCGCCGCACTGGTTGCGCACCTCGTGGCACGCGGCACCGAACTTGGGGTGGACACTGCTGCAATCGCGGTGTATGCCGCGTCTGGCAACATGAGCGCCGCGCTGCCGATCGTACAGGATCCCACAATGACCGGCGTGAAATCGGCAGTAATGCTCTACGGCGGCGCCACCGTTGCTCAGTTTCGCCGCGATCTGCCGCTGCTGCTTGTGCGAGCCGGGCTTGATCGCCCGGCGGTGAATGCGAACACGCCCACGGGCCTCGCAGGACTCGCGGCGCTCGCGTTGATGCAAAATGCGCCTGTAACGATCATCAACGACGCTGGGGGTCATCACGCTTTCGAAATGGTCGATGACGGTGCCGTGACACGCCACGTGATCGATGCCATTATCGGTTTCACGAAACGCACCACCGCGAGGTCCTACCAGACCGCGTTGCACGCGGCGCAAATAGAAATCAGTGCTGCTGCATCAATGGCAACGGGACATTTCGCCGACGCCGTGAGGGGTTATGCGTCGCTCGTCGCGACGCAGCCGGACGACGTTCGCGTTGCACTTGCGTACGGCGAAGCGCTGCTTGGAAACCGCGAGTTCGCGCTGGCCTGCGCGGAGCTGGACAAACTCAAAGGCAAGGGATTGGGCGCTCGCGACCTTGGTGTCCCGGCGGCGAAAGCGTGTGTGCAGGCGGGTGAACCCGATGCCGCCATTGCCTGGCTCTCGAGTATTCCCCGACAGTTTCGACCGATGGGGCTCAAGGACGACCCAGTCTTCGTTCCGCTCCACGCGCGCGCGGAATTTCAGGCGCTTTTCCAGCCGTGACGATTTCGCTCAGTCAGTGCACCATGGCAAGCTGCTGATCACGGCTTGGGGGGGACAACGCGTGATAGCGCGCCCGCTTGCGCTGGTACGGCCGGAGGCACGAGCCCTTTGGCACGGATGTAGGTAACCAAGTTGCCATAGTGCTCGTTCAAGTGGGCGATCGTAAACACCGCTGCATTGCCGCGGATCGCCTGCAGTTGGTTCGGCGCCGACCCACTGGTCACCACCTCCGTCAGTGCCGAATCGGTGAGTGTCGCGAGATACGCCGTGCATCGCACATTGGTGTCATTCACCAGCGCGAGTAGACGGGTCTTGTCCACGATTGCGGCGGGACCGAGCGCTGTGACAGGATCGGGCGTGCCGTTGCCCATCGCGCACATCCAGGAAGTCGTGGCCACGACATGATAGACGATGCCGCCGAACGTGCGCACCTCGTTGACCGCGCCCGCCGGCCGAAAGCCAAAGTCCTGCTCAGGCATCATCTCAACGACTGCGGTAAAATCTTTGAACACCGCGGCGTAGGACCGGCGGAGATACGTGGAAAGCGGTGCTCCGTTCGGCGCTTGCTGCGCGCCTGCGGATGACGCGATGGTGAGAAGCATGAGGAGAGGCAGTGCGCGGCTTTTCATCCCATCACTCCGGTAGAGTCGGCGATGCTGCTGATGGTTGGTCGCTTTCATGTCGCGTGCAACGCCGGTTCCATGATCCCGAAGATGTTGCCATCGGGGTCCTTCGCGTACGCGTGCAGCCCCACGCCCACAACCGCTCGCAACGGCACGACGACCACTCCGCCCAGTTCCTCCACGAGGGTCAGCGTATTCGTGGCGGATGCGACGTCGATCGTAACGACGTACGCGCTGACCGGTTGCGCGTCACCAGGGCGATCGCCTTTCCGTGGCACCAACCCACCATCCGAGCCTCTCTCGTCCCCATCCTGCTTGGTCCTGATCACCCAGTATTGTCCTGGTGGCCCCCACGACTCGAAGCGCCATCCAAAAAGCCTGGAGTAGAATTCGACGAGGAGTTCCGGGTTCGATGCGTGAATCTCGAAGTGCGCGACAGTAGCCATGCTGTTCCCGAGTGGAGGTAAGGTTGCCGAAGCCGCGCAAGCTATCGGACGAGTTGCATTGTCTCCATGAAACCGGCATGAGCGTGGTCGTGCGTGGTGCGAATGACAGCGAATACGACATGGACGTCGATCGGAGCTCCGTGCGCGAGCACAATTGCGAAGTGCTCGATGCGTGTTACTATGCCATTCGTTCCGGCGAAGCATCGAGGTGCAGTATTGTTTCCTTCACCAGGGTATCCGGATGTCCAACGGTGTCGCGCCATTACCGGTACGTGATGGAGGTACGCGACCACCAGACGACCCGCAACTGGAGCAATCGTCGCCGGCAACGTCGATTCGTCCGCTGCTGATCGGCGGAATCGCATTCACGATCGTAGCGAGCATCATGTTCGCCGGCACTGACTTGTTGCGCGCCGGTCGCATGCTCTCGCTTCCGGACTGGGGTCGCGGCCTCGCGCAGAACGGACTCCAGTGGGTCGGCTGGGCTTTGTCCGTTCCGCTGGTGGAGCGCGTCGGCAAGCGGTTCCGGATCGGCGGGAGTCCGACACGTACGGCGCTTGGCTTCTGGAGCGTCGCGGTTCTGCTGCTCACGATGTGGAGCGGACTGATTGCCGGAACGCTGATTTACATCACGGGACTCGTTCCGAGCTTCATCCCAATGGATCGCGTGCGATCGATGGCGAGCTTCGTCGCGCTCTGGGCCGCCAACTCGATTCCGCTCAATGCGATGCTTGCGATCATCCTCGCCGGCGCCCTGCACGTATTCTGGTACTACACCGACCTCCATCACCGGCAGGTTTGCGAAGCCGATCTCCGTGCGCGACTCGCGGGGTCGGAGCTCACCATTCTGCGCATGCAGTTGCAGCCGCACTTTTTCTTCAACGCGTTGCACACGGTCTCCTCACTCATGGCCACCGATGTCGCGGCGGCGCAGAGCGTCGTCGCGGCACTGGGCGATCTGGTACGCGCATCCATCGACCACACGGCCAGTCAGGAAGTCACAGTCGAACAGGAGCTTCGATTCGTCGATCGCTATCTCGACATACAGCGGGCACGTTTCAGGCAACGCCTGACGGTCACCCGGGATATCGACGAAGGGGCACTGCGCGCACGCATGCCGAGCCTGATGTTGCAGCCGCTCGTCGAAAATGCGATTCGCCACGGCGTGGAAATCTGGCCATCCGGTGGGAACATTCTGATCGGCATCTCGAGCCAAGAGTTGCAGTTGCGCATCGTCATCCGGAATGTCCCGCTGGCCATCGAGACGTCGGCTGCCGCATCGTGGCCCGCACCGGTGTCGCGAGGAGCCGGCATTGGCCTGAGCAACCTGGATTTGCGACTGCGACAGCTTTACATGGACGCCTACACGTTCCATTGCGGCATGCTGCCGACCGGAGGATTCGAAGTGCGAGTCGCAATTCCGCTGCGGCTCACATGACATCCTGCCCTTTCAACAAGCTTTGCACCACATCACGATAGGTCCTTCCGCTGATGATCCGCGCCCCCCGCTGCATCAGCAGTACATAGTCGCCCTTGAACCACGGTTGCACCTCACGAATCCTTGCGCGATTCACCATCGCCGAACGGTGCACGCGCACGAACCACGCGACGTCGAGCCGCCCGTGCAGGCTGCTCAGGCTTTCCCGCACCACGATGTCGCCGGAATCGAGGTGGAGCCGCGACTCCTTGCCGATGGCCTCGATCCACTCTATCTCCTCGGTGCGTACGAACAGGTGTCGACCGTCCACCTTGACG
>Ga0163144_10012111_pt1 | contig 18160 bp, 18 predicted proteins | sample OliLak19BULKMAT1_FD_123175 | JGI IMG/M metagenome (GOLD analysis project Ga0163144, IMG submission 123175) | Freshwater microbial mat bacterial communities from Lake Vanda, McMurdo Dry Valleys, Antarctica - Oligotrophic Lake LV.19.BULKMAT1 | ecosystem: Environmental > Aquatic > Freshwater >... | reverse complement strand
TTCCGTCCGGAGCCGGAAGCGGCTCCGCTACACCGGCCGCTCCCCAACCGCCCGCCGCAAAGCCCGTAGCGGAACGGCTTCCCGTTCCGTCCGGAGCCGGAAGCGGCTCCGCTACACCGCCCGCTCCCCAACCGCCCGCCGCGCCCAGCGCGGAGGCCCCGAAGCCACCGCCGTCCGCATGAGGTCGCGCTCCGGCTCGCCCGCTCCGTCAGAGGTGGAGCGGCTTGACCCCAAGCCGCTTCAGGATTTTCCGCCGCGCTCCAATCAACGGCTTGGGGTCAAGCCGTTCCACCTCGCATGAGTGCTCCCCTGGCCCATTCCGAAGCGTTCCTCGAGCGCTTCCCGCTGACCGCGCGCGATCTCCTCACCGGCTTTCTCCCCGAGCCCTGGCGCTGGCTCGTCAACAGCCTCCTCTCCATCGCCGTCATCCTCGCGGTGTTCGGCCTCCTCTTCGCCTTTCTCACGCTCGCCGAGCGCAAGATCCTCGGCCGCGTGCAAAACCGCCCCGGACCCAATCGCACCGGCTACTTCGGCCTGCTCCAGCCTTTCGCCGACGGCGTGAAGGCGCTCACCAAGGAGGACATCGTCCCGCGCGATGCCGACCAGGTGCTGCACTTCCTCGCGCCGGTCGCGCTGCTCGCGTTTTCCATCCTCACCTTCGCAGTGATCCCCTTCGGCCGGAATCTCGTGCCGGTGCATCTCGATGCCGGCGTCCTCTATTTCTTCGCCGCCGGCGCCGCGACCGAGCTCGCCGTCTTCATGGCCGGCTGGGCCAGCCGCAACAAATACTCGCTGCTCGCCGCGATGCGCGCCCTCGCCCAGCTCATCAGTTACGAGCTGCCGCTGCTCCTCTCCATCGTTCCCGTCATCCTCGTCGCCGGTTCGCTCTCCACCACCAGCATCGTCGAAGCGCAGGGCATCTGGAAATGGGGCTTCCTGCCGCAATGGTTCGTCTTCACCCCCTGGGGCTTCGCCGGGTTCCTCATCTTCTTCACCGCGGCGCTCGCCGAGTCGAACCGCTCGCCCTTCGATCTCCCCGAGGCCGAGAGCGAGCTGATCGCCGGGCACCTCACCGAATATTCAGGTTTCAAATACGCGCTCTTCTTCATGGCCGAATACTTCGGCATGTGCGCGCTCTGCGGCATGGGCGTCACGCTCTTCCTCGGCGGCTGGCAGGCCCCGCTGCCCTTCCTCCAGTTCGTCCCGTCGTATGCCTGGTTCGCGATCAAGCTCCTGACGCTCCTTCTCTTTTTCATCTGGATCCGCGCCACCTTCCCGCGGCTGCGGATGGATCAGCTCACGCGGCTCGCCTGGAAATTCCTCGTCCCGCTCGCGCTGATCAACCTCGGTGTCGCCGCCTTCTGGTCGCTCTCGCACGGCTGGTCCGGCCCGCTCCAGTTCCTCCGCTGGGCCATCGCCATCGCCGGCGTCGTCACCCCCTTCCTCCTGCTCGGCCGCCGCCTCAGCGCCGGCGTCGCCCCCCGCACGTATCGCTACGCGCCATGACATTGCCGATTGCCAATTTCCGATTGCCGATTGCGGCACGCCCTCGGCGCAGCACCGCCGCCCGTGAATTGGTCAATCGGCAATCGCCCATCGCCAATCGGCCATGACCACCGCCGTCCTCATCGCCCTCGCTCTTGTCACGCTCGCGACCGCCGCGATCGCGCTGGCGTTGCGCAATCTAATCCACAGCGCGCTGCTGCTGATCGCGAGCTGGGCGGGCATCGCGGGCTTCTATCTCTGGGCCGGCGCCGAGTTCGTCGCGTTTGCACAGATCCTCGTCTACGTCGGCGCCATCTCGATGGTCGTGCTCTTCGCCGTGCTGCTCACGCGGCATTCCCGTGACGACGTGGCCGTCACCGCCGATGGTCTCGGCCGCGCCACCGCCGCCTCGCTGGCCGGCGGCGCCGTGCTCGGCGTGCTGGTCGTGTCGATCGTCAGCACCAAGTTCATCGCCGGCCCGGTGCGCCCCGCGGTCATCTCCGTCAAGCAACTCGGCGAACAACTCGCCGGCCCGCACGCCGCCGCCCTGCTCGTGCTCGGCGTGATCCTCACGGTCTCGTTGCTCGGTGCCGTCGTCATCGCCGCGACCGATCGCGATGATGGCAGGGCGCGACCGCCGGGCGGGCCGCAGGAAGACATCCCATGAGCCTCTCGCCGCTCCATCTTTGCCTGCTCTTTTCCAGCGCGCTCTTCTGCGTCGGCCTGATCGGCGCACTCTCGCGCAGCAACACCATCCTCGTGCTCCTCGGCGTCGAGCTGATGCTGAATGCCGCGAATCTCAACTTCATCGCCTTCTGGCGCTACAGCCCGAATCCCGCGGCCGGCACGGGCGTGGTCTTCGTCCTCTTCTCCATCGCCGTCGCCGCCGCCGAGGCCGCCGTCGGCCTCGCCTTGGTGATCGCGATTTACCGCCACCAGAAAAACATCCGGCTGCAGGAAGCGAACACCCTCAGAGGGTGAAAGCGCCCAGCACCAAGATCCCAGCTCCCGTGAATTTTCAAACTCCCCGACTCCGAAACGAACCTCCGCCCTGCCTGCGGGAGTTGGGTGTTACGCGGGAGCTTGGATCCTGGGGCCTGGCGCTTTCGCGAAACCCATGAGTCTCCCGGTCCAGCATTTGTGCGTCATCCCCGCGCTTCCGCTGCTCGCAGCCGGCATCGCCGCACTCACTCCTCGCTCCGGGAGGAAGTTGGCCAGCGGCGTCGCGATCGCCGCCATGGCCCTCTCATTTATCCTCTCGTGCGACGCGCTAGCCACGGCACTTGATCATCCGGGGGCACACCAGTTCTTCAATTTCACCTGGTTCGATCTCGGGCTCGGCAGCGTGCGGCTGGGCTGGCTCCTGGATCCGCTCACCGCGCTCATGTGCGTGATGGTCACGTTCGTCGGCCTGCTGATCTTCGTCTTCAGCACCGGCTACATGCACGAGGACGCCAACGCCAAGCAGTTCTTCTGCTTCCTCAGCCTCTTCGCCGCCGCGATGCTCGGGCTGCTCGTCGCCAACAGCCTCCTCTTCCTCTTCATCTGCTGGGAGCTCGTCGGCCTCGCCTCGTATCTGCTGATTGGATTCTGGTTCCACAAGCCCGCCGCCGCCGCCGCCGCGAAAAAGGCCTTCATCACCACGCGCATCGGCGACCTTGGCCTGCTCCTCGGCATGCTGTGGCTCTACGATTCCACCGGCTCGCTCCTCTTCTACGATGGCGGCAGCGGCGTGCTCGAGGCTTCCGCGCTCAGCGCGCTCTCCACGCAGCTCACAATCGGCGGTCTCGCCGTTTCCACCGCGATCGGCCTCCTCATTTTCTGCGGCGCCGTCGGCAAGTCCGGCCAGTTCCCGCTGCATGTCTGGCTGCCCGATGCCATGGAGGGCCCGACGCCCGTCTCCGCCCTCATCCACGCCGCCACGATGGTCGCCGCCGGCGTTTTCCTCATCGCGCGCGTTTACCCGCTGATGTCGGCCGACCTCGCGCTCGCCAACGTCCCGACGCACGCGCTCACCGTCGTTGCCGCCATCGGCGCGATCACCGCCCTGCTCGGCGCGCTCATCGCCGTCGGGCAAAACGACATCAAGCGCGTCCTCGCCTTCTCCACCGTCTCCCAGCTCGGCTACATGATGCTCGCCCTCGGCGTCGGCTCGTGGGTCGCCGCGATCTTCCACCTCCTTACGCACGCCTTCTTCAAAGCCCTGCTCTTCCTCGGCGCCGGCTCCGTCATCCACGCCGCGCACCACGAGCAGGACATCCGTCAACTCGGCGGCCTGCGCACCTCGCTGCGCGTGACCTTCGCCACCTTCGCCATCGGCATGATGGCGCTCGCCGGCGTGCCCTTCCTCTTCTCCGGTTTCTGGAGCAAGGAAGCCATCCTCCACGCCGCGCACGGCTGGGGCGTTTCACACCTTCCGCTTTACGTCGGTCTCGCCGCCGTCGTGCTCACCGCCTTCTACATGACGCGGCTCGTCGCCGAGGTCTTCTTCGGCGCGCCCCGCAGCGAGCACGCGAGCCACGCTCACGAAAACCCGCGCAGCCTGACCGTGCCGCTGGTCATCCTCGCCGTCTGCGCCATCGCGCTCGGTTTCCTCGGCACGCCGTATTGGCCCTGGCTGCAACACGCGCTCGACCCCAAGGCCCACGCCGAGCCCGGCGGTTACGGCCTGATGATGCTCTCCATCGTCCTCGTCGCCCTCGGCCTCGGCGCCGGCTGGGCGATCTACGGCCGCCGCCCGCGCGCCAAGGCCTCCGCCCTCGATCCGCTCGCCGCGAAATTCCCCCGCGTCCACGCCGCCCTCGCCGCCCGGCTCGGCTTCGATGAGCTCTACGCCGCCACCTTCGGCCGGTTGAACGATGCCCTCGCCACCTTCGCCGACGCCCTCGACCGCCATGTCTTCGACGGCGCGATCCGCTTTCTCTCCCGTCTCGGCGAATTCGCCGGCATCGTGAACCGCGAGGTCGACGAGGATGTGCTCAACGGCGGCTTCGACGCCACCAGTGCGAAAATCCGCGGCAGCGGCCAGGCCTACTCCCGCGCGCAGACCGGCTCCGCCCACGGCTACCTCCGCATGATCGCCTTCGGCTTCGTGCTCCTTGTCCTCGCCGTGCTGCTGGGAGGTGCGCGATGAACCAACTCCCGCTCCTCTCCGCGATCATCTTCGCGCCCTGGATCGGCGCCGCGGTTCTCGCCGTCCTTCGCCGCGCGCCCGTCCCGACCAGCCGGATCATCGCACTGCTGTTCAGCCTTTCGACGCTGGCGCTCTCGGGCGTCGCCCTCGGCGCGTTCGACCCGGCGCGGATTGCACCGCAGTTCGTCGAACGGCACGATTGGATCTCCGCGCTCAACGTCCACTACCACCTCGGCCTCGACGGGCTCAGCCTCGTCCTCGTGCTCCTGACCGGCGTGATCACGCCCGTCGCCTTGCTCGCCTCGTGGAAGGTCAAACAGTCGCCCCGGCTCTTCGGCGCGCTCTTCCTCGTCCTGCAGGGCGCCGCGCTCGGCGTCTTCCTCGCGCTCGATTTCTTCCACTGGTTCCTCTTCTGGGAGTTGAGCCTCGTGCCCGCGTTCTTCCTGATCAAACTCTGGGGCGGCCCGGGCGCCACCCGCGCCGCGTATCAGTTCGTTGTCTACACCATCGGCGGCAGTGCCTTCCTGCTCCTCGGTTTCGCCGCCGTTTACGCCGCGACCGGCACGCTCGACTTCACCCAGCTCGCCCAGCTCGGGGCCGACGGCACCCTGCAACAGAAACTCGCCACCCTCGGCGGCGTGTGGCCCACCGCGGTCTTCCTCGGCGTGCTGCTCGGCCTCGCGGTCAAAGTGCCGCTCTGGCCGTTCCACACCTGGCTGCCCTCCGCGTATGCCGAGGCTCCGACCGGCGCCTCGATGTTCCTCACCGGCGTGATGTCGAAGATGGGCGTCTATGGTTTCCTCCGGATCCTGTGGCCGATCTTCCCGAGCCAGCTCCAGGTCGCGAGCGGCTGGCTGCTCCCGCTCGCCCTCGGCGGCGTCGTGCTCGGCGCCTGGGCCGCGATGCGGCAGCAGGATCTCAAGCGGATGATCGCGTATTCATCCGTCAACCACCTGAGCTACTGCCTGCTCGCGCTCTTCGCCGTCGCCGGCGCGACCGGCCGCCCGGGCGTCTCCAGCGAAGCCGCCGCCGCCGCGCTCAGCGGCACGATCCTGCAGATGTTCAATCACGGCCTCTCCGCCGCCGCACTCTTCGCCTGTATCGGCATCCTGGAGACACGCGCCGGCGGCCTTCGCGGGCTCGCTGACTTCGGCGGCGTGCGCACCGCCGCCCCGCTCTTCGCCGGCCTCTGCGGCGTGGCCCTGTTCTCCTCGCTCGGCCTCCCCGGCCTCAACGGCTTCGTCGGCGAGTTCCTGATCTTCCGCGGTGTCTTCGGCCTCGCTCCCGGCGTCGCCGCGATCGCCACGCTCGGGCTGCTCGCGACCGCCCTCTTCCTCCTGACCTTCTGGCAACGCGTCTTCCACGGCCCGCGCGCCGGCGCCGCCACGCGCGCCTTCGCCGATGTGCGCGGCGTCGAACTCGCCGCGCTCGTTCCCCTCGTCGTCCTGATGGTTGTCCTCGGCGTCGCGCCGGGCCTGCTCACCCGGCTCTTCAACCCGCTCATCACCTCGTGGGCCGGACATCTCACGCTGCCATGAGAAGCAGTAAGCCCAAAGCTGTAAGCTCTACGAAGGCGTCTAAAAAGGCAGGGCGCGTTATCCTTAACGCGCCGCTCAGGACATGCGCACCCCGAGGGCACGGCGGCTTAAGGATTAGCCGCCCTACCTCCCAAGTCACTTTTTCGACGCCGTCTAAGCGCCCGGCTCGCCGGTGTTCTCCGCTGCGCCGTGACTTTGGCCGCGGCCAGATGCCCGAGCTTACCGCTTATCGCTTCCCGCTTATCGCCCTCCCGTCATGAACGCGCTCCCGTGGACCATCTACCTGTCCTTCGCCGGCGCGGCTCTCGCGCTGGTGGCCGGCGCGCGCTCGGCGGCGGCGGCACGCGGGGTCGCGCTCGTCACCGCACTCGCGAGCTTTGGCGCCACGCTCTACACTGCGGCGAGTTTCGTCCCGACCAAGGGCCTTCAAACCATCGTCAACACCCCGTGGGTGACCGAGCTCGGCATCCGCTACCATCTCGCGGCCGATGGCATCAGCCTCACGCTGCTCGTCCTCACCGGCCTCGCCGCCACCGCCGGCGTCCTGTTCTCGTGGAACATCACCGAGCGCACCGGCGAGTTCTTCGCCCTCTACCTCGCGCTGATCGGCGGCGTTTACGGCGTGTTCCTCAGTGCCGATGCTTTCGTCCTCTTCGTCTTCTACGAGATCGCGATCGTCCCGAAGTATTTCCTGATCGCGAACTGGGGGTCCACGAATCGCGAATACGGCGCGATGAAGCTCGTGCTCTATTCGTTTGCGGGCAGCGCGCTCGTCCTCGCCGGGCTCCTCTGGGCCTACGCTGCCGGCGGCGGCCGGAGCTTGGCCCTCGCTGACCTCGCCACCGCCGCCGCGAGCTTCTCCCGGCCGGAACAGCTCGGCATGTTCGCCCTCGTCTTCCTCGGCTTCGCCGTGCTCGCGGGCATGTTCCCCTTTCACACCTGGGCGCCCACCGGCCACGTCGCGGCGCCCACCGCCGCCTCGATGCTGCTCGCGGGCGTCGTGATGAAGCTCGGCGCCTACGGCTGTCTGCGGGTCGCCATGCCGTTGTTTCCGGTCGGCTTCGCCTATTTCCAGCCGTTCATCGCCTGGCTCGCGATCGCGGGCATCCTCTACGCCGGGCTCGTCGCGCTGGTGCAGGACGACTTCAAGTTCGTCATCGGCTATTCCAGCGTGAGCCACATGGGCTTCGTGCTGCTCGGGCTCGCCGCCGCGAATTCGCAAGCCGTGAGCGGCGCGGTGCTCCAGATGTTCTCGCACGGCGTCATCGCCGGCCTCCTGTTCGCCGTCGTCGGCCGGATGGTCTACGAACGCACGCACACGCGGCAGCTCGCCGATCTGCGGGGATTGCCGCTGCACCGGTTGATGCCTTTCGCCGCGCTCACCTTCGTCCTCGGCGGCCTCGCGTCGATGGGCATGCCCGGCTTCAGCGGCTTCCCCGCCGAGCTCACGATTCTGATCGGCACGTGGAAAACCTCACCGCTCTGGGCGACCTTCGCCGCGGGCGGCGTGCTGGTGGCCGCCGCCTTCACCCTGCGCGTCATCCACGTTTCCTTCTTCGGCAACACCGCGGCCGCCACGACCTGCGCCGTGCCCGATCATCCTTACGCGCCGATCTCGTGGCCGGAAAAAGCCGGCGCCCTGCTGCTCATCGCCGCCACCGTCTATGTCGGTTTGAAGCCTGACGTCCTGCTCAACTGGATCACGCCCGCGCTCCAATCGCCGCTCATGCAGGCCGTGCTGAAAGGAGGCCAGCCGTGAACCTCGATTACACCGAGCTGCTCCACGCCTTCCTGCCCGAGGCTTCGCTCATCATCGGCGCCCTCGTCGTCCTCGGCCTCGATCTCACGATCGCGCGCCAACACGACGCCGCGACGCGCCTGACGACCTCCGTCTGGATCGCGCTCATCGCCCTCGCCGCCGCGGCCTATCACTCCTTTCACGCCGGCACCGGTGGTGACGCCTTCGGCGGCGTGCTCGTCCTCGATTCCCTCACGCGGGCGACACGCCTCGGCGTGCTGGTGCTCGCCGGACTGACGCTCGCGCTCGCCCCCGGCGTGTCCCGGCTGCGCCATCCCGCCGAGTATGTCGCCATCGTGCTCTTCGCCACCTGTGGCTTCACCGTGATGGCCGCCGCCCAGCAGCTCCTCGTCGCCTTCCTGGCCCTCGAACTCGCCAGCCTCTCGCTCTACGTGCTCGCCGGCTACGACAAATCCCGCCGGGAATCGGCCGAGGCCGCGCTGAAATATTTCCTCTTCGGCGGCATGTCCGCCGCGTTCCTCCTTTTCGGCTTCAGCCTGATCTACGGCCTCACCGGCTCGATCGAGTTCGGCGAGATCGCGCAGCAGCTCAGCGTGATGCCCGCCAATCCGCTGCTCGTCGTCGCGCTCGTGATGGTGCTGGTGGCGTTCGGCTTCAAGGCCGCCGCCGCGCCGTTCCACCTCTGGGCGCCGGATGTCTATGCAGGCGCGCCCGCGCCCTCGGCTGCGCTCATCGCGTCGGCCTCGAAGCTCGCGGGCTTCACCCTCTTCGTCCGCCTGCTCTGGGTGGGCTTCGGGCCTTCGGCCGGCGCCCACAGCACCGTCAGCGCGCCCGGCTGGATCACCATCGTCGCCATCCTCTCCGCCGTCTCGCTGCTGCTCGGCAATCTCGCGGCGCTCGCGCAAGGCAACGTCCGCCGGCTCCTCGCGTATTCGGCGATTGCACACGCCGGCGCGCTCCTGCTCGGCGTCATCGCCGCCGGCCGCTCCGGCCCCGGCCCGCTGTTCTACTACGCCGCGACCTACGGCCTCGCCACCGTCGGCGCCTTCGGCGTCATCGCCGTCGTCGAGCGCAGCGGCCGCTGCCAGCAACTCACCGATCTCGCCGGCCTGCACCGCCGCTCGCCGCTGCTCGCGCTGTGCCTGCTGGTCTTCGTGCTCTCGCTCGCCGGCATTCCGCCGCTGGCGGGCTTCTTCGGCAAATTCATCGTCTTCGCCGCCGCCCTGAAACTCGGCGGGCTCGGCACGAGCGCCGGCTGGCTCGCGCTGCTCGCGATCGCGATGAGTGCCGTCGGGCTCTACTACTACCTGCTCATCCTCAAGCAGGCCCTCGTGGCGAAACCCGCCGCCGCGGCCGGACCCATCGCCGTGAACGCCTGGTCCGCGTGCGCGCTCGTCGCGGCCGCGCTCGGCCTGCTCGTCCTCGGCGTGCTTCCATCGCTCCTGCTGCGGCAGTTCTGAGTCACGTTCCCCGGCCGGCGGCACCGATCGCCGGCGGGCCCGGTCCCGAACGCCACAAATCGGGGCGTTGGACAATTTCTGCGCAGCAATGGGCATTTCGCGCACGGCGAGGCGACAACGGACGCGGTAGGGTCGGACATGCCCAACCCGAATGACCGCGCCCCCGGCAACGTATCCGGGCCCTATTACATCGATTCGAGCTGCATCGATTGCGATCAGTGCCGTGCGCTGGCTCCCGACACTTTCGCCCGCAACGAGGACACCGGCCTGGGCTACGTGAAACGCCAGCCCTTGGCGGATGAAGAGATCGCGCTGGCGGAAGAAGCGCGCGCCGCCTGCGCCACCCAGTCGATCGGCAACGACGGCAATTGAGCCGGGCCGAAGCGGTTGAGACGCCGGAAGCGGAACTCCCGACGGCCGCGGAATAGTGAACGGGGAAAGCGGCCGGCCGCCGGAATGCGCGGGCCGGCGCCGGGGGCGTTGCGGAATCACACCGGGCCTTCGTCTGCGCCGCGACCATCGGCTCCCCTTTTTGGCCCGGCAGCAATCGCTCGCGGCCAACCGCCAAGGCCGCGCCGCCGCGGCCCGCGCCGCACCGCGGCGGGTGAGGCGCCACGCGCCGCGGCTTCGCTTTTTGCCGATGGCAATCGACGCACTGTTTGCCCGCTCCTTCGCAAGATATGAGGACCAATCGCCAACGCATGCGAGGCGGCACGTGGAATTCTCTGCCATGATGGGCCCCACAACGATGAGCGAGGTTCTCTCAGTCGATCTGGTCTATATTTTCGCCTTCTTTCTGGCGGGCCTGGCCTTCGCCTTCGGCCCGTTTGTCATCGTCTATTTCCTAGCGCCGCGCTGGACCCGCAACACGCTCGACAAGACCGGCCAGGCCATCGAGTGCGGCATGGATCCGATCGGCGACGCGTGGATTCGCTACAGCGCCGTCTACTATCTGTATGCCCTCGTGTTCGTCGCGTTCGCCGTCGACGTCCTTTTTCTCATCCCGGTCGCGCTCGTCTACGGACGGGAGTTCGCCTACCGCGACCTGGTGGCCCTGACCCTCTTCCTGGGAATCCTCTCCCTCGTGATCGTCTACGCCTGGAAAAAAGGAGTCTTCGAATGGAACCGTCGTTGAACCCCCGGCCCGAAATCCCCGTCGAGTGTTCGCAGATCGCGAAGTTCGCGAAGCTCGACGATCTGCTGGCGCTCGGCCGCGCCAATTCACTCTGGCCGCTGACCTTCGGCCTCGCGTGCTGCGCGATCGAGATGATGGCCGCCGGCATGGCGCGCTTCGATCTGTCGCGCTTCGGGGCGGAGGTCTTCCGCCCGTCCCCGCGCCAGGCCGACGTGATGATCGTCGCCGGCACGGTGAACAAGAAAATGGCCCCGGCGATCAAGCTCCTCTACGACCAGATGCTGGAGCCGAAGTGGGTCATCGCCATGGGCAACTGCGCGCTCTCCGGCGGCCCGTTCGTCTATCCGGGACAATACGCCGTGGTGGAGGGCGTGGACAAACTCTTCCCCGTCGACGTCTACGTGCCCGGCTGCCCGCCCCGCCCCGAGGCCCTGATCGAGGGAATTCTGAAGCTCGAGGAGAAAATCACCGGCAAGCGCCGCTTTCCGGTCGCGCAACTGAAGGAATGAAGCCGACGCTCGAAACCCTCACCGCGCAGTTCGGTCGGCTGGTGCCGGAATCCGTGTCCGCGCCGACGCCCGCACCCGCCCCCGTCGCCGCCGCCAGCGTCCCCGCCGCGCCGGCCGCAACCCTCGCTGCCCCCGTGCCCGCCGCACCCGTCACGCCCGCCGTGCCGGCCGCTCCGCCCCCCAGTCCGATCCAGGTGACCAGCCATGCGGCCAAGGGCTACGATCTCGATATCACCGTGCCGCCGCAGGAGGTCGCCGCCGCCGCGCTGATCCTCGATCACGACGGATTCGCGCTCGATACCGTGACCGGCGTCGACTGGCTCGCGCAGAACCAGATGGAGGTGGTCTACGACTATTTCCACCCGACCGTGCCGCTGCGGGTCGTCGTCCGCACGCGGCTGCCGCGCGCGACGCCCGAGCTCCCGACGATCAGCAACGTGTTCCCCGGGGCAAACTGGCACGAGCGCGAGACGCACGATTTCTACGGCATCCGCTTCACCGGCCATCCGAACCTCAAGCCGTTCCTCCTGCCGGAGGACGCCAATTTTCACCCGCTGCGAAAGGACTACCAGCCATGATCGCCGAAAAGAACTTCGTTCCGGCGCCCGGAGCGGATCCTTCCCGCCCGGCGTCCGCGCCCGGGGAAACCTTCGTGCTCAATCTCGGCCCGCAGCATCCGGCGGCGCACGGCGTGTTGCGCGTCCTGATGACCATGGACGGCGAGTGGATTCAGCGGGCCGAACCGATCATCGGCTACATCCACCGGATGCACGAGAAGATGGGCGAGAACCGGACGTGGGCCAAGTTCCTCCCCAACACCAGCCGGATCGATTACCTCTCCGCGATGCACTACACCCACGCGTTCGTGGGTGCGGTCGAGCGCGCCATGAAAATCGAGGTGCCGCTGCGCGCGGAATACGCCCGCGTCATCACCTCGGAACTGAACCGCATCTCCAGCCACATGGTGTGGTGGGGCGCGCTCCTCCTCGATCTCGGCGGCTTCACGCCCATCCTCTACGCCTTCGACGACCGCGAGAAGATCCTCGATCTGCTGGAGGGCCTCTGCGGCGCCCGGCTCACGTATTGTTACTACCGGTTCGGCGGCCTCTACAACGACGTCGACGACGCGTTCCTCCAGGGCACGCGCGATTTCGTGAAGCACATGCAGCCGCGGCTGAAGATGTATCGCGACCTCGTCACGGACAACATCATCCTGCGCCAGCGCCTCACCGGCATCGGCGCCATCAGCGCGGAGATGTGCCGGAAGTATGGCGCGACCGGCCCCGTCATCCGCGGTTCCGGCGTGGCCTACGACGTCCGCCGCGCCGAACCCTACTCGGTGTATCCGAAACTCGAGTTCAAGGTTCCGACCTACCCCGAGTGCGACTCGATGGCGCGCTACCTCGTCCGCATGGACGAGATGGAGGAGAGCCTTAAGATTATCGGGCAGGCGCTCGATCAGATTCCAGCCGGTCCCTTCATGGCGGCGAAAGTCCCCCGCGTGCTCAAGCTGCCGCCCGGCGACACTTGCTACGCCGTCGAGGCCGCGCGCGGCCGCTTCATGATCCGCATCGTGAGCGACGGCAAGGAGATGCCCTACCGCGTCAAGCTGCGGACGCCGTCGTTCTCCAATCTCAGCCTCTACGAGGAGGCGAGCCAGGGCATGATCCTGCCCGATGCTCTCGCGATGATGGGCAGCCTCGATCTGGTCATTCCGGACATCGATCGCTGACCGCGCCCACCGATGACCTTTCTCACCCTCGAGCCCATCCGGATCCTGCTTTATCTCGTCGGCATCTGCGCGTTCGTCGGCGGCAACGCCGCCTATCTCGTCCTCGCCGAACGCAAGGGCGCCGGCCGCATCCAGCGCCGGCCCGGTCCCAACGAGGCGGGCTACGCCGGCCTGCTCCAGCCCCTCGCCGACGGCCTCAAGCTCCTCGCGAAACAGATCATCGTGCCGCCCGGCACCGACGGGCTGCTCTTCCGGCTCGCGCCGCTCATGGTGATGGCCCCGCCGCTGATGTGCCTGGCGACCATCCCGTTCGCGGAGAACCTCGTCGCGCGCAATCTCAACATCGGTCTGCTCTTCGTCTTCTCCTTCGGCTCGATCAACGTGATGGCGCTGATGCTCGGCGGCTGGGCCTCGCGCAACAAATACGCGATCATCTCGGCGGCGCGCGTCGTCTCGCAGAGCGTCGCCTACGAGATCCCGATGCTCCTCGTCGTGATCACCGTGCTCATGATGACCGGCACGATGGATCTCAACGAGATCATCAAACAACAGGCCCACGGGTTCTGGAACTGGAATATCCTGCGCGGCATCTGGGACTTTTCCGCCGGCCACATCGGCGCGAATCCGCTGATGCCGGTGACCTTCCTGATTTTCTTCACCTGCATGCTGGCGGAGACGAACCGGGCGCCGTTCGACATGGCGGAAGCGGAGAGCGAGCTGGTCGCCGGCGCGTTCACCGAATACGGCGGGATGGGTTTCGGCGTGTTCTTCATGGCGGAATACGCCAACATCGTCGTCGGCTGCTGCCTCGCCACCGTGCTCTTCCTCGGCGGCTGGCAGAGCCCCATCGGCGTGCTCTCCGGCGGCCTCTGGGGCCTCGGCTGGTTCCTCGCGAAAACGTATGCGCTGATCATGACCGTGATCTGGATCCGCTGGACGTTTCCGCGCACGCAGTTCTACCGGCTGCTCAATCTCTCCTGGAAAATCCTCATCCCCCTCTCGCTGGTCACCCTCCTGTTGACCGGCGTGATGATGAAGCTGCCGCTCTTGTGGCGGACCATTTTCGGAGCCTGACCCATGAGCTTGCTCACCGCAGTCCGGGAAACTCTCAGCGGCTTCAAGAGCCTGCTGGTCGGCATGCGCATCACGGCGCGGGAGGCGACGAAGCCCCTCATCACCGTGCAGTATCCGCACGACACGCTGAAGATGCCGGCGCGCTTCCGCGGGCACGTCAAACTCGTGCTCGATCCGGAGACAGGCAAGGCGCGCTGCACCGCCTGCGGGCTCTGCGCCCGCGCCTGTCCCAGCGGCTGCATCGTCCTCGAGGGCGTCAAGCGCGAGGGTGACAAACGGAAATCCATCGCGAAATACGACCTGGATTTCACGAAGTGCAGCCTCTGCGGCTCGTGCGTCGAAATCTGCGCGAGCGATGCGCTCGACTTCTCCAAGGACTACAACGTCGTCAGCATGAACCGGGAGGACTTCTCCCACCTCGATCTCTACAAGCGCATCGACGCCGAGACGAAGGCCTGGGCCGAGACGCATCCGCAGCCGGCCGTGGTCGCCGCACCGGCCACGTCAGCCGCTCCGGTCGCTCCCGTTGCTCCAGCCACCCCAGCCACCCCGGCCACGCCGCCGGCCGCCGCCGCGGTGCCGGTTCCCGTCATCGCGGCACGCGCGGCTGTTTCTCCCGCCGCCGCGAAAGCCACCGAAAGTCCTGCGGCTCCCGTCGCGGCGAGCGCCCTCCCGGCCGGGCCGAAAACGCCATGAGCACCATGCCGTTCGCCCCGTATATTGTCGCCAGCGTCTTCGCCCTCGCCGTGGGCGCCACGCTCGGCGGCGCCCTGATCGCCGTGCTCACGATGCGGCTCATCCGCGCGGTCTGCGGCCTGATGATCTGCTGCCTGGGCCTCGCCGGGCTCTACTATTTTCTGAACAGCCCGTTCCTCGCGCTGATGGAGATCCTGATCTACGTCGGCGCAGTCTGCGTCACGATCGTCTTCGCCGTGATGCTCGCCGAGCCGGACGAGCCGAAGCAGACCGCCGGCGCCCGCGGCTGGCTGTGGAGCGGCTTGATGCTCGGCGTATCCGTCGTCATCGGCGCGAGTCTCGCGCGGCTCAGCCTGCAGGGTCCCTGGCCGACGCCGGCCGCCCGTCTGAACGACGGCTCGGTCGCCGCCATCGGCCGCTCCCTCCTCACGACCTACAGCCTCGCGTTCGAACTGATCTCGCTGCTGCTGCTGCTCGCCATCCTCGGCGCGCTCGTGATTGCGCGGACCGGACGGACCGCCGTGAAAACCGACGCGCCGCAGCCCCCCGCGCCGCCGGTGCGTCCCGCGCCCGATCCCGAGCCGGTGCTCGCCGGCAAGTGAGCGCCCGACGCCGCCTCCCATGAATCCGCTGCATCTCCACGAACATCCCGCCGCCTACCTCGTGCTCGCGGCCGTGCTGCTCGCCATCGGCATCTTCGGCTTCCTGCACCGCCGCACCCTGATCGGCATGCTGATCTCGGGCGAAATCATCTTCGCGGCGGCGTCCTTGAATATCATGGCGGTGAACCGCTTCTTCGCGCCCGACCCCGCGGCCGGCCAAATCTTCGTCTTGTTCATCATGGGACTCGCCGCCGCCGAGGTGGCCATCGCGCTGAGCATCATCATCGCGGTGTATCGCAACTATCGCTCCATCGCCACGGCGGAGCTTTCCGAACTCAAGGGATAGCGCGTGCCAGCCACGACCGACATCCGACTCCTCCTCTCGCTGGCGGTGCCGCTCATCGGTGCCGCCCTCATCATGGTCGCGGGGAAAAAACCCAACCTGCGCGAGGGCATCTCGCTCGTCACGGCGCTCGTGCTCGCCGCGTTCGTCGCCTCGCTCATCCCGGCGGTCACGCGCGGCGAGCCGCTGCGCTACACGCTGTGCGAGCTGCTGCCCGCAGACATCGCGGGCAACTTCACCCTCGCGGGACACTCGACCGCGCTGACGTTCGCGCTGCGGGCGGACTCGCTCTCGATGATCTTCGCGATTGTCGCCTCGTCGCTGTGGGTGCTCACGGTCTTCTACTCGGCCGGCTACATGCGCGGCCTGCAGGAGCACGCCCAGACGCGCTTCAGCGCCTGCTTCGCACTCGCGCTCTTCGGCGCCATCGGCTGCGCCTTTTCCGACAATCTCCTCACGCTCTACCTGTTCTACGAGATCGTGAGCATCTCGACGTATCCGCTCGTCGCCCACCACCAGGACGAGGAAGGCTACGAGGGCGGGAAAAAGTATCTCATCTATCTGACCACGACGGCGAAGGCGCTCGTCCTGCCGGCGATGGTGCTGATCTACGTCCTCTCGGGCACGCTCGACTTCGCGACCAACGCCCACACCGGCATCATCCCCGTCTCCGCGCACAACGGCGTCGTCACCGTCCTCTACGCCTGCTGCATCCTCGGCTTCGCCAAGAACGGCGTGATGCCCTTCCACCACTGGCTGCCGGGCGCCATGGTCGCGCCGACGCCCGTGAGCGCCCTGCTCCACGCCGTCGCCGTCGTGAAGGTCGGCGTCTTCTCGACCGTGCGCGTGATGCTGCACGTCTTCGGCGTCGACGCGATGGACCGCCTCAACCTCGGGCTGCCGACGGCCTACTTCGTCTCCATCACCATCCTCGTCGCGTCGATCATCGCGCTGACCAAGGACAACCTGAAGCTGCGCCTCGCCTACTCCACCGTCAGCCAGCTCTCCTACATCATTCTCGGCGTGGCGCTCCTGACGCCGACCGGCGTGGAGGGCGGACTCGTCCACATCGCCAACCACGCCTTCGCCAAGATCACGCTCTTCTTCTGCGCCGGGGCGATCTACGTCGCGTCGCACAAGAAGAACATCTCCGAGATGAGCGGACTGGGCCGCGTGATGCCGTTCACCTTCGGCGCCTTCGCGCTCGCCTCGCTCGGGATGATCGGCGCGCCGCCCGTCGGCGGGTTCACCTCGAAGCTCTACCTGCTCGTCGGCGCCCTGGACGCCGGGACCATCGGGATCATGCTCGTGCTGATCGCCAGCACCGTGCTGAACACCGCCTACTTCGCGCCGGTGGTCTACCAGGCGTTCTTCGGCAAGGCGCCGCCGGCGAACGGGCACGAGGCCCACGGCCACGCCACGACCGCCCATGCCCACGGCGAGGCGCCGCTGGCGATGGTCATCCCGCTCTGCGTGACCGCGGTCGCCTCCGTCGCGATGGGCTTCTATCCGGATTTCTTCATGCGCTTTGCGCACGCCGTGCTGCCATGAAAACTCAATGTAGCGAGCCTCGGGTAGCGAGTAGCGAGCATCGGGCTTCGCCCGCTCTACCGCCCCACTCCTCGCTGCTGCCTGCTCGCTACTCGCTACCCGCCACCCGCTGCTTTGCGCCATGAAACTCGTCCGGCTCATTGATTTTCTACGCGACCGGATGAAAACCGTCGTGCGCGTGTGCGCCGTCGCGCTCTTCGCCCTCGTAGTGATCGACGCCCTGCCCTTCCTGGTCGACAAGCACCATGCGCACACCGCGGTGGAGAAATTCCCGCTCTTCTGGGCCGGCTTCGGCTTCGTGGCCTGCGTCGTGATTATTCTCGCCTCCAAGGCGTTCGGCAAGGCGGGCATCATGCAGCGGGAGGACTTCTACGATGAGTAATTTCTGGCTCCATCCCGCGCTGATCCTGCTGGCCGGCGGCGCCCTCCTGCCGCTCGTCCCGCGGCGCTTCAAGCTGCCCTACCTGATCCTCGTGCCGGTCCTGCTCTTCGTGCGCACGCTGCTGCTGGGCAAGGGCGTGTTCGGCGAGGTTTCGTTCCTGCAATGGACCCTCACCTTCGGCCGCGTCGACTCGCTGAGCTTGGTTTTCGGATACATCATGGCCATCGCGTGCCTCATCGGCACGCTCTATGGCGCGCACGTGAAGCGCGACGCCGAGCACATCGCGGCGTGGACTTACGCCGCCGGTTCCCTCGGCGCCATCTACGCCGGCGACTTGCTCACGCTGTTCCTGTTTTGGGAGGTGATGGCGTTTTCCTCGGTCTTCCTCGTCTGGTTCCGCGGCACGCAGAAGGCGCAGAACGCCGGCTACCGCTACCTGCTCGTCCACGTGACCGGCGGCGTGACGCTCCTCGCCGGCATCATGCTGCACGTGCACGCGACCGGGAGCTGGGCGTTCAATCTCTTCGACGTCCAGCACCCGACGCTCGCGACGTGGCTGATGCTCTCGGGCGTGCTGCTCAACGCCGCCGTGCCGCCGCTGCACGCCTGGCTGCCCGATGCCTATGGCGAAGGCACGTTCAACGGCTCCGTTTTCCTGAGCGCCTTCACGACCAAGACCGCCGTCTACGCGCTCTGCCGCGGGTTCGCCGGCATGGACATCCTCGTGCCGGTCCTGCTCTTCGTGCGCACGCTGCTGCTGG
>Ga0163144_10012110_pt1 | contig 18160 bp, 17 predicted proteins | sample OliLak19BULKMAT1_FD_123175 | JGI IMG/M metagenome (GOLD analysis project Ga0163144, IMG submission 123175) | Freshwater microbial mat bacterial communities from Lake Vanda, McMurdo Dry Valleys, Antarctica - Oligotrophic Lake LV.19.BULKMAT1 | ecosystem: Environmental > Aquatic > Freshwater >... | reverse complement strand
CGTCGACCAGCGAGCCCTTCTGCTGCACGTGCTCGCCGAGAACCTCGCGCAGCGCCTTGTGCATCAGGTGGGTGGCGCTGTGGTTGCGCACCGTGCGGGCGCGACGCTCGACGTCGACCCGGGCGTCGAGCGTATCGCCGACGCGGATCTCGCCTTCGACGATCCGGCCCTCGTGGCCGAACACCGCCGCCTGGATCCTGACCGTGTCTTCGACCAGGACCCGCGACGTGGCGTTGCGCAACTCGCCGGTGTCGCCGACCTGGCCGCCCGACTCGGCGTAGAACGGGGTGTGGTCGAGGACGACGACCGCGTCGTCGCCGGCCCGCGCCGACGTCGCGGCGCTGCCGTCGACGTAGAGCGCGAGCACCGTGGCGTGCTCGTGCGCCAGGCCGTCGTAGCCGTGGAAGGTGGTCGCGCCGCCGCTGTATTCGAGTCCCTGCGCCACCTTGAACTTGCCCGCGGCCCGGGCCTGCTCGCGCTGCCGCGCCATCGCCACCTCGAAGCCGGCGGTGTCGACGGCGACGTCGCGCTCGCGACAGACGTCGGCGGTGAGGTCGAGCGGAAAGCCGTAGGTGTCGTGCAGCTTGAAGGCGATGTCGCCGGCCAGCACCCGGCCGGCGCCCGAGGGCGGCAGCGAGGCGATCGCCGCCTCGAGGATCTCCATGCCGTTGGCGATCGTCTGGAAGAAGCGCTCCTCCTCCTGCCTCAGCACCTCGGTGGCACGCTGCTGCTCGCGCCGCAGCTCGGGATAGGCATCGCCCATCTCCGCCGCCAGCGCGGCCACGAGGGTGTGGAAGAACGGCTTTCGCGCGCCGAGCTTGTAGCCGTGGCGGATCGCCCGGCGGGTGATCCGGCGCAGCACGTAGCCGCGGCCCTCGTTGCCCGGGATGACGCCGTCGACGACGGTGAAGGTGCAGGCGCGGATGTGGTCGGCGATGACCTTGAGCGACGGCGAGCCCGGGTCGGCGGCGCCGGCGCCCGCCCGATCGACCGCCTGCCTGGCCGCGGCGAGCAGGGTCACGAACAGGTCGATCTCGTAGTTCGAGTGCACGTGCTGCAGCACGGCGGTCAGCCGCTCCAGGCCCATGCCGGTGTCGACGCTCGGCTTGGGCAGCCTGTGCATCACGCCCGCCTCGTCGCGGTTGAACTGCATGAACACGTTGTTCCAGATCTCGATGTAGCGGTCGCCGTCCTGCTCGGGACTGCCGGGCGGGCCGCCCTCGACCTCGGGACCGTGGTCGTAGAAGATCTCGCTGCTCGGGCCGCACGGGCCGGTGTCGCCCATCATCCAGAAGTTGTCGGAGGCGAAGCGCGCGCCCTTGTTGTCGCCGATGCGCACGATCCGCTCGGCCGGCAGGCCGATCTCGTTCTTCCAGATGTCGTAGGCCTCGTCGTCCTCGGCGTAGACGGTTGCCCAGAGCTTTTCCTTCGGCAGCTTGTAGACCTCGGTCAGCAGCTCCCAGGCGTACTTCAGCGCGTCTTTCTTGAAGTAGTCGCCGAAGCTGAAGTTGCCGAGCATCTCGAAAAAGGTGTGGTGCCGCGCGGTGTAGCCGACGTTCTCGAGGTCGTTGTGCTTGCCGCCGGCGCGGATGCACTTCTGCGCCGTCGCCGCGCGCAGGTAGGAGCGCTTGTCGAAGCCGAGGAACACGTCCTTGAACTGGTTCATCCCGGCGTTGGTGAAGAGCAGCGTCGGGTCGTCGCCGGGAACCACCGGGCTCGAGGCGACGACGGTGTGGCCCTTCGACTCGAAGAATTTGAGGAACGTGGAACGGATTTCGGCGGCTCTCATCGGGATGCTGGGGTCTCGCAGGCGGGGCGGCGCGGGGGCGCGGCGAAGCCGCAATGGTAGGGGGTGGAGATCGGGGCGCCGGCTTGAGCAGGTATTCGACCGGGGCGGTGTTGTTTCGTCCGTGCTGGATCGGGGCGGCGGGGCGTTCTGCTCCGCTCATGTCCCCCGATCCGGCGCTGCGCCCCGGATCTCCTCCTTTACTTCGCTCCGCAGAGCACCCCACCGCCCCGATCCAGCCCCACCGCCGTCAAATCCTGGGCGGCAACGGGATGCCAGGTGCATGGGACGGGCGACGTAGCGAAGTAAAGGAGGAGAAGGCGGCCGCAGGCCGCCTTCGGGGGACATGAGCGGAGTCGCCCGCCCCGTGCTCCTGGCCGCGTCGAACGAACGAGCCGGCGACTAGGCTTCGTCGTTGGCCGCGATCCGCAGCTGGCCGGCGGGGTCCTGGAGCGCCGCGGGTCCCGCGGGGGTCAGTGTCGGCGCCGCCGCGGCCAGGGCCAGGGCGCGGCGGAGCAGACGCTCGGCCTGATTGCCGTCCTGCGGGTAGTGGGCGATGCCGACCGCGATCGGCACCGAGCGCAAGCTGCCGCCGACCCGGATCGGCGCGGCGACCGCCTCGACCAGCTTGTCCGCGACCCGGGCGGCATCGGCCGGCGCGAGCAAGGTGCCGAGGACGACCGCGAAGCCTTCGCCATCGATCGCGGCGACGACGTCGCTGGCGCGGACGCCGGCGCGCAGCCGGACCGCGATCTTGCGGCGCAGCAGCTCGGCCTCGTCGCCGGCGCCGTTCGCCGACGGCAGCTCGATCCGGAGGGCGAGCACCGCCATCGGCGACGGATCGCGCTCGCGCAGGGCGAGCAGCTGGCTCAGGTGCTCCACCAGCTGGCGGCGATGCGGCAGGCCGGTGCCGGGGTCGGTGGCGTAGGCCGGCTCGCGGCCTTCGCCGCGGCGCCGCCGCTCGAGGGCGAAGCGCACCCGGCGCCAGCCGGAGGCGCCGAGCAGCTCGTCGGGCCCGAGCACGTCCTCGGCGCCGCTGCGCAGCCAGCCGAGCATGTGCTCGGCCTCGGGCTCGACCACCACCACGACCAGCGCGGCCCGCGCCGCGATCGCCTCCACCTCGGCGGCGGTGGCGACGACGCCGGCGGCGTCGAGCACGATCGCGTCGTAGGGCAGATCGCCGCTGAGCATCGCCTCGGCCTCGGCCAGGGTCGCGGCCAGATCCGCCGATGGCGCGGAGCCGGGGCCGCAGTGGCGGCCGGCGAACGCGGCCAGCTGCGGCGTCGCGCCGATCAGGAGAAGGCGAAGCGACGAGTGCATGAGTCGACGAACGTTCGAAGCCTGCGCCGGGCGGCGTGAGCCCTGCCGCGCGCGCCGCTGCCGCGGGGCGCTACTTGGCGCGCGGCGCCGCCGCCGGCGCCGGCGCCGGGGCACGGCGCCCGCGCTGCGCGCTGTTGACGTCTGAAGGGGTTTCCGCGCCGACGGTATCCGAGCCCGGCCGCGCGCCGGCGTTGTTCTGGAACAGGGGCGAGGCGTCGATCGCCGCCGCCGAGCGCCCGCCGGCGCCCTTGTTGCTGAAGCCGAGGGCGGCGAACAGCTGGCTCTCCCCGTTCGACAGCAGATCGGGGCAGCCGGTCTCGTCGGGAATCATGACCATGTGGCCGCCGGAGAACCGGCCGCGAAGGCCGTCCGAGATCGGCCGCGACAGGTCGACCGGCGGAACGGTCGAGCGGTAGACGAGATCGTTCTTCGGGCCGTACACGAAGTAGCAGCTGGCCGAGGCGGCTGCGGGCAGCGCGCCGGCGGCAGCGACGGCGAGCAAGGCGATGATGGATTTCGTCATGTCCGACTCCTGATCGTGAATCCGCACACTGTACGTTCAGTTCGACTTCCGGGCCACCACAGGCGAAGGCAGCGGCGAGGGCAGCGGGGAGGGCAGCGGCGTTCGACCGAGCGCGCGGCCCGTCCTGGGCACGTCGCTGGCGCCGGCCGCGACCGGCGTCGGCGCCGGTCGTCCGTTCGGCAGCATCATCAGCCGGCCGCCGCTCTGCCCCAGCCCGGCGCAGGGCGCCTGCTGCAGCGCGAAGCTCACGCCGTCCGGGCACCGATAGATCTGTGCGGCCACCGGAAAACAGGCCAGCGCAGCGACCCAACCGGTCGCCGTGGCCGCGAGCAATCGTCGTCGCATCCGCTCCCTTCTGCATTCGAGGAGGCACTGTAGGCGGCGGGCGCGTGCCGTGGCGGCAAGGCTTCGTGAACGCCGACACGGTCGCCTCGCGATCCTGTCCCGCCGGTAGCCGACGCCGGGGCGTTGCGACCTCGGCGGCGGCGACGGCTATTCGATGAACAGGGTTGCCGGTGCCTCGAGGAAGCCGCGCAGGGCCTGGACGAACCGGGCGGCATCGATGCCGTCGACGATCCGATGGTCGAACGACGACGACAGGTTCATCAGCAGCCGCGGCACCACCGCGCCGCCGCGAAACATCGGCCGCTCGACGATGCGGTTGACGCCGACGATCGCCACCTCGGGATGGTTGATCACCGGCGTCGTGGCGATGCCCCCGAGCGCGCCCAGGCTGGTGACGGTGATGGTCGAGCCGGTGAGCTCGTCGCGGCTCATCTTGCCGCCGCGCGCCGCCGCCGCCAGCCGCGCCACCTCGGCGGCGCTCGCCCACAGGTCCAGCCCTTCGGCGTGGCGCAGCACCGGCACCATCAGGCCGACCTCGGTCTGGGTGGCGATGCCGACGTGAACCGAGCGATGGCGGGTGACGACGCCGGCGTCGTCGTCGAAGCGGGCGTTGACCTGGGGAAACTCGCGCACGCCGTGCACCAGGGCGCGCAGCAGGAAAGGGAGCAGCGTCAGCTTCGGCCGCTGCCCGGCCCATTTCGTGTTCAGCCGCGCGCGCAGGTCCTCGAGCTCGGTCACGTCGATCTCCTCGACGTAGCTGAAGTGCGGGATCCGGCGCTTCGACTCCTGCATCTTCTGCGCGATCTTGCGGCGCATGCCGATCACCGGAATCGCCTGCTCGTCCTCGCCCGCGACGGCGGCCGTCGCGACCGGCCGCGACGCCGGCGACGGTGCCGGGGCGCGCCTGGCGGCAGCCGCGGCCTCGAGATCGGCGTGGACGATCCGCCCGCCGGGGCCGCTGCCGGCCACGGCCTGCAGGTTCAGGTCGAGCTCCGAGGCGCGGCGACGTACCGACGGCGACGCCCGCGGGCGCTCGTGCGCCGGCAGCGCCGCCACCGCAGTCGCCCCGGTTGCCGCAGTCGCCGCGGTTGCCGCAGTCGCCCCAGTTACCGCGATTGCCGCAGTCGCGGCCGACGCAGTGCCCGAGGTCTCGGCGCCCGGCGCCATCCGCGTTGCGGCGGCGGGCTCCTGCGCCGCGGCGCCGTGGTCCGCCAGGGCGATCCGGATCAGCTCGGAGCCGACGGCGAGCGTCTGGCCGACCTCGCCGCCGAGCGACATCACCGTGCCCGCTACCGGCGACGGGATCTCGACGCTCGCCTTGTCGGTCATCACGTCGGCGAGCGCCTGGTCCTCGACCACCGCGTCGCCCGGCTTGACGTGCCAGGCCACGAGCTCGACCTCGGCGATGCCCTCGCCGATGTCGGGCATCTTGATGACGCGAACGCCCATCAGGCCGCCTCCATCGCCCGGCGCATCGCCGCGCCGACCCGGTCCGGGCCCGGGAAGTAGGCCCACTCGAGCGAGTGCGGGTACGGCGTGTCCCAGCCGGTGACGCGCTCGACCGGCACCTCGAGGTCATAGAAGCAGTGCTCCTGCACCAGTGCCGCCAGCTCGGCGCCGAAGCCGCTGGTGCGCGTGGCCTCGTGGACGACGATGCAGCGCCCGGTCTTCTTCACCGAGGCGACGACGGCGTCGAGATCGAGGGGCCAGAGGGTGCGCAGGTCGACGATCTCGGCGTCGACGCCGGTCTCCTGCGCCGCCGCCTCGGCGACGAACACCATCGTGCCGTAGGTCAGCACCGTCAGGTCGCTCCCCGGGCGGAACACCGCGGCCCGGTCGAGCGGCACCGTGTAGTGGCCCTCGGGCACCTCGCCGAGCGGGTGCTTCGACCAGGCGACGATCGGCCGGTCGTGGTGACCGTCGAACGGGCCGTTGTAGAGCCGCTTGGGCTCGAGGAAGATGACCGGGTCGTCGTTCTCGATCGAGGCGATCAGCAGGCCCTTGGCATCGTACGGATTGGACGGGATCACGGTGCGGATGCCGCAGACGTGGGTGAACAGCGCCTCCGGGCTCTGGCTGTGCGTCTGCCCGCCGTAGATGCCGCCGCCGCAAGGCATGCGCACCGTGATCGGCGCGGTGAAGTCGCCGGCCGAGCGATAGCGCAGGCGCGCCGCCTCGGAGACGATCTGGTCCGAGGCCGGATAGAAGTAGTCGGCGAACTGGATCTCGACCACCGGGCGCAGGCCGTACGCGCCCATGCCGACCGCGGCGCCGACGATGCCGCCTTCGGAGATGGGCGCGTCGAACACGCGCGATGTGCCGTACTTCGCCTGCAGGCCCTCGGTGCAGCGGAACACGCCGCCGAAGTAGCCCACGTCCTGGCCGAAGACGACGACGTCCGGGTCGCGCTCGAGCATCACGTCCATCGCCGAGCGCAGCGCCTGGATCATCGTCATCCGCCGGCTTCCGGCAGCGACCGGCGAAGCCTCCCCGGCAGCGGGCGCGACCTGCGCGGGCTGGGTCGGGGCGTTCATGCCGAAGCCTGCCGCAGCTGGTCGTGCAGGTGCGGCGGCATCTCCTTGTAGACGTCCTCGAACATGGTCGCGAGCGGCGGCGTGTGGCCGTCGATGAGCGTGCCGTGACGCTCGGCCTCCTTCTGCGCCGCCGCGACCTCGGCCTCGAGCTCCTTCTGCGTCGCCGCGTGCTCCTCGTCCGACCAGGCGCCGATCGATATCAGGTGCCGCTTCAGACGCGCCACCGGATCGCCGAGCGGGAAGTGCGACCAGTCGTCGGCCGGCCGGTACTTCGACGGATCGTCCGAGGTCGAGTGCGCCGCTGCCCGGTAGGTCAGCCACTCGATCAGGGTCGGGCCGAGATTGCTGCGCGCCCGCTCGGCGGCCCAGCGCGACGCCGCCAGGACCGCGAGGAAGTCGTTGCCGTCGACCCGCAGCGAGGCGATGCCGCAGCCGACGCCACGCGCCGCGAAGGTGGTCGATTCGCCGCCGGCGATCGCCTGGAAGGTCGAGATCGCCCACTGGTTGTTGACGACGTTGAGGATCACCGGCGCGCGGTAGACATGGGCGAAGGTGAGCGCGGTGTGGAAGTCGGCCTCGGCGGTGGCGCCGTCGCCGATCCAGCCGGAGGCGATCCGGGTGTCGCCCTTGATCGCCGAGGCCATCGCCCAGCCGACCGCCTGGATGAACTGGGTCGCGAGGTTGCCGCTGATGCTGAAGAAGCCCGCCCGCTTGAGCGAGTACATCACCGGCAGCTGGCGGCCCTTCAGCGGATCGCCGCCGTTCGACATCAGCTGGCACATCATGTCGACCATCGAGACGTCGTCGCGAGCCAGCAGCAGGCCCTGCTGGCGATAGGTCGGAAAGCTCATGTCGCCGGCGTCGAGGGCGAGCGCATGCGCGGTGGCGATCGCCTCCTCGCCCAGGCACTGCATGTAGAACGAGATCTTCTTCTGCCGCTGGGCGATCAGCATGCGGGCGTCGAAGACCCGGGTCTTGAGCATCGCCCGCATGCCGCGCCGCAGCAGCCCGGGCTCGGCCTGCGGATTCCACGGGCCGACGGCGCGGCCTTCGTCATCGAGTACGCGCACCAGCGTGTAGGCCAGGTCGGTGGTGTCGGCCGGGGCGGCATTGAGCGGCGGCCGGCGCACTTCGCCGGCGGGCGACAGGCGGAGGTAGGAGAAGTCGGTCTGGCAGCCGGGCCGGCCGGTGGGCTCGGGCACGTGCAGACGCAGCGGTTCGTGCTGGCTCATGCGCATCATTCCTTCGCGCTCGATCGTGTCGGGCGGTGGTGCTCGAATCCGGGAAGACCACGGGGTGACCGCAGCTTCCCGAGGAAACCCATGATGGCACAGCCGGCGGTCCCGGCCGCGGTTCCCCTAGCGCACGAACTGATCGACGAAGGCGCCACCCAGGCCGTTGCCGTCGTAGTGGCGGCGGCACATCTCGATCTTCGTGAACACGTCTTCGTAGCCGGTCGTCTTGCCCGCCTCGTCGACATAGATCATGGCGCCGTGGATGTTGAAGAAGGTGATCATCTCCGTCGCCCCCGCCTGCTCGTCGACGACCAGGGTGTGGATCTCGCCCGGAGGCTCGTAGACGAAGGCGCCCTCGCGGGCGACCCAGTCGTGCTCGAGGTAGCGCCAGGCGCCGCGAATCACGTAGCCGGTGACCCACGACGGATGAATGTGCCGCGACAGCACCCCGGACCGTCGCACCCGCAGCAGGTTGCACCAGCTGCCGGTGACGGTGTTCAGCAGCAGCGGGCGGAACCACACGCCGGGCGCCTGCGGCACCCAGACGCGCTCGTCGTCGGGGATGGCCTGGACGGCGATCTCCGGCTGGATGCCGGGCAGCTGGACGATCATGGGACTTCTCCTTCAGGCGATCAGGTAGCCGCCGTCGACCGGCAGGACGACGCCGGTGACGAAGCGCGCCGCCGGGCTGGCGAGAAACAGCACCGGCCCGGCGACGTCCTCGGGCGTGCCCCAGCGGCCCATCGGCGTGCGCGCCAGGATCGGCCCGGAACGCACCGGGTCGTCCTGCAGCGCCTGGGTCAGCGGCGTCGCGATCCAGCCGGGGGCGACTGCGTTGACGCGGATCCCGTCGGCCGCATAGGCGATCGCCAGGCTCTTGGTCAGCTGGGCGACGCCGCCCTTGCTGGCGCTGTAGCCCGGCACCAGGCCGCCGCCGAAGAAGCTGAGCATCGACGCGGTGTTGACGATGCAGCCGCCCCGCGCTTTGAGGCCGGCGCGGGCGGCGCTGCAGACCCGCATCGTGCCGTTGAGATTGATGTCGACCGTCTCGGCGAAGGCGACCGGGTCGTGCTCGGCGCCGCGGCGGATGATGCCGGCGCAGTTGACGACGACGTCGAGCTCGCCGAGCGCGGCGACCAGCGCGGCGACCGACTCGCCGTCGCGGACGTCGAGCCGCTGCGTCTCGATACCGGGCGTGCCGCGCGCGGCGTCGACCTCGGCGTCGGTGGCGCCGGTGGCGACGACCGCATCGCCGAGCGCGGCGAAGGCGCGGGCGATGCCGGCGCCGATGCCGCCGGTAGCGCCGGTGACGAGGACGCGGCGCGCGCTCATGAGGCCGCCTTCAGCGCGGCGCGCACGTCGGCGGCCCGCGGGATCGGCGCCACCGCGCCGTAGCCCTGCGTCGACAGCGCCGCGGCCGCGGCGGCGTAGCGTCCGGCGTCGAGCAGCGAGTCGCCGGCGACGCGGCGGGCGACGAAGGCGCCGCCGAAGACGTCGCCGGCGCCGGTGGCGTCGACCGGCTTGCAGGCGAACGGCTCGATGCGATGCCGCTCGCCGGCGTCGGCGACGATCGCGCCCTGCTCGCCGAGCTTCAGCGCCACCGTCTTCGCGCCGAGCGCGAGGCAGTGGTCGACCAGCGCGTCCGGATCGTCGATGCCGGTGATCGCCAGGACGTCGTCGTAGCTGGGCAGGCAGATGTCGGTCAGCCGCATCACGTCGCTCATTACCGCCCGCGCCCGGTCGATCGACCAGAGCTTGAGCCGCAGGTTGGTGTCGAACGAGACCTTGACGCCGGCCTCGCGCGCCGCCTCGATCGCGGCATAGCCAGTGTCGCAGGCGCTCGCCGAGATCGCCAGCGAGATGCCCGAAAGATGCAGCACCTTCGCCGCCGCGATGCGATCGCGCGGCACGTCGGCCGGCGCCAGCCGGCTGGCCGCGGAACCGCTGCGGAAGAAGTGGAACTCGTGCCCGCGCGGACCGTGGGTGACGAAGTAGATCGCGGTGAAGGCGGCGGCGTCGGTGCGGACGCTGCCGTGGTCCACGCCCTCCTCGTCCCAGAGGGAGCGCAGCATCCGGCCGTTGTTGTCGTCGCCGAGGGCGCTGAAGTAGCCGACCCGCGCCCCCTGGCGGGCCGCGGCGATCGCGAAGTTGGAGCTGTCGCCGCCGAAGCCCTGCAGGTAGAGGCGACCGGCGCCCTCGCCGGTCTGGTTGAACTCGACCATGGGCTCGCCGTAGGCGAGGATGTCGAGCGTCGGGCTCACGTCAGATGCGGCCGTACTTGGCCAGGCCCTTGCGCAGCGACCGCTCGGCGATGATCAGCTTCGCCTGCTCCATCTCTCGAGTGTCGATCTCTGCCGCCATGGTCAGCACCTCCGTGGCCTGGGCGCGCGGCACCACGACGACGCCGTCGACGTCGCCGACGATGATGTCGCCGGGGTGCACGATGATGCCACCCACCCGCACCGGCACCTGCGAGGCCGCCGTCCGGTAGCGGCCCAGGGTCGTGCCAGGGCTGACGTCGAGGGCATAGATCGGAAAGCCGTAGTCGCGGCGAATCTCCACCAGGTCGCGCACGCCGCCTTCGAGCACCGCGCCGGCGTGGCCGTTGGCGACCGCGCCGGCGGTCATCAGCCCGCCCCAGACCGCCACGTCGGGCGTGCCCCCTTCGATGGCGATGACGATCACGCTGCCCTCCTCCGCCTCGTCGATCAGGTCGAGTGCGTGCTGCGGCGGCACGAACTCGTCGGTCGCGACCTCGAGCACCGTCGCCGCCGGGCCGCAGATCCGCTTGTCGTTGATGCGCGGCTTGATGCCGCTGCCCATGTAGCCGCGCCGGCCGCAGACCTTGTCGACCGCGTCGGCGATCGAGGCGATCGCCGCCTTGCCGAAGCCGTCGATCAGTTGGTTCAATTCCATGAAGTTACTCCGAAAGGATGGGGAACCGGTTCAGCCAGTGCAGCGGCGGCCCGCCGCGCAGCACCCGGACCGCCTCCTCGGCGGCCTTGCGCTGCACGTCGCGCATCGACTCTTCGCTGTACCAGCCGATGTGGTTCGTGACCACGACGTTGTCGAGAGAGAAGATGGGATGCGCCGGGTCGGGCGGCTCGCGCTCGAACACGTCGAGGCCGGCGCCGAGGATCCGGCGCGCCGCCAGTGCACCGGCGAGCGCGTCCAGATCGACGAGGCCGCCGCGCGCCGTGTTCACCAGTACCGCCGTCGGCCGCATCAGGGCGATGCGGCGGGCGTCGATCAGGTGCCGGGTCGCGTCGTTCAGCGGCGCATGCAGCGAGATCAGGTCGGCCTCGCGGCAGATGTCCTCGACGCTCGCGACCTCGGCCCCGAGCAGCAGCTCGGGCGACGGATCGTTGACCAGGGTGCGGGCGAAGCCGAAGCCCGCCAGCATCTCGTGGGTGCGCCGCGCGATCCGGCCGTAGCCGATCAGCCCGAGCGTGCGGCCCTGCAGCCGGTGCATCGGCTGCAGCACGCCGGTGCTCCAGCGCCCGGCGCGCACCTCGGCATCGTGCAGGCGGACACGGCGCACGACGGCGAGCGCCAGCGCCACCGCTTGCGTCGCCACTTCCTCGGTGCCGTAGTCGGGCACGTTGGCGACCATGATGCGGCGCTCGCTCGCCGCCGCCCGGTCGATGTTGTCGACGCCGATGCCGTAGCGGACGATCGCCTGGCAGCAGCGCATCGCCTCGATCGCCCGCCGCGGCAGGGGCGACTCGCGCACCAGAACGACGTGCGCGTCGCGGGTACTGGCGATAGCCGCTTCGACGCTGCCGCGGCACGGCGCCACCTCGAAGCTGGCGTCCGCCGCGGCGAGCAGCGCGGTCTCCTGGTCGTACGACGGATAGCCGTCGTCGATGGCGACGACGCGCCTGGCCGGCCCCGTCACCTCTTCGTGGCGGCGGCCAGCAGCCGGTCGGTCCATTCCTTGCTGACTTCGGCATCGAGATAGCTCTTCACCGCCGGCTGCGCCAGCTTCCGAAAGCGGTCGATCTCGGCCGGCGTCAGCTCGGTGACCGTCATGCCCTTCTCGCTCAGCACCTTCTTGGCCGAGAGGTCCTGCTCGCGCGTCATGTCGCGGTGGATCTTCTGCGCCTTCAGCACGCCCTCGTCGACCGCCTTCTTCTCGGTGGCCGAGAGGCCGTTGTAGAAGCGGTCGTTGATCAGGTAGGCATGCAGGCTGTAGACGTGGCCGCCGAGCGAGATGTGCTTCTGGTGCTGGTAGAGGCTCGCCGCCAGGATGTTGGTGACGCCGTTCTCCTGGCCGTCGGCCGTGCCCTGGGCGAGCGCAGCGGGGAGCTCGCCCCAGTCGATCGCCGTCGGGCTGGCGCCGAGCGACTCGACCAGCTTGACGAACACCGGGCTCGGCTGGACCCGGATCTTCAGCCCCTTCATGTCGTCGGGCGTGTGGATGGCGCGCTTGTTGTTGGTGAAGTGGCGGATGCCGTTGTCGGCGTAGGCAGCGAGGCGGATGCCGGTCTTCTTGCGCATGTCCTCGGCGAAGTCGCGGCCGAACTGGCCGTCGAGTACCGCGTAGGCGTGCGCATGGTCGGCGAACAGGTACGGCAGGCCGAAGATGTTGAAGGTCTTGTAGACCCCGGGGATGCCACCGTCGTGCACCACCCCCATCTCGATCGAGCCGAGGCGCAGGCCCTCCATGACCTGCTGCGCCGGGCCGAGCTGGTTGGCGGGATAGAGCTCGACCTTGATCGAGCCGTTGGTCGCCTTCTCGACGTGCTCCTTGAAGGCCACCGCCGCCGCATGCTTGGGCTGGTCCGGCTTGGCCGGCTGGAAGTGCGTGTACTTCAGGGTCTTGGCCTGGGCGCGCGCCGGCAGGACGAAGGCGCTGCCGAGGGTGCCGGCAGCCATCGCGGTGAGGAAGCGTTTGCGGGTGAGGGTCATGGTCATGTCTCCTTCGTCAGTTGCGGTAGCCCAGAACGCCGGGCAGCCAGGTGGACAGCGCCGGCACGTACGTCAGCAAGAGAAGCACCGCCAGGAGGGCGACGAGCATCGGTCGCATCTCTCTGACCATCGGGCCCATCTTCACGCCCGACACGATGCTGGTCACGAAGAGCAGGCCGCCCACGGGGGGAGTGACCATGCCCAGCGTCAGGTTCACGATCACGACGATCGCGAAGTGCAGCGGGTTCAGCCCGGCCGCATCCGCCAGCGGACCGAGGATCGGCACCATGATCATCACGCCGGGCAGCGGCTCGATGAAGATGCCCACCAGCAGCAGCAGCACGTTGACGGCGAGTAGCAGCATCGCCGGCGAGAGCTGCATCCCGGCGATCCAGCCCGCCACCTGCTGCGGAATCTGGCCGACCGTCAGCACCCAGGCGAACACCGCGGAGGTGGCGACGATGAAGAGGATGCTGGCGGTCATCAGCGCGGTGCGGTAGAGGATCGCCGGCAGCATGTCGAAGTGCAGGGTGCCATAGACGAAGCGGCCCACCAGCAGCGCGTAGAGCACGGCCGCGGCCGAGGCCTCCGTGGGCGTGAAGACGCCGACGTGAATGCCGCCGAGGATGATCACCGGCAGCAGCAGCGCCGGCAGTGCCCGCCAGAACAGGCGCAGCAGCGGGGCCGGGTCCAGCAGCTCGGGCGTGGTCCGGTAGCCGCGGCGCACGCTGACGATGTGATTCACCAGCGCCAGCGACAGCGCGATCAGCAGGCCTGGCACGATCCCGGCGAGGAACAGACCGGTGACGGTGACCGAGTTGTCGGTCAGCGCGTAGATGATCATGATGATCGACGGCGGAATGATCGGGCCGACGATCGCCACCGACGCGGTCAGCGCCGCGGCATAGGCGTCCTTGTAGCCGGCGCGGCGCATCATCTTGATCAGCATCGCGCCCGGGCCGGCGGCATCGGCCAGTGCCGAGCCGCTGATGCCCGAGAAGAAGGTGAGCGTCAGGATGTTCGCGTGCCCGAGCCCGCCGCGGCGCAGGCCCACCAGGCGAGCGGCGAACTTCAGCAGCACCTCGGTCAGGGCGCCGCCGCTCATCAGCTCGGCGGCCAGGATGAAGAACGGGATGGCGAGCAGCGGGAAGCTGTCGAGGCCGCTGAACAGGTTCTGCGTCACCACCAGCGCCGTCATGCCCGGCTTCAGGGCCACCGCCACCAGGCCGGCGATCAGCATGGCGAAGGCGATCGGTGTGCCGATGACCATCAGGCCGACGAAGACGCTGCCGAGGATCGCGTTCATAGCGCCTGCGGGTCGAAACCCTCGACCCGCTCCCACTCGCCGCTGCCCACCCAGCGCCGGGCGACCAGCAGCAGGTGGGCCAGGGCCAGCGCCGAGCCGACCGGAATTGCCAGATAGATCTTGCCGAGCGACCAGCCGAGCACCGGGGACTCCTGCTCCCAGGCGAAGGCCACGTAGTCCATGCCCAGCCAGACCAGCACCGCCAGCGTGCCTGCCATGACCAGCGCCAGCAGGCCGCGAAGCACCCGGGCGCCGGCCGCTGGCAGCGCCTGCACCAGGGTATCGACGGCGATGTGCCCGCCGACCCGCAGGGCCGGCCCGGCACCGAGGAAGGCGACCCAGATCATCATGTAGCGCGTCGCTTCCTCGACCCACGAGAAGGAGTGCGAGAAGGCGTAGCGCGAGATGACGTTGGCGATCACCAGGATCGCCATCACGCCGACCAGGAGGATGAGCACCCAGCGGTTTGCCGCAACGAACAGGGAAGCCGCTCTTGTCAGCATGCGGCATCGTATCTAATATGTCAGATGCCAAATATCGGGAAATCCCGATATACTGTCCTTTCGTGAACCGCCCGCTCCTGCTCGAACGCCCGCAGCTGTTGACCGACCTGGCCGTCGATCGCATCCGCACCGCCATCGTCGACGGCGAGCTCGGGCTCGGCGCGCAGGTCTCCGAGGCGCAGCTCGCGCAGCAGCTGGGCGTCAGCAAGACGCCGGTGCGCGAGGCGCTGCTTCGGCTCAAGGGCGAGGGCCTGGTGGAGATTCATCCGCAGCGCGGGACCTTCGTCTTCCGCCTGGAGCCGGATCAGGTGGCCCAGCTGTGCCGCTACCGGGCCATGGTCGAGACCGCGGCGCTGCGAGAGGCGATCGTCGCCCATCGACCGGCGCTGCTGACGCAGATGTCGCGCTGCATCGCCGAGATGGAAGTGGCCGAAAGGGCATGCGACCTGAAGGCGCTGGCCCGCATCGACATGAACTTCCACGGCCAGTTCCTGGCCTTCTGCCCCAACACCTACTTGAAGAGCGGCTACGACGTCATCCGCTCGCAGCTGACCGCCCTGCGCCACCGCTCGCCGATCGCCAATGCGGTGGAGAGCCACGAGCTGCTGGTCCATGCGGTGGCGGCCGGGGACACCGATGCCGCGTGCGCGCTGCTGGTGGAGCACGTCCTCGAGAACGAGCCGCGCTATCGGGTTGCCTGCGGCGTGTCCTAGGCCGAACTTTGAGTGCGCTCCGAGCATAACTCTGCGTCCTCATTGGTCTTTTCGGTCCCGCAGGGTGTGTCTACTGGGTACAGGCCGGATTAAGTGCGAGCAGTTGGAAGGCCTTGGCCTGAAGCGGTGTAGGCCGGGTCGTGATGACGATCTTGGCCTCCGGGTTGAGCGCGGTGTGCGTGATGTTGTAGCTCAGGGTGCCAAGGTCCTTGAGGAGCGTTCTGAAGCTGTGCAGCGGCAAGCCGTCGTCGGCGAGCTTGCTCGCATCCTTGGCTTTGGCGTGCTCAGAGCGAACCGCCTTGAGCACCGGCGAGGCGCGGCTCGCGCTGGCCTCGTCGAGGTGCTCGTCGTCGAAGAGCATCGGCTTCAAGCGAGCCCGCATGTGCCACTGCACGTAGTAGGCCAGCATGCACAGGAAGACATGCGCGCGCACCCGGGGCTCGCTGTAGTGGAAGACCGGCCGCACGTTCAGGTCCACCGTCTTCATCGAGCGAAACGCCCGCTCCACGTGGGCCAGGCTCTTGTAGGCGGCCACTGCCGCGGGGCCGTCGAGCTTGTCCTTGGGCAAGCTCGTGCGGATCACGTACAGCCCGTCCAGCGCAGCTTCTGCAGCAATCGCCTCGTCCCTGCGCTGCCAGGCGAAGGCGGTATCCGTGATCGTGAGCTCCAGGTGCTTGGCCATGTGAAAGCGCTCGATGACGCGCCCCACCCGCAGCGCAATTGCCTGCTCGGCGCGCAGCGGGTTGCGTGCGCGCTGCGTCGCCGCGGCGATCTTCTCCAGGTCGGCCTCGCTGGCCGCCAGGAGCTCCAGGCGCTTCCTCGCCCGCTCCTCGGCCAAAGCGGGGTTGCGGCACACCACCAGCCGCTCGCCGGGGAAGTGTTCACTCGTCAACTCGATCAGGTTGCGCTCGTCGAACAGAGAAGGCTGGAAAGGACCGTGCTCGGCCGCCAGCTGCGCGATCTGCGGCGCGCGTAGGCTGCTCACCCAGTCCATCCCCTGGGGTTTGAGCACCTGCTCGATGCGCGCCGAGGTGAGCATGCCGCGGTCGCCCACCCAAGCGATGCGCTCGATTCCGAAGCGATCCTTGAGCTTGGCGACCTGTGCGGCCACCGTCGCCGGGTCAGCGGTGTTGCCCTTGAACACCTCCACTGCGATCGGGCAGCCTTCGGCCGTGCAGATGAGGCCGAAGACGATCTGCGGGTCGTCGCGCTTGCCGTCGCGCGAGTGACCCCGGGCAGCCAGCGCACAGCAGCGCCCGGTCAGCCAGGTCGAGGTCAAGTCGTAGAGCACCAGCGTGCTGCCCACCAGGTGCGCTCGCGCCAGACGCCGCTCGATGGCCGGCTGCGCCTCGTGCAGCCAGTCGAGCGCCCGGTACAGGTCCTCAGCGCTGCACTGCCCTACGCCCAGCAAGCGGCCGAGCGAGGTCGCGGCGGTGGCGTCATGCAGCATGCGATGCGTTGCGAGCTTGGAGGCCGGCTCGATGACGCGGGCCACCAGCATGGCTTGCAGCACGGGCTGCAGCTCCTTCGGGGCCGAGCCGAACCACGCCGCCGAGCCCGAGCCGCGCGCGGCGCCGAGCACGGCCGCGACGTGGCCGTGCGGCAAGCTGCGCTCGACGCTGAAGACCGACTCAACACTGGGCACAGCCACGCCACCGCGCAACAGCACCTTCAAGCCCTCGATGACATCGCCGGGCAAGCTCGACAGGTTGGCCAGGGTGCGCTTGCAGACCTTGCCGGCATCGCGGTAGGACTCGCGCAGCAAGACCGCGGGGGGCGAATTACGGTTCGCAACGGCCTCGATGTACATGACTTCATGTATCGCCGATAACCACAGGCATGTCAACCCGTATTAACGATATTTACATGGCTACACAGAAACCTAAAAAAACGCCTGAAAGCCGCGCCAGCAAAGGGCTACGGCTTAATGGAGGCCAAAAGTTCGGGTTAGGCCCCACAAGCAACACTGAGGCACGCCGCATGAAGCGAGATTGGGAAATCGTCAGAGAGCTTCTTTCGAAGGCCGAGGAGTGCACGCTGCCAACAGAAATGGTGCGACTCTCTAGCTTCCCACCCGAGAGAGCGGCAGAAGTCTCGTACCACATGGAACTTCTCATCGAGGCGGGTCTTGTTGAAGGTCAGATGTCCAAGACAATCGGGCCGGAAGTGCACGACTTCTTTGTTCGTCGGCTCTCCTGGGAAGGTCACGAGTTTCTTGATTCCATCCGCAGTGAGACCGTGTGGAACAAGACCAAGAAAACGTTCATCTCGAACGGAATATCCATGACCTTTGAGCTAGTAAAGGCTGTGGCGAAAGAAGCGGCTGTCTCTCTTCTTAAAGGCTAAGCGTGGCGCCTAACCCTTCCATCGAGCGGACGTTCCAAAGGCCGCTCCGCGCCCTTTGGCCCGCCGCTCATGTCAAACGTTAGGCGCCTTCTGGCGTGGCCCATTTCGCGAAAGGGAGTGACCAAATGCTTACTAGATTGGTAGTTCAGGTCTACGCCAGCATCATCGAGATCTCCCTGTGGTTCGCAGTCATGCTGTCAGGTGTCGCTGGGTACCACTACAGCATTCCACTCGTCAGGGCTGCCGGTTGGACGCCAACGGACGAAGCCACTTGGAAAGTATTGGCGGCCATCGCCTCTGTTTCAGCTAGCTTTCTAGTCTTGGCTGTGCTGACAGGTCCGTTCCTCGTGCTACTCGACATTCGTAAGTCAATGCGCGCTCTCGAAACTAGGTTTGCGGCCATCGACATCGGGCAACATGCAGAACACCGAGAGCCGACCCTATGAATGGCGTCTTCGCATCTCTTGCGGGTCGAGCATTTAGCTCCATGAACTGCGCTTGGTTCTGTCTGTGGGCCGAGACGCCTAACCCTTCTACAAGGACTTCCCCCTTTGTCAAGATTGGCAGTTAAGTTTTTCTGTTTCGTTGATCGTTGACCATCCACCGAGAGTCGAGCTGGCTGATAAAGATGCGATGCG
>Ga0163144_10012109_pt1 | contig 18166 bp, 16 predicted proteins | sample OliLak19BULKMAT1_FD_123175 | JGI IMG/M metagenome (GOLD analysis project Ga0163144, IMG submission 123175) | Freshwater microbial mat bacterial communities from Lake Vanda, McMurdo Dry Valleys, Antarctica - Oligotrophic Lake LV.19.BULKMAT1 | ecosystem: Environmental > Aquatic > Freshwater >... | reverse complement strand
TGAGCGAGGGAATTGGGGTTCGAGTCAGAATTTTCATGAGTTTGAGGAGTTTGTGTGAACACAAATGACGAAAACGAGGGGAAATTCGGGCCGAATCCCCGATTTCCGCAGCCGGGCGGGATACGTCCGACAGGCTTCTGGTGGGAGCGCCGCCATCGGTCCAGGCTACAATGATCTACTCGCGGAGTTCATGGGAACGAAATGGAGACCAGATGTCGCCGAGCAGGCCTGCCCCGGCTTGCGGAGGACTCGGACTCGAATCTCAGAGCTGGCCGAGAGGGTATCTATTTCGGAGAATCCTTAAAATTCAGACATGATTACATATAGGCACATTCCCGCTTTGTAAGCTCAGTGAGGGACTTGCCCGGCTCCCATCGCTTCAATTGCCCGGATTCGCTCGACCACCGGGGGGTGCGTCGCGTGCCAGAAGACATACCACGGGTGCGGGGTCAGGTGACTCAGGTTGTTTTTACTGAGTTTCTTGAGCGCATCGCCCATGGCGGCCCCATCACCGGTCACCTCGGCGGCATACGCGTCGGCCTCGAACTCGTGTTTTCGACTGATCACATTGCTCATCACTTGCAGGAGTTCACTGACCGGACCAAAAAGGATCGCGAACAAAACGAATCCGACATAAGGGGACATCGTCTTCACGCCGAAGGCGGCGTAGATGCCCGGTTGCCGCAAGACGATCCCCAGCAAGAGGAACATCGCCCCGGTGGTGAGAATGCCGAGCGCCATGCCCTTGATGATGTGCTTCTTTTGGTAGTGCCCGATCTCGTGGGCCAAAACGGCGACCAACTCGGCGGTAGTGTGACGCTCGATCAAGGTGTCGAACAACGCGATGCGTTTGTTTTTACCAAATCCAGTGAAAAAAGCATTCGACTTGGAGGAGCGCTTCGATCCATCCATCACGCTGACGTCGGTGAGCGGAAAGTTGCATTGTCGCGCCATCGTATAAATCTCCTCTTTGAGTTCCCCATCGGGAAGTGGTTCGAAGCGATTGAACCAGGGCATGATCCACGTCGGAGCGACATAGGACAGCAGCAAAGAGAATGCGGTGACGAGCAGCCAGCCCCACAACCAGGCCATCGGCACCGACTCGAAGATCCAAAGCACCGCCGCGAGGAGCGGCACTCCCAGTAGCACGCCGAGAACAGCGCCTTTGCCCTGATCGAGGCACCATGTAGCGAAGGTCGTCTGATTGAACCCGTAACGCTCCTCAATGCCAAAAGTCCGATAGAGATCGAATGGGACGGCCAACAGTTGCAGCGCCACGACCAGCAATCCGATGTAGCAGATTCCGGTGAAAATCATGCCGCTGGTGCCTCGCCACCCGCGAACCTCGGCAAAGGCTCGCACTTTTTCATCGAGCCAGCCGAACCCGCCGAGCCACCAGAACACGAATAATACCAGGAGCGTGAAGATCCCTTCCCCGATACCCAGCACTGCCTTCTCGCGAGTGTAGTCCTGGGATTTTGCGTAAGCTTCGGCATCGACCACGCCCGCGAGTTCGACCGGGATCGGATCCCCCAGCGACTTGAGGTTGAGCAGAGTCACGATGAGATCGAGCTTCCACATCAGGAAAACTCCAAGCACGATTCCAAAAAACCAGACGTTGTATTGCATCTCAAAAAGGGGGATTGCGGCGGTTGCTTTTCTGACTGCCGTTTTCGGCTCGCATTGATGCTAGCTCGGTCTCAGCCAAGGTGCGAGCCTCCTTCTCCGCCTCGGCCAAATCATCAGAGAAATCGTCGCAAGGCTTTTGATCTCGGTAAACTTGCCTTAAGTCGTAGCAAGCCAGCCCAAGAATGAGACCGACCAAGAGGAAACAAGCTACCCAGTAGAAGGTAAACAGGAAAGGTCTCGCGAGCAAGGACTCCCCCCGGGGAATGGCCCCCGCGAACGCCATTCCGAGCGCCAGAAGGGTCAACCCGAAGATGAGATTGCGCCGATAGAGCTGCCTGCGGACGACGACCAGACAAGCGGCACAAACAAGGGCGATCCGCTCAAGCAAGCCATGACCTGAGCCAGCAGGCGGCGTTTCTGGGGGAAGAGACTTCATCGGCGGGCGGAGACCATCATCCAAGCACACCCCACCCGTTTTGGCGATGCGCTTTTTTGCGGGGAAGACGCTAGGCAAAGCCTCGGTCATCTCTTACGCTACAGCCATGCCGCCGACGAGACTCAAGGTTCTCAAAACCTACAAACTATACATCGGAGGGAAGTTTCCCCGCACCGAAAGTGGACGCACTATGACCGCCTCAGATGCCCGGAGCGGGGCTCATCTCGCCCATTATTGTCACGCCTCGCGCAAGGATTTCCGGGACGCCACCGTCGCCGCTCGCGCCGCGCAGCCGGGTTGGCGTGCCTCCGGGACTTATCTGCGTGGACAAATCCTCTATCGCGCTGCGGAAATGTTGGAGAGCCGGTCGGAGAGCCTGGTTGCGGCTTTGCAGGCCGGCGGAGCGAGTGTGATCGAGGCTCGCACGGAGGTGGCGGCAGCTGCGGATCGTCTCGTCCACTTTGCTGGATGGACCGATAAATACGAGCAAATCTTCAGTTCTGTGAATCCGGTGAGCGGTCCCTTCCTCAATTTCACCCGCTGCGAACCAACCGGCGTGGTCGCGATCATAGCTCCGGACCAGTCGGCTTTGTTGAGCCTTGTCAGCCTCATTGCCCAGGTCATCTTATCCGGAAACACTGCCATCGTGCTCGCCTCGGAGACGACTCCCCTCCCTGCGCTCGACCTTGCCGAAGTGTGGGCAACCTCGGATTTACCGGGAGGGGCGGTGAATATCCTTACCGGACTTCGGGCCGAACTCGCCCCATGGATCGCCGGACACATGGATGTGAATGCCATCGTCGATGGCTCAAGCGACCGAGCGATTGCCAAAGTTCTCGCGGAAGGCGCTGCAGAGAATTTGAAACGAGTCTTTGATCATGGCCTCGCCACCTCCGATTGGTTCGGAGAAGCGGCGACCGATCCCTCGCGAATTCTCGACACCACCGAAAGCAAAACGACCTGGCATACGCTCGGGATATGACGGAGGCGGAATGAAACAGGCTCTCCTCATCGTGCTCGACTCCGTCGGCGTGGGGAACGCGCCTGATGCGGCAAGCTACGGCGATCTCGGGGCGAATACACTGGGGCATATCCGGGAATCGGTCGCCGATTTCGCCCTTCCCGCGCTGGACGCGGCCGGACTTCGCCATACCGAAGCACTGGCCGGAGGCGTGGCCATAACCGGCCCGTCTCCAGATTTGTCCTGGGGTTGCCTCACCGAGCGCTCTGCAGGCAAAGACACCACGACGGGTCATTGGGAGCTGGCGGGCGTGATTCTCGAAGAACCTTTCGCCACCTTTGATTGCTTCCCTGACGAGCTACTCCGGGAAATGGAGGCTCTCACCGGAACCACCTATCTCGGCAATGTCAGCCAATCAGGAACTGTCATACTGAACGAACTTGGCGAAGAACACCTCCGCACCGGCAAGCCGATCCTTTACACCAGCGCCGATTCGGTTTTGCAAATCGCCGCGCATGAGGACATCCTGCCACTTAAAAAACTCTACGCCCTTTGCGAGAGACTGCGGCCACTCGGCCGACGGGAGCGCATCGGGCGCATCATCGCCCGACCCTTCGCCGGGCCACCGGGAGCGTTCCGGCGAACCGCAGGACGTCACGACTTCTCCTACCCTCCCCCGACAACGATTCTCGACACGTTGCAAGCACACGGAGTGGAGACCATCGGAATCGGAAAAATCGGCGATATCTTCGATCAACGGGGACTTGATTCTTCTTTCCCTACCGCCAACAACGCGGCCGGTTGCGCAGAGCTTGATCGGATCCTGGCAACCCCGCCACATGCTCCCCGGTTCCTTTTTGCCAATTTGGTCGATTTTGACATGCTCTACGGCCATCGGCGTGATCCGGAGGGGTATGCCCGCTGTCTGGAGGATTTTGACCGCTGGTTTGCCTCCCTCCTTCCGCGCCTCAATGACGATATCCTCCTCCTGGTGACCGCCGACCACGGGAATGACCCCACCTGGAGCGGGACGGATCACACCCGGGAGCGAGTGCCTTTGTTGATGGGCACTCCGGGAGTGGCCAGAGACCTCGGCATCCGCGCTACCTATGCCGATGTCGCAGCAACCTTACTGGATTGGTTCGATGCTCCAAGCACCCTCCCGGCCGGACGAACGATGCTGCAACCCACCGGAAGAAGCTGATTGCGCGAATCCGTGTTTCGGGAGAACTTTACCTTCAAGAGTTCCCCCGACTCACTATGGCCGACCCCAATTCCGACAACGACGCGAGCGACACGTCCCTGTATCAAGAATTTCTCGCGGAACGCGACGAGATTCTGCGTCACAAATGGCTCAAAAGCGAAGACGCCGGCCGCGATATTGGATTCGATGCGGCGCTGGTTGATTGGACCATGGTCTATCGCCCCGAATGGAAAAAGGAGCAGCAGCGCCGACTCCGCGGGTAAGTTCAGCGGCTCACTCTCCCTCTAGCATTGTCACCGCAAGGCCTTCGGCCTCTTTGACGAATCGGTGACTCTCCTCGAAAGCCGGCTCAGACTCCGGGAAGAACCCTAGAAGGGTCTTGGCTTCCCCGATCCGGGAGATCCTCACCATGCCGCGCACATCGGCCCCAACCACGCCGCCAAGAACGAGTGGAACGCGCGGCATCACCCGACCAAGCTCCGCCGCCAATAGGCCGGCACTGAAGTAATCGCCGTTGTGATATAGGCTCATCACGAGACCCTCGGCAGCCGCCTCGCTCTCAGGATCCGCTGAGAGCGCCGACAGAAACCATTCGCTGGCAGAAAGCCAGTCTTTCCGGTCAAAAGCCGCCCAAGCAGTCGCGAGAGGGGCGGTGGCAACACTGGCATCGGTTCCACTGCGGGGCTCCAACCGCACCGCCGAGGCCGCCACCGGGCGAAAGTCACGCCGTAAGGCGACCCCGTCAGGGCCTGCCTGACCAGACATCAGAGGCGAAGTGACTGAGATAGCGGAAATGAGAAGGATAGTGCGAAAGGAGTTTTTCATAAATTGATTAAGATTTATAAAAATTTAAAAGTAATTTTAAATAAAACAAGTCATATTTAAGACTTATTGAATTTCCGCAACTCGAAATTGAGAATAATCCCCAACTAATTCGCCGCTTCGATGATTCTGGTGATCTCTAGTGCGACATTGAGGGCAGCCGCGCCCTCCGATCCCCCGACTTTGGGCTGGCTTCCCTTGGTCGCGCAATCCACGAACGCCGCCAACTCGCACTTGAGTGGTTCGTCTTTCTCCACCTCCACTTCTTCCCGGGCGATTTCCATCCCGTCTTTGCGGTAGATCCAGCCACTTTGATCCTGATAATCGAGAGAAAGGTAGGCATCGCTTTGAAAAACCCGGATCTTACGCAGCCTCTCCGGGCTGATCCGACTGGCGGTGATGTTGGCAACACACCCGTTCTCAAAGCGGATCCGGGCGTTGGCGATATCTTCGCGGCGGGTCAGAACGGGGATGCCCACGGCATCGATAGCAGCGATGGGCGAGTCCACCAGATGAAGAACGATCTCGAGATCATGGATCATGAGGTCGAGGACGACTCCAATGTCGAGGCTGCGCTGCGGAAACGGCGAAAGCCGGTGGCATTCGATGAATCGAGGGGAATTGAGCCGGGCTTCCAACTGGCTCATGACCGGGTTGAAACGTTCGATGTGCCCGACCTGAAGCACCAGGCCGCGCTCCTGAGCGAGGTCGATCATGGCTTTCGCGTCATCAACCGAATCTGCGATGGGTTTTTCCACAAGGACGTGACGTCCGGCACTCAGCAGGCGGGTTGCCATTTCCCGATGGGTTACGGTAGGGGTGGAGACGGATGCCGCCGCTACGCGGGAGATAAGATCGTCGAGGTCGGCGACGGCCACCGTGCCAAACTCCGCAGCGACAGCCTGAGCTCGTGAAAAGTCGGCATCGTAAATCCCGATAAGATCCGCGGTGGGCAGTTCCGCGTAGATGCGGGCATGGTTACGCCCGATTGCTCCGACTCCGATCACTCCCACTGGTAAACTCATGGGGATGCTATGGCAGTATTCCGGGCGATGGGCAACCGCGATCCGCAGCTTTTTTTGAAAGGACAAGGAGCGGGGATGGCCGTCCGCTTTGAAGTTTTGGGCGGATGCTCTGCAACGGCGGCTTCGTCGAGGCGTTCCCTCCCTTCGATATTCGCCATCAGCCCCTACTCCCAGGCAACGAGGCTGACGCCCAGTTCACGGCACTTCGCAAAGATCTCCTCTTTCCCCAGCAGCAAAGTCGCTCCGGCTTCGACAACCACAGCAGATACGCCGGCGGCGGCGGCAGTTTCGATAGTCGCTGGCCCCACGACCGGAACGTCGAAGCGGAGATCTTGATCGGGTTTGGAGACCTTGACCATCATCCCCTCCCCTTTGCCCAGGGCCCCACCCCGCTTTAGCGCTTCATTGGTCCCCTCGAACGCCTCCACCGCCAGAACGGTGCCCTTTTTCACGACGACAGTCTGACCGATATCAAGTCGGCTGACTTCCTTGGCAATTCGAAATCCGAAGGCGGCATCTCCCTGTTGGCGTTCGCTCAATGCCGGGCCGCAAATGTGGCCGACTGGGGGCATCAAATCTTCGAGAAAGGTAGTCGCGGGCAACAGGCGTATTCCGTCCCGCTCCAGTTCTCCGGCGATCGCTCCGAAAAGAGTCTCGGCATTGCGCTCCTTCACCTTACCCAGCATCTTGAGCGTTCGGAGATCGGGACGCAGGTCGAAGAGGTTCTTGGGCGCAATCTGTCCGACCATGACTGCTTCGTCAACTTCGTGGGTTTTGAAAAACTTGATCATCTTGCCCAACTGGCCGACCCGCAGCCATTCGATCGCGTCCACCAGATCGCTGACGTTTGGTTCCGTCTCATCGTGAAACGCGGCGGCGGCTAGAAATCCTACTCCGGCTCGGCGGGCTGCCTCGGCGAAAATCGTCGGATAGAGGCCGTTCCCGGCGATCATACCAATGCGGCGGTGAGGTGGAGTGACTGATACCGAATCCATAAAAATCGATCAAGAAAGAGGGTGTTTGGACCGCTCGACGACGGCAATGACGATGGCTGCGGTCAAGACCAGAGTTCCGACCACCCGCCAGAGAAACCCGCGTCCGGCCTCTCGATGTTCGCTATTCCCCAGAGCCGCACCAAAAACAATCACCATGAGAATAATCCAGATCCCCCGGGAGGCATAGACCACATTTACCCCGGTCGGATCGTGAAACGCCCCCAGTGCGATCCCCATCGCCACCGCTTGCAGACTGATCAATACCGCCCCAGCCGCCGCCCATCGCCGCCTTGTGCCGCTGAGCCAAAGGCTGGGACGCCCTTGGACTCCCCACCAGATTGCGGAGAGCAAGGACACCGTCATCGATCCAATGGAAAGAAAAGCATAGATCCCGAAATCCTCTGCCCACATCGCAACGATGACGTCGTTCAATCCGAAAAAGACTGCACTGGCGAGGGTCACGGCGACGGTGAATCCAACTTTTTGGCCACCTCTCAAGTCCGTCAAACTCATCAATACAATCCCCACCATTGCCAGCACCGCCGCGAACCAGAGAGGGGGCGTCGGCGCTGCTCCGGTAAGCAGAGTCATTCCGATGGCGACAAAAACCACCTTAGTTCCCAGCACCGGGGTCACTAGCGAAACATCACCGCGACGTATGGCCAGAAAGGTAAGCCAGTTGCCCACGAAAAATGCCACTCCCATGGCGATGGGCTTGCCGACCTGACTCCAATCGACGGGATGGGTCTCCCACAACAGGAGCGGTAGGAAAGAGACACCGAGACAGATATTCGTCAGGTGAAACGATTGATCCATCGTCACTCCCTCCGCCAGGGCGCGTTTGATCACGATGGAGCCGAGCGAGTAAATGATCGCTGCAGCGAGCGGGAGCAGGAGATAGTAGGGCACGGCGCAGTGTCGCGAGCGAAGGCCTTTCGTCAAAAAGTGATTTCACTGAATTCACTCAGACGAGCGGCAGAACCACCGCAAGCAGCAGGCTCGTCACGAAGGCGGTAATGCCGAGCAGGGACAATAGCGGAGTCCAAGATTGCAACGATTCCGACTCGGTGAGTCCGCTCATCTTCGTATAAATCCAAAAGCCACTGTCATTCATCCACGAGCCGACCAATCCCCCGCCGCCGATGGCGGTCGCGAGATAGACAGGGTGATAGCCGAGCGAAAGCCCCTCCATCATCGCCGCGATCATCGCCGAAGCGGTAATCACCGCCACCGTAGTCGAACCCTGAGCGATCTTCAGAAGCGCTGAAATGGCAAATCCGAGGGCAAGCAGCCCAAGCCCGGCCTTGCCCGCGGTCGCTGGAAAAAGTCGCTCGATCGCTGGCCCGATGCCCGCCTCGCCCAGCATCGCTCCGAATGCGCCTCCGGCAGAAGTGATGAGAATAATGACGCCGCCACTCATGAGGGCTGACTCCAAAGCCTCTCCGAATTCAGCTTTTCCAGGACGCCGCATCCGCACATAAAGCAGGACCGCAATGACCGCAGAGAGCAATAGAGCAAAATTCGCGTTGCCGTAGATTTTGCTGAGATCGGCCGCCCGACGGTTCGGGGTGTTCCACTGGTGTCGCGCGAGCGCAGTCTCAGGAAGTGCTTTTTCGAGAACCAGGCGATTCTCGTGCTCGACCACGGCCAGGTTGGCACGGCTGAGGTTCTTGCCGGTGGCGAACGCGCTGCGCTGAGCGAGAGCGGCATTGATGGACGCGACCAAGCCAGCGGCATCGGCGCCGGCTGGGAGATTGCTCTTCAACACAGCGAGTGGCCCGTCCGAAGCCGCATCGATAGAAGCTCGCAGCGCAACGGGATCTACCAAGTCGGCGGGGGTGACCTGCCCGGCTCGTTCTCCGTTGGCCTTGGTTTCCAAGCCGGTGTTTAATCCGATCAGGGCCACTGGCAGGAGGATGGGGAGCAGAGAAACTAATAATCCTGGTAGCTTGCGATTTGGGTCGGCGGCGACAGCATCCGCTTCCTCATCCCCCGGAAGCGGGCGCATCGGTATCGGCATTCGTCGATTCTGCCAAACGCTGAAAAGCAAACCCACCACCGCGCAAGGGAGACCAACCAGAAGTCCTACACCGATCATCGTTCCCAGATCGACTCCGAGTTGTTGGGCCATGAGCAGCGGCCCCGGAGTGGGGGGAACGAGGGCATGGGTAACCGCCCCGCCACCCGCGATCGCCATGATGTAGAGCAAATAGTTCTTCCGGGTATTCCGGTAGAGCGAGCGGGCCAAAGGCACCAAAAGGTAAAACACGGTGTCGAAGAACACAGGTATCGCCAGGACAAAACCGCTCCCGGTCAGCGCAAGCGCGGCGCGTTTCTCTCCGAGTAGTTTGAGAAATGCCTGCACGATGCGGTCCGCCGCGCCGCTCTCCATCAGGCATTTTCCGATCACCGCCGCGAGGGCGATCACGATGCCTACTCCACCGGCAGTGCTGCCGAAGGCTGCTGCAACGCGTTCCACTTTGCTTCCCCATTCGCCTGGCGCCAGGAAGCTCACCACCAAGGCCGCCGCCAGCATGGCAAGAAAGGCATTGAGCCGGAGACCAATGATCAGTCCGACGACCACGGCGATGCCGATGAAAAGGATTACAAAAGGGTTGTCCATGCGCGAGACCGAGAGTGCCAAGGTTTCCTGAAAAAGACAAGCGGCGGATTTGTGTTTTCGCGGCCGACCGCCCGCTTCCCTTATCCTTGGAGGAACCGCATTTTCGTCAACAAGCTTGGTAGGCCCCAGCGTAAACTAACCGTTCGCGGCCCCCTGGGTCAGCCCGGTGTTTCCGATTTTCGGTTTCAATTGTGACATTTGCAGCCATCATACCCCCTTTCCATGCCTCTGCTCACTCCCGGCAATCCCTATCGACTCGACCTGCAACTGACGCACGATGCCTACCCCGTGCTGATCGGCGAGGACCTGCTCGCCGGGACGGCTGAACTGATTCGCACCGAAGCCAAACTCACCGGAAATCGGGCGGTGGTGGTCAGCGACAGCCATGTCGCACCGCTCTATGCCGAGACCGTGCTTAAATCGCTCACCGACGACGGTGTCGATGCCGTCCTCATCACCGTGCCTGCCGGGGAAGCATCGAAAAGCATGCCGCAGGTCACTGATGTCTGCCGGGGGATGCTCCAGGCAGGACTGGATCGCAAATCTTTCCTCGTCGCTCTCGGAGGTGGCGTTGTGGGCGACCTGGCCGGATTCGCCGCCGCCATTTTCCAACGCGGCATTCCTTATGTGCAAATCCCGACCACCATCGTCAGCCAGGTCGATAGCTCGGTGGGCGGTAAAACCGGAGTCAACACTCCCGAGGGCAAGAATCTCGTGGGGGCGTTCCACCAACCGGCCCTCGTGCTAGCAGATACCGCGACTCTCAGCACCCTGCCGGATCGTGAATTCCACGAAGGTTTCGCCGAGATCATCAAGCACGCGGCCATTCGCGATGCCTCGCTCCTCGATCTGGTCTCCGATCCTCAAAGCATCCGCCAAGATCTTGTCGATCTGATCGCCCGCAACGTAGCGATCAAAGGGCGCATCGTCGAAGAGGATGAGTTCGAAACGAGCGGCTCCCGCGCCCTGCTCAATTTCGGACACACCATCGGTCACGGCGTCGAAGCGGCCGGAGGTTACGGGAGATTTTTCCACGGAGAAGCCATCAGCCTGGGCCTGGTTGCGGCGACGAGACTCTCGATCGAGCTAGCCGGACTCGATCCTGAGGCGGGCCAGCGGATCACCGACTGCCTCGCGGCCTATCATCTGCCTACCTTCCTGCCCGAGGACCTCGCAACCGATGACATATTGTCGGCTCTCGCCCAGGACAAAAAATTCGAATCGGGGCTGATTCGTTTCGTCTTGCTGCGGAGCCTTGGCGACGCCTTCGTCTCCAAGGAAGTGACGATCACCCACCTACGGGCGGCGATCGAAGGACTCCGGAGGCGGTAGTCACCATATCCCCACGCCCTGATCTTCCCGGAGATCGGTAAGATCAGTTGCGTGAGGTCGAGCGAGGAAGACGCCTCAGCTCAACAATCCCAGCACCGGCTTGCCTTTGTCAGATACAGTAAAGGGCCGCTTCGACGGCGAATAGAGCACCTGATCCAGCGGTAATCCGACCGCGTGAGCGATGGTAGCGTTGAAGTCGGTGATCCGAACCGGATTCTCAACGACTTCTTCTCCACCCTCGCTGGTTTTGCCATACGCTTGCCCACCGAGCACCCCGCCACCGGCCAGGAAGCAGCTGAAAGCTTTGGGATAGTGGTCGCGTCCAGCGTTCTGATTGATGATCGGAGTCCGTCCGAACTCCGTCGCCAAGACGACCAGAGTCGAATCCAGCAAGCCACGGCGCTCCAGATCGGCCAACAATGCTGAGACCGCCTGGTCGAGGGTTGCCGCCCGCTCCGGCGCGCTCACGAAGTTGCTGTTGTGGGTATCCCATCCACCGAGGCTGACCTCGATCGAGCGAACCTCTTTTTCGACGAGCCGGCGGGCCAAAAGACAGCCTTGCCCGAAAGCATTGTCGCCATACCACTCGCGATCTTCGGCGCTTTCTTGCGCCAAATCGAAGACCTGGAGATCCGAGCTGTTCATGATCCGCACGGCGTCGTCATACATGGAGGTATAAGCCCGGACTTTCTTCAAATCGTAGCGCTCCTTGAACTCGGTGTCGAGATGCTGGGCGAGGTCGAGGCGATGACCAAACAAGTCTTCATCGATCCCACGGGCGCGCTTCGAATTGCGCAGACCCGCCTCAGGATCATTGATCGAAAGCGGCTCAAGCGCACTTTCGAAAAAGCCGGCACCACCATTGATCCTCGAATCGCCGCCGATGAAGACGCTGCCGGGTAGATTGTTGTTGGCTTTGCCCTGGAATTTCAGCATCCAGGCACCGACTCCGGGGTGGCGGATGGTGGCCCGCTCCTCATAACTGGTGTGCATGAGATAGTTCCCCTGGGCGTGAGCCCCGGCGGTGGAGGTCATGGAGCGGACCAACGCCACCTTGTCCATCTGATTGGCCAGGAGGGGGAGGTATTCTGAAATGAACACATCGTCGGCACTCGTCTTGATCGACCGGACCGGACCCTGATTCTCGTGCCCTGGCTTCGGATCGAAAGTATCCATGTGGGTCATGCCCCCACTCATGTAGAGGTAGATCACACTTTTCGCCGGACTTACGCGATTCGGCAGACCTAGATTCGGCCCGAGTGCGGCGAATGAGTTTTGGCTCAGGAAACCGGGAGCGGCACCGACCCCGAGCAAAAGCTTGGCGGCACGGGAAACAAAACGGCGGCGGGAGAGATCGTCACGACCGAAGGGAGATACTTGCATGGCTGTGGTGTAGTAGGTTTTGAGGGAACGAAGAAAATGATTACTGGATGAACAGAAACTGGGAAGTGTTGAGCAGGGCCCACACCACGTTCTCGTAAGCCTTGTCGCCGTAGGCCTCCAGCTCGGCACTGAGAAGAGCCCGCTCGGCGGGATTTGGCTTCCGGGAAAGCACCGCCAGATACACCATGTCGAGCGCTTCGGCCGGGTTGGTCGCTTGAGCGATTTCGCGGGATAGCAGTGAATAGCTGTTGGAAACTATGCCGGGAACATTTCCATTGAGCAGCGCAAGGGCCTGAGGCACGGAAGCTTCAATTGATGCGTTCTCAATCACCTCACGATCCGACTGACCAAATTCCCTCAGGAAGTGCCCACGCTTCGCCGGGGATGAGACATCGACCGCCCGGACGAATTCTTGAGACATATTTGACCAAGTTTTGAGCGATTCCTTGTTCCGGTCCTGCCAAGCCCGCTGCTCAGTTTTACTGAGTCCCTCCGGTGCCTCCAACTTGAGGTGGCTTTCTTCTTTGCGACGCTGTTCGCCGCTGGCGAGGCTGGCCTTTTCCAGACCGAATGTGTCCATCAAGCCATCCATTTCCGCGCCCTGAGAGACGCGATCATACGCGATCTCGCCGAGAGACTTGCGGAGGCTGCCTCGGAGGCGATTGAGCTCAGTGCTGAGTTCGCGCACTTTGGCGAGGTCATCCGCCTGTTTTGCCACAAGGATCTGCTCACGGAGCGCCGACTGTCCTTCGAGATTTTTCCGCGTCACTTTGGAAGACTCCTCGGCAATTTTTACGAAGTCGTCGTAGCCGATCAACTCAAGGCTTTCGTAGATTTGCTTTTGTTCTTCCAAGTAGGCCAAATCTTTGTCCAAAGTGGGCGAAAGCTGATCGGGATCTTCCTTCATCAGGGCGACCATGGAGTCCCAAACCTGTTCGGCGGTCATCCGACGAAGGGCGGGACCGGTGAAAGAATACGGCAAGCCGGGCGTGATCTCCTCGGTGAAGGCCCCGCGCTGGAATAGATCGGTCGAGTAGAGCACCTCGAGATACCGCTTCATGTCGTAGTCGAAATCGCGCATCATCGTCTCCAGATAGACAAGGAGCTCGGGATGCGATGCTTTGGTCTGGTCGGTGAATTCATCGACCGGCTCGATCAGACCGACTCCGAAAACTTCTTTCCAGAGGCGATTCGCAATCACCGTGGTGAATCGCGGATTTTCAGGGCTGGTCATCCAAGCGGCATACGCCTGCTCGCGGGTCAGGCCGGCGTCCGTTGGCACCGGATTGGAGAACATGGCGACGGGTTCGACTTCGGCCTTGGGCTGTCCATCGCTGTATTGGTAATCATGGGGAAGCCGGGCATTTTTGGCGCTGGCGTTCACCGATGTATATTGAATGGGATTGTAGAGTTCGCCGATGGCATCCCGAAGGGCCCGATTTTCTTTCTCCAGAGCCTTTCCGATCACCATGGCCTCTTTGGCTTTTTTCTGAAACTCCGCGTCGGTGATGCCCCAGCTCTGCAGGCTCCGGTCAAGTTTGGGATTCTCGAGGGCACGCTTCAATGACTGTTCGTCGCTGATAAATGGAAACCCACGAAGTCCGACCTTTTCATCATACTTCTTGCGGGAGTCGCCCTTGGTCTCGCTGGCGAATTGAGTCGAGTTGGATCCGCCGTAGCGAGACATCTCCACCCCGTAGGTGAAGCCGGCCATTTCGTAGAAGTCCATCTGTTTCCAGGAATCGAACGGATGGTCGTGACACTGGGCGCATTCGAGCCGGGTCCCGAGGAAAATCCTCACGGTGTTGGACATATTGTCGAGCGGCATGCCGCGGTCGCGCAGGTAGTAGCCGACTGCTCCATTGTCCCAAACTGCACCTTCGGCTGAGACCATTTCATAGACGAACTGATCGTAAGGTTTGTTTTGGCGGAGCGCATCTTTAAGCCAGAGTCGGTAGGCAATCTCGGCGGCTCTGGCGTTGCCATTGTTTCCGAGCCCTTGATTGATGCGGAGGATGTCTGCCCAGTAGTGATAAAAGTGGGACACGTAACCTTCGGACGAAAGGAGCTGATTCACCAATCGCTCGCGTTTTTCAGGATAATCGGAATCGAGAAAAGTGGTGGTCTCACGGACGGTTGGGATGCGCCCGACGATCGCTAGGTAAGTGCGGCGCACATAGGTCGAATCGTCGACCAAGGCGTTCCCCTCGACCTTGAGGCTGGCATATTCCTTTTCGATTAACTCGTCGATCCGGGCAGCGCGTTCTTTTCGATCCTCCGAGCCGCTCGTGGATGGTGCCGGATTCGATTCCGCGAGCCCGATGCCCTGTGTGATTCCAATGAAACAAATTGCGGCAAAAGTCTTTTTCATAATGAGGAATTCCTTCACAATCGTTTATAACCGAATAAGTCGCATTCCGTTGCAATTCTTCAGAGCGCAATCACGCCGCGGAGCCTGTCGGACTTAGAGCATTCGAGCGAGGAAAGCGGGATTCGAGTCAAAATTTTCATGAGTTTGAGAAGTTTGTGTGAACAAAAAGGACGAAAACGAGGGGAAATTTGGGCCAAAAGCCCGTTTTTCGCAGCCGGGCGAGACAAGTCCGACAGGCTCTTGGGGGACGGATGGATGACAATTTCCCGTTCGGCCCGCTGAAATTTCATTGACGGTTCCGTGAGTCCGGCGATTCTGCTTCATGCAACCTCATCGTGGATCCACTATCCTTGTCCTCGGAATTCTGGGGATCGTCGTCTGTCAGATTTGCGGCATCATCGCTTGGGTGATGGCCAATAAGGACATCCCTCTCATGCAGTCGGGTGCCATGGATCCGGCGGGAATGGAACAAGCCAAAGCCGGGAAGATCTGCGGGATCATTTCCGTCGCACTTCTCGGGATCGGGCTGGTTGTTGGGATCATCTATGTTGTGTTCGCGGCCATTTTCATTGGAGCGAGCGCTGCACAAGGATCGTGAGGCGGCTCTCATGCGCCTCGTGACAGCCCCGCGTAGGCAATTGTTGGAGGGAGTCACCGCTTGGCTTTGCGGGGGCGTTTTTATCTACGCCCTTTCGATCTTTGGACTTCGCCAACTCTCGAAAGCGACGGGACTTGATTTCGTCCCCTGCCTTCTTAAGCAATTCACCGGTCAACCCTGCCCCCTCTGCGGAGGGACAAGGTCAGCTCTGCTGCTCGGAAGCGGCCAAGGGCTCGCCGCTCTGCAGATGAACCCTCTCGTCACGGTTTCGCTTGTCGCGTTCGGCTGTTGGTTGATCCTCCGCCTGGTTTTTGCAAGGGATGTCGAAACCCGGCTGAGCAACCTGACCCGCGTGATATTTCTGCTCACCGCTGTTTTGATCAATTGGGCCTACATTTGGACCCAACAATCAACGCAGTAAGCGAGAATGTGAACCGAAGTCGCTCGCTCCGTCGGCACGTCTCTTCAGCGATCAAACTGAGCGTCGAAAACGATGTTCGAAGCGGGGAAATCGACCCGTTTTACGTAGGCGGCCGACTCTGTTGCACCGGCCTCCCTGTCCATGCCGCCATCTTCCCACTCGACCGAAAGCGGCCCGGTGTAAGAGACGTCATTCAGCGCGCGGATGATGCGCTCGAAATTGATCCGGCCGCGGCCCACTGACTTGAAGTCCCAATAGCGCTTGCGGTTGTGGAAATCGACATGGCCACCGAAGACCCCTGCCTCGGTGGGGAACTCCGACCAGCTCACATCCTTCATGTGAACGTGATTGATGCGGTCGGCGAAGCGGTAGATGAACTCCACGTAATCGACGCCCTGGTAGCCAAAGTGGCTGGGGTCGTAATTGAATCCAAAGGCTGGATGGTGATCGATCGCGGCCAACGCTCGTTCTGCCGAAGCGATATCGAAGGCGATCTCGGTCGGGTGAACCTCCAGAGCGAACTTGATCCCGTTTTCCTGGAATACATCCATGATGGGGCCGAAGCGATCCGCAAAATCACGGAAGCCACCGTCGATCTGCCCAGGTAGGCAAGGAGGGAAGGAATAGAGGAGGTGCCAGATGGAAGAACCGGTGAATCCATTCACCACCTTTACTCCGAAACGTTTGGCTGCGCGGGCGGTCTCTTTGAGTTCCTCTGCGGCGCGCTGACGCACGCCCTCGGGTTCGCCGTCTCCCCAAACGTAATCAGGGAGGATCTGCTTGTGGCGCTCGTCGATCCGATCACAGACGGCCTGCCCCACCAAGTGGCTGGAAATCGCGTAGCAAGCCATGCCATGCTTGTCAAGCAGGGCCCGCTTCGCGGCGCAATAAGCGGCATCGGCTTTGTTGACTTCGAAGTGGTCCCCCCAACATCCGAATTCCACCCCGTCATACCCCATCGCTTTCGCTTTGGTGATGACGGTTTCACTATCGAGATCAGCCCACTGGCCGGTGAACAAGGTTACAGGACGGCCCATAAGAAGATTTGATCAGGTGAAACAAAATGGTGGGGTATCAGAAGGTCGCGGTGGCTCCGAGGTGGAAGCGCCCGCTTTCGTCCTCGTTGGTGTCCACCAGATTGCTGGTGAAGATCGGGTAGCCATAATCAAGCCGGAAGGTGAACCAGTCGCTGTAGTTGTAGCGGAGACCCGCACCAACAGAACCCAGTTGGCGGAAGTTGCCGGCACCGGGGAGAGGATTCACGTCGCTCAGATTCGCCGCATCGAAGAAGCCGAGGAAACGAAGGCTGTCCGTCTCGGTCTCCCAATCGTAAATCCGCGCGAATGACAACTCGGGGGTGTAGATTTCGATGTTGCTGACAAAGCCATTGTCCCCGAGGGCCACTCGCTGATCGAAGCCGCGCACGCTGTCATAGCCACCCGCACCAAGCTGCTCGGAAGCCTGCAAATTCTGATTTGCCACCTGCCCCTGAATCTTCAAGCGGAGCGACCAATCCTCGGCGAGACGGCGCTGATGCTCAATGCTGGCGAGAGCGTAGAAATAGTCAGCCGAGGATTCTGCCCGCGCCTGCTGGAACGTGAAGTCGTTGTTGTGATTGGCAAAGTCACCCGGCGAATAAAAACCGCGGATATCGAACTGGGTGACTCCCCGCTTACCCTGGATGGTCTCTTTGTATCCCAAACTGAACTGGAAAATCTCGACCCTGCTGTCCAGAAGATTCGGCAATCCGCCGAACTCAAGATTGTTCGCATTGGACTTCCAGTCGAATCCGTAATCCATCTCGCGGCTGCGGGTGGCCGTGCCATCAAGCGGGATACCGTAACGAGCACTCAGCTGAATATTGTCCCCGGAGGACGTGATGAATCCTCCACCGGTAGGGATCGGTGCAGAATTGACATCAACATAGGACGCCAGCACCGTGAACCAATGACGCCAAGGCAGCGACTGGGTGTAAACCAACGAGTTGGCCCGCACGTGCTCGAAATCCAGATCGCCGGTGTATTGGTAACTGACGCTCCGATCCGGACCGAGGGCATCGCCAAAGTTGAAGCCGAAGATAATCCGGTCTTCCCCAAGAAACTCGGTTCCCGAGTCTTCATATCCGGTATAGAACCAGTTGGATTTGTTTTGATAGCTCTTCAGAATCACGTCGGTGGTTCCGAACTCGTAACCGGGGGCATACACCAAATCGACTTTGCGATAGGGACTGCGGTTGATCCATGATAGATCACGAAGCACTTCGGAAGCGCGGATGACTTCCCCCTTCTTGACCCGCATCTGACTGCGGATGAATTCCTCGGTGTCGGCATCGACACCTTCTACGCGGATGCGAGCCAGCTCGGACT
>Ga0163144_10012107_pt1 | contig 18169 bp, 17 predicted proteins | sample OliLak19BULKMAT1_FD_123175 | JGI IMG/M metagenome (GOLD analysis project Ga0163144, IMG submission 123175) | Freshwater microbial mat bacterial communities from Lake Vanda, McMurdo Dry Valleys, Antarctica - Oligotrophic Lake LV.19.BULKMAT1 | ecosystem: Environmental > Aquatic > Freshwater >... | reverse complement strand
ATCATCCCACCATCGCTCGGGGGCTGCGCTTCGCCATCGAGGCCCCGCCCCCAACTCCCTCCCCGCCAATGTGAGCTCGGTGAGCGGCCTCCGCGGCGAGGCGCCAACTTCACTTGCGACGCCGGGCCGGCTTGGGGGTTCCGGCGCCGACGTCGTGCTGCTTCAAGAGCGTCTTCGGCGCCTTGATGCGCCACCCGCGTTCGAGCCGCAGCCGAGCCTCGGGCACCCGCAACGCGGCGAGCCGCGCCAGGACTGCCGGGTAGCCGCGGTAGTGGTCCGTGATGAAGTAGATATCGGCCTGAGCGCCGATCAAGAATTCTTGCTCATCGACGCTGTCGACGAGGAACACGACAGACTCCCCATCTTCCTTGAGCCGGACGAACGATTTGCCACGGACCGCGAGCGCCGGTGTCCGGTACCAGATGCCCTCTTCCACTTCCGGAAGCTCGCGCCCGAGCTTGCTGAGCTGCTCCCATTTCATTGTATCCGCCGTCCTGCGGTATCCACGCTGACAACGATCTCGGCCATGACCGGGGTCGCGCGGCGGAAGACGAGCACGGCGATGTCGTTGTATCCGAGCTGACCGGCGCAGCCGACGTCGGAGAGAACCATTGAACCGAGCTCCTTCCCGCCGACCATGACATCCACGGGCGCGCCGCCGACCCGCGTCAGCCTGCCCTCCGCGAAGAGCTGGACGACGGTGGGCATCTTGGCGTGGATTGTCACGACGCCATCGGTGCCGACGTTGCCTCGATGGCTCTCGATCGGGAAGGACAGGTACGTCGTCGCGCTCAGGCGGATGCTCACCTCGTCGAGGAACTTGCCCCCGATCGCGATGCGCTTCTCCGCGGGCGGCGGAACGTGTGCCTCGATGCCGGCGGGCAATGCCATTTCGCAGACGAGCTGGTGCCGTCCGTCATCGGTCGCATCGAACGACCACTCTCGGACGAGCCGCGGATCGAAGGCGAATTCGTTCCGCCATCGCGCCGAAAGCTGCTCGAAGGTGGCGGCGACCTGGTTGCCGCGCATCGCCTTGCGCAGATCTGCGAGTGGCTTGGGTCTCGGATCTCCCCAGAGCTGAGACGCTGTCACTTGCGCGTTCCAGAGGTTGACCGCGAGCCCGATCGCACGGCGGATTTCGTCCGGCGCCGGCCGTGGCCCAAGCGGTTCGAGCAGCGGCTCTGCGAGGTGTGAGATGGATTCGGACAAGTCTCGCTCCGGCAGCCGGACCACTGAGCGCGTGCACGGGTCTCGTCGTTTGCGCTGCGTGGTCATGCGGCCCCCGGCGGTGCTTCTCGAGGCCTGTGCCGCGCGGACATCGGCTTGTAGGGCGCCTGGAGGGTCACCTCGAGGTCGCCACCGTGCGTGCGCATGAATGGGAGTGCGGCGATGAGACGGCTCGGGTCGGAGGAGGTCACGGCTTCCGCCTCCCCTTGTTCGACGCTTCGGCTGGCTTCGTCGCGCCCGCCTTCGTGCTCGGGGTGCCGATGGTCTTCGGTCCTGCGCTTCCCTCGAGCCGCTTCGTCTCCTCCACGACGCGATCGAAGTCCGACACGAACTCCGCGTCCTGGCACTTGCGGTAGACCTCGTGCTCGCCCTCGGCATTGAGCTTGGCTTCGAGGGCGCTGACCTTTCCCTTGTCGGCGAGGATCGGGTAGCTCGACAGCTCGAGGAAGCCGTTCAGGAAGGTGGCCCAGTCGGCCATTTTCATGAGGATGCCCCGCTGCGCGCGGTTCTCGGCGAGGTCGAGGTACGCGGAGACGATGCGGTTCAGCTCCTTGACGTGCGCCTCGCTCAGGTAGTTCTTCGCGACGGTCACGTCGGACTTCAGGATCTTGCCGTGCGGCGCGTCCTTCCAGGTCGTGAGGCCCATGAAGGCCTTGGTCGCGTCTGCGGACGTGTAGATCAGCTCCGCGGCGGTCTGCCCGGTGATGGCCCAGTGCAGCTTGTTCTGCACGGTCGCGAAGAACTCTCGCGTCGGCGGCGCGTGCGCGTCGTAGTCGACCGCGAGCGCGTAGATGTCGGTGATCTTCTGGTAGAAACGCCGCTCGCTCGCGCGGATCTCGCGGATCCGCTCGAGTAGCTCGTCGAAGTAATCCTTGCCGAAGAGCGTCTTGCCCAGCTTCAAGCGGTCATCGTCGAGGACGAAGCCCTTGATCATGAACTCGCGCAGGGTCGTGGTGGCCCAGATGCGGAACTGCGTCGCCTGGTAGCTGTTGACCCGGTAGCCGACGGCAATGATTGCATCGAGGTTGTAGAAGCGAGTCTTGTAGGTCTTCCCGTCTGCGGCAGTTGTTTCCAAAATGGAAACAACTGAGGCCTTGGCGAGCTCCCCCGACTCGAAGATGTTTTTCAGATGCTTGGTGATCGCGGGCACGCCGACCCCGAACAGCTCGGCGAGCGTCTTCTGCGTCAGCCAGGCGGTCTCGTCGCGGAAGAGCACGCCGACTTTCACGGCGCCGTCGGCGGCCGTGTAGAGCAGAAGCTCGGACTCGCGGCGGGTGAGGTCGGTCACGGACTCACCTCGACGAAGAATGAAGCCGCGGGCAGCTCGACGAGGCGCCGATGGGGATCCGGCTGGTTCAAGTCGCATATGAGGCACGACGAGCGATCCATGATGCGCCTCACGCGGTCTCTGACCCTGCGGGACCGCCCGAAGCCCCCCGCGGCGGCGTGGCGGCCGTTTGCGGGAACAGGCGCCGCAAAAGCGCAACCAGTTCGACGATCGCAGTCTCCGCCAGCTCGGGGGTCACGCTACGACCGAAGTTGACCTCGTCGTCGGTCGTCCAGTCCGACAGCAGGGACACGAGCTGCGGGTCAGGCCCGGGGAGTTGCAGATGCAGTTGCATCGCGGTGCCGTGCTTCTTCGCGGTCACCTCGAGCCCCACGGAGGGGGCGCGCAGGGCGAGTCGCGACGGTGGATAAGTCTCCGTCACGTCGGTGCATTCCACATCGACGAACGAAGCGACCTCGGCGACTCGCCCCAGGAGCTGGAAGTAGAGGTCATAGACGTAGAGGTCGACGTGATAGCCGTTCCGCTGCGCTCGGCCGAGGAGGAATGCGGACCCCTCCTCGAGCCGCACCATGCGGAGCCCGCAGTACCTGATGAGTCGCGGCTCGGCGACGAGGCGCGCGCCTTCGCTGCCACGGAGCGAAGTCTTCATCGCCGGGTCCCGGGGCATCTGGCGCGCAGCCTTGCGGCGCGTCAGTGAAGTTTTTTTGCGGGGCGCCTTCGGCGACGTTGTTCGCTTCGTGCTCGCCATCAGACTGCTCCGCGTCGCACTTGTACCGCGAGATGGCATCGAGCGCGTACGGGATCTCCGCGAATGCGAGCGCGCGGCACGTCGGCGGGCAAGCCGAGGTACGCGAGAGCGGCGCGCGCTACGGCCTTGTCCGTGATCAGTAGGCGGCCGCAGTCCGAGCACCGGACCACATCGATCCTGTGGACGCAAACCACCAAATCGATCCGACATCGCGATGGCGCAGCAGCGCCGCTTGCCGGCTCGTGCGCCAGGCTGCGATCCCCTGTTGCAGCATCTCCGGGCTTTGGAGTCACGCCACGATCGCATCCCAGATAACGGGGTCAAGCTTGTCGCGACGAATGCGCCGGGCAGTGCACCTGCAATCGCTCCCCGACCCCATCATCGATGTAACGCCCCTCCGGCGGTACGGTGAGCCCGAGGGTTCCCGCCACCCGTTCCAGGACGGGAAACCGCAGCCTGCCGTCGATTTCCAAATAAGCCGGGCTGCGTTCTTCAATTTCATTGAGGTGGACCCCGAGCACGTGACGGCTATCGTGGAGCGCATGGATTCCGCCGTGGCAAAAGCCTCGCGTCCGCCCTCTGTGCGTCTCGCACCCGAGACGCCGGACGCCGAAGACGCGTGGGTGCTGCCCGAGGAAGACATGCCGGAATCCAACCGCCACCGCGACACGGTGCGGCTGCTGGAGCAGATCCTGCTCGCCTTCGTCGCGCGTACGGGTCGCGATGCGCTGGTCGCCGCGAACCTGGCGTGCCGTTGGAACGGGGCGAAGCGCAGCCTGGGAGTCGACCCCGACATTGCGCTCATCGAGCCGGCGCCGCCCGAGGGGGCGGACACCGACAGCCTTCTCTTGTGGGAGTCGGGCCACGTGCCGCCGCGCTTCGCCATCGAGGTGGTGAGCTCGACCAACGCGCCCAAAGACTACGTCGACGCGCCTGCCAAGTACGCGCGGCTTGGGACAAGGGAGCTGGTGATCTTCGACCCGCGGCGCATCGGTCCGAAGGTGCTGGGCGGTCCGCACGTGCTGCAAGTGTGGCGGCGCGACGAGCCGAGCGCGCGCATGGCGCGGGCGTACGCCGGAAGCGGTCCGGCCTTTTCCGAAGAGCTGGGGGCGTGGCTGGTGATGACGTCGTCACGGTGGCTCCGCATGGCCGACGACGCGGAAGGCCGCTCGCTCTGGCTGACCGAAGCCGAAAAGCAAACGGCGGAGGCCGCGAAGCAAACGGCGGAGGCCGCGAAGCAAGCGGCCGAAGCCGCGAAGCAAGCGGCGGCGTTACGGCAAGCCCTGCGCGCCGCCGTCGATGACATCTGCGAGCTGTGCGGCATCGCGCTCGACGCCCCGCGGCGCGCTCACCTCGACAGTCTGGACGCCTCGGGGCTCGAAGAGCTGCGCGCCCGCATCAAGACCACACGCGCCTGGCCGCCTTGAACGTCCAGACCTCCCTTTGCAGGGCATCGGCTCCTCCGGCCGATGCCTCACCACCCTTGGGGGAAGTATTACCCAGGAACCCGGTCTGATTTGTTACCCGGGCACCCGGTTTGTACCCTGGCAACCGCCCCCGCACACATCCACGTCGGCCTCCTCACGCCCGCCGAAAAGCCGCCTGGTGGCCGAAGGTGATGGCGCGGTGGAGCTTGTCCTCCGTCATCCCCGGAATGGCGCGGGCGCGGGCGATCTCCTCGGCCGCGGTGGTGGCGGACAACAGGGTGTTGTCCGCGCAGAGGCAGGCGCGCACGCCGGCGTCGAGCCACTTCGCGAGAGGGTGCGCCGCGACGCTCGGGATCGCGCCGGTGTGGACGTTGCTCGTCGGACAGGCCTCGATGGTCACCTCTCGTTCGAGGACGAGAGCCACGATCCGGGGGTCCGAGAGCAAGGTGGTGCCGTGTCCGATGCGCTGGGCGGCGAGCTGCTCGATGGCCATCCGGATCTCCTCGGGCGGACGCCCTTCGGCGGCGTGGACCGGGCGGCCGAGGCCGAGATCCCGAGCCCGGCGGAAGGCAGGGGCATAGTCGAGCATGCCAGTGGCGTTTCCCGGTGCCGGACCTCCCGCGAGGTCGATGCCGGCCACCCCCGGGCGAGCGGCGGCGATCTGCACGAGGCGGTCGAGCACACTGGCAGGCTCGCCGTAGAGGCCACAGAGGAGGATCCCCGCTCGGCCGGCGGCCCCCTCGAGCGCAGCGTCGGTGATCGCCTCGGGCGGCGCGCCGCCGTGGAGCTGCGGGGCGAAGCGGATCTCCAGCGTGGTCACGCCCTCCGCCGCGGCATCCTCGCACATCTCTGCCGCGACGCGCCGGACCGCCGCGGGCTCCTGCAGGACCGAGAGGGTGAAGGCAAAGCGCGAGAGCGCCGCGTCGAGCCCCATGGCAGGCGTGAACACGAGATCGGGCGGCACGGTCCTGCCGGCCCGCGCGCAGAGCTCGGCCAGGGTCGAGGGGCGAATCGAGCCGTCGAGGTGACGGTGGAGATCGGCGAGCGGAGGGAGAGGGCCAGTGGAGCTCATGGCGGGGCGCAGGGTATCACGAGGAAGACGCTTCACAGCCCATGGGGCGGCCGGGGATTGTGCCCTGATTTCTCTCTGCAGCGCTGCGGAATCGTCGGATCGAATCTGCCCAACCCGGTCGCCATCTCCGCTGCTCGGGTGCGGCTTCAATGGGTCAGGGGGAGATCACCGTGCACAACGGAGCTGCGCGAGTCGCAATCTCGGTGTCGAGCGTGCAAAGAGGCAGGCCATGTCGGGAAGCCAGCCAGACGTAGACCGCGTCCGCAGCCCGCAGCTTGCAGCGCATCGCGATGTCCATCACCAGGCGGGCGCGCTTCGGACCCAGTGTGACAATCTCGTGGGGAGCCCACGTGAACGGGTCGACGTACCTGCGAGTCGCGCCAATGTCATGCCCACGGCGCGCGAGCGCGGCCGCGACCTCCACGGGGAACAAGGACGGAAGCACCAGCTCGTGCCCGTTGGTGAGGATGTCCATCACGCGGGCGTTCGATACCGCGAAGAACGGTTCGGACGGACGGGCGGCGGCCACGGCGACGCTGGCATCGAGAACGAGCTTCATCGTCGGCTCGAGAGCAAGTCCAGGACAGCACTCTCGTCGTCGCCGGGGCCGAGTGCCTGGATGAGGGCGGCGAAGGCCTTCCTGGTCATCGGGCGGCGTTTCTTTGCCGGTCGGACGACATCAATCGGCACGACCGCCGCTACAGGCTTGTTGTGGCGGAGGATCACGGTGCTCTTGTGGCGCAGCTCCGCGTCGTCGACGACCGCTGAAAGATGCGCCTTGGCCTCTGCGAGCGACAGCTCGGTCATGTGACCAATATGACCAAAATCGGCTCATCGTTGTAGCGAAATTTGGGATCGATAGACAATCCGGGCCCGGCACGGGTGAGCGCCGCGTCGATGTCGGCGAGGTCGCCGCCGCGGCGACGATGGCCCGTGCGTTGGAACAGGGCCGCCGCTTCGGCGGGACGGGCGCGAGCAGTGGGGTGATCGCCGCGGCACACGTGGTGGATGGTGGCTTCCGCGCTCATCGCGCGACGACGACGCCGCCGGGGAGTTCCCGGCGGCCGGAGCGCAGCGATCACGGAGCAGGCCAGAGCGCGAGCTCGGGGTCGGGCCAGCGGAAGGGGTTTTGCGACCAGCTCGCGCTGGCGTAGTTGGTCTTGCAGGAGTCGATGTTCTCGGGCGCGTCGAGCAATGTCCAGAACGAGGTGCACACGTTTTGCGCGATGAAGCTCCTGCACTCTTCCATGGTGTGCTCCCCTGGAGAGGGCTTGTTGTAATACGCGCTGACATGGTCCCAGGCGATCTTCTGGAGGTCCGCGCCGACCTGGGCGCTCACCCCGTTCGGCACGGCGGCCCCCACCGGGGAGTCGCGGAAGACCGCCGCGTACGTGACGAGCGCCATGAAATACGCCCCGAGCGGCGTCATGTGCACGTCGTCGTTGAAGATCGCGCTCAGCTTCTGGGGGGTCGTGCCGGTGATGCCGCTCACCTCGTCGGAGAGCACGCGCTCCACCAGATCGACCAGGGCCGCGCCCGCGGGCAGCGTGGCGGCGCGGTCTTGCCTGCCCTCCGCTGCGAGCGTGAGGTTCACCTTGCTCGCCACGCACTCCCACGCGAAGAGGGCATTCTTCTCGTGGTCAATCCACGTGCCGGGGGCGTTTTTATCGATGCTCAGCCAGCTATGATAAAAGAGCGTGTGGCCGGCCGCGTTGCCGTCGATCAGGCGGTCGTGGTAATGCCGCAAAAAGCCAAAGGTGTCTTCCCACGGGATCGTGCCGAGGATGTCGTGCCGCTCGGTGATGACGAGCGTATCATAGAGCTCGCCGGGCCCGAGCGTCTCCGGGCTCTTCAGCTCCTCGATGACGTTCATGTCGGCGCCGTCGCGGTTCTTGCCCTTGCTGTAGCCGGGCCAGCCCGCGGCGTTCCAGTCGTTCCCCTTGGTCCGCACCCGCATCGGTGAGCCGATGCCGATCTGCTCATTGAAGTTGAAGTCCTTGCCGCGGCTCTCGGCGATCTCCAGCATGTAATCGGGCAGCGGGTTGTCGGTCAGGCTGTGCCCGGAGAGAAACATGCGCGCCATCTCGCGCGGCTCCCAGCCGGTATTGCCGCCGCCGGTGTTGCTACCGCCGGTGTTGCCGCCGCCGGTGTTGCTACCGCCGGTGTTGCCGCCGCCGGTGTTGCTACCGCCAGTGTTGCTGCCACCGGTATTGCCGCCGCCGGTGTTGCTGCCACCGGTGTTGCCGGCTCCGGCCCCGCCGTTGCCGCCGGTGTTGCTCGTGCCCGCGCCTCCCGTGCTGGAGGCGCCTGGATCATCCGGCGAGCAGCCGGCCATGGAGAGCCCGCTCAGGGCACCGAGCGCCGCGAGTGGCAGCCAGAGGTACCTCGCCCCGGCGCTCCGGCGGAGCCGTCTTCCGTTCCCGATCATCGTCGCCTCCGATTCCGCGTTGAAGAAAGAAGTGGACCTGATGTCTCTGATACCTCTTATTCTTCGCGTCGTTCTGGCTTTTCTTCCGTCGCGATCAAGACGTGGGGAGAGGCCAGGTCGGGCTCGACGGGGTCGTGCACGCGATAGAGCGAGAACGGGTGGAGCGGCGGGCCGGGCGGGGTGGGCGGGAGCTCGTCGTCGCCACCCCAGCGGCCCTCTAGCCACAAGACGCACACCCGCTGCCCCTTGCACTTGTGGGCGACGTGATCTAGCAGCGACACGCCGAGCTTGCTGTCGCTGAGGTGGACGTGGACGGCGTCGGCGGCGGGCGGCGCGTCGGTGGCGCCGAGGTAGGACGTCTCTATGCCGTGGCGCGGCGGCAGGAGGCGGATGACGACGGGGACCTTGATGCGCGTGTCGCGGTGAGCGTCGAGCCAGGCGAGCAGCGGAGCCGTCGGGGTGAGCGAAGGGCCGGCGACGTAGGTGGTGGCTGGATAGGGCTTCATGTTGCCGGGTTTCTCCGCCGTCATGGTCCCTGCCGCCGGCCTGGCTTCCATCGCTGGAGCGGTCGCCGTCGCTGCAGGCGCAGGCTCGCCGCGCAGCTCGGTCTTCGGCGGCGCACAACCGCCAGAAGCCAGGAGCCCGAACAGCGCGGCACCCGCGGCGACGGCGCGCGCGATCGGCATTGCAAGCCGCCCAGGAGCTGGTCGCGGTGCTCCTCGCGGAGGATGGGCTCGCAGAGACCTCTCGCGGGGTGCCGCCGAGAAGCGTCCGAGCTCGACCCCCCGGAGCACCCGCATGGCCTGCCATGGATTCATGATTGCCTACTGTAAGACAGTCGCCGTGCGGGGCGCACGAGGATGCCACCGTCGATTCCACCGAACGCCTCGCTCCTCCCGTGAGGCGCGTGCGCTCGTAGACTCGCAACTGTGGCGCTCGAGAACGCGCGGGAGGGCTGCGTGCGCGAGACCTACGGCGTGCTGCTTGTAGAGCTCGCCTCGCGCCCCTCGCGGGCGAACGTGCGCTGCGGATACTTTTCGCGGTGCCCGTTTCGTTTTGTATACTTGGGGATCGCGATGACCGAAAAGCTCCTCGTCCGAACCCAGACCATGACCGTGTTCGAGGAAGCGCCCCTCCTCATGGACGTGGGCGTGCGGCTGGGCCCCGTTCGCGTGGCCTACGAGACCTACGGCCGGCTCAGCCCGTCCGGCGACAATGCCATTCTCATCTGCCACGCGCTCACCGGCAGCGCGCACGCCGCCGGCTACAATGCCCCCGAAGAGAAGGACCCCGGCTGGTGGGATCCGCTCGTCGGCCCCGGCCGCGTCTTCGATACCGACAAGCACTTCGTCGTCTGCACCAACGTGCTCGGCGGCTGTTATGGCACCACCGGCCCCACCACCGTCGATCCGGCCACCGGCAAGCCCTACCGCATGCGCTTCCCGCAGATGTCCATCCGCGACATGGTGAGGGTCCAGAAGCGCGTCGTGGACGCCCTCGGGATCAAGCAGATCGTCACCATCGCGGGCGGCTCCATGGGCGGCATGCAGGTGCTCGAGTGGGCCCTGCTCCATCCCGACATGGTCCGCTCGATCATGCCCATCGCGACCGCCGGCCGGCACTCCGCCTGGTGCATCGCCCTCCACGAGGCGCAGCGCCAGGCCATCCTCCTCGACCCGGACTTTCGCAATGGCGATTACGAGAAGCAGCCGGCGCGCGGCCTCGGCATTGCGCGCACCGTCGCCATGATCTCGTACCGCAGCGACGTCGAGTACGCCGCCAAGTTCAAGCGCGATCGCGTCCAGGAAGGCGCCCACTTCGACGGGGACAACCCCTTTCAGGTCGAGAGCTACCTGCGCTACCAGGGGCAAAAGCTCTCCCAGCGCTTCGACGCCGCGACCTACCTCTACATCACGCGCGCCATGGACCAGCACGACGTCGCGCGCGGCCGCGGCTCCTTCGAAGAGGTCCTCACGTCCATCCAGGCCCCCGCCCTCTGCGCCGGCATCACCTCCGACGTGCTCTATCCCGTCCACGAACAAAAAGAGCTCGCCCGCCTCATCCCCAACGCCCGCTACTTCGAGATCGACTCCCCCCACGGCCACGACGCCTTCCTGATCGAGTGGGATCAGGTGACAGGCGCCATGCGCAGCTTCCTCGCCGAGCTACGCTGACTCGATCGCTTCGCGCCCCCGTCTCCAAAGCGAGAATTTGAATCGCGGAAACACCGCGCCTCGCCCGCACGGTGAATCGCGTGAATGGATACTCCACCCTTCGTGGCCCGCCTTGGACAGCGCGCATGGGGACGGCGCTCCGCGAGCCGAGCACAGCCCTCATTGACATCAAATTCCGGTGAGCGCCCCCCCAGACAGCGTGCAATCGGCCGTCTGGGGGCTGTGCTCTGCTCGTGATGCACAGCCCCCATTGGCGAACGGGGGCGGCGCGTGCCGCCCCCGGTGACCAGAATGATCAGAACAACGTATAGATGAACGGAGCCGCCGCCGTGGTCGACAGCAGCAGGAGGACGCCAATCAAGAACAGGGTGCTGAGGATGGGCAGCAGCCACCACTTCTTGTTGACCTTGAGGTAGTCGATGAAGTCGCCGACCACGCTCTGGTTCTTCCCGGCGGCCCTCTCGAACGCGCTTTTGCCCTTTTCTTCGCTGGCCATTGCCTTCTACCTCCTCGTCAAAACTGCTTTACGTAGCGGGTGGGATCTTCCGCTCTCGGATAGTCTTCCCAGTAACTGTCGGACTTTGCGTCGAGCTTTCGGCGCATCAGATCGCGGCCGGTGAGCTTGAAGAACAGGCCCACGGGGACGATGAGCACGGCGTACAGGGCGAACATGATGACCGGCGACGTCACCAGGCCGAGCGTCAGGCCGAAGCCCATCCACACGATGTAGAGCAGGCGCCCCACCGGCGGGATGAACGAGAGCACGAGCACCGAGCCGCCGACGATGAAGAAGTAGCGGGCCCGGTCCAGGCTGCCGGCGTCGAAGACCTGCCAGAAGACGACGCCGAGGATGGCGGTTCCGGCGAGGAAGATCAGGCCGAACTTTCGTAGATCGGAGGCCGACGGGTGGGTGTTGAGCTCGGCGGCGACGTCCTTGATCGAGAGGAGCGCCAGCACCGCGTGGACGCCCGCGCCGCCGAGGAGCACCCACCTGGCGATGTCGGGGAGGTGGAGGACCTGCCAGACGACGAGCGCGGCGATGGCGGCCGTGAACAGCACGCCGATGCCAATCGCGACGGGCTCGGTCTCGGATTTCGATTTGGATTTCTCGGCCATGGGAACGGAAGCCTCGCGCTCGGTCGCGCACAATCACAGAGTCAGTCGCGCTCAATCACCCAGTCAGTCGCGTGCTCAATCGCATGCTCAATCACCCAGTCAGTCGCGTGCTCAATCGCGTGCTCAATCGAGCGAGAAGTTCGCCAGGTACTTCGCCGCGTCGACCTTGATCAGGCCCTCGGGCTGGTCCTCTTTCACGAGGACGCAGTCTTCGAGGACGAGCACGTCCATGTCGGTGTGGATGAAGCAGTTGAAGGCGTGCTCGGGGGTCATCACGATGGGCTCGCCGCGCACGTTGAAGCTGGTGTTGACCACGACGGGGCAGCCGGTCTTTTGCTCGAACGCCTTCATCAGCCGGTAGAAGCGGCCGTGCCGCTCCTCGTCGACGGTCTGCACGCGGGCCGAGTAGTCGACGTGGGTGATGGCCGGGAGCGTGCTGCGCGGCACGTTGACGCGCTTGCGCAGGTCCGGGTCCTTCATGAGCGCCGACTCTTCGGCCGTGAGCTTGGTGCGGTGTTTCTCGAGCACCGGCGCGACGTGCAGCATGTACGGGTTCTCGTGCTTCTCGGAGATGTCGAAGAACTCGTGGGCGCGCTCGCGCAGCACGCACGGGGCGAACGGGCGGAACGACTCGCGGAACTTGATCCGCAGGTTCATGATCGACTGCATCTTCACGTTGCGCGGATCGCCGATGATGCTGCGGGCGCCGAGCGCGCGCGGTCCGTACTCCATGCGGCCGTGCATCCAGCCGACGATCTTCCCGTCGGCGAGGCGGTCGGCGACGAAGCTGCAAAGCTCGGCCTCCTTGTCGAAGAGGCGGTACTTGGCGCCCTTCGAGTCGCACACCGCCTTGCACTCGGCCGTCGTGTACTTGGGCCCGAGCAGCGACCCCTTCTGGATGTCTTTGCCGGTCCCGACGCGGGGGTTTTCGAGGAGCTGGTGCCAGCAGAACATGGCCGCGCCGAGGGCGCCGCCCGCGTCGCCGGCGGCTGGCTGGATCCAGATGTCCTCGAACGGGCCCTCGCGCAGCAGCCTGCCGTTGGACACGCAGTTGAGCGCGACGCCGCCCGCCAGGACCAGGTACTTGGTCTTGGTGACCTTCTGGATGTGGCGCGCGGTGAGCATCATGACCTCTTCGGTCACGGCCTGGATCGAGGCGGCCAGATCCATCTCGCGCTGGCTGATCTCGCTCTCGGGGTTGCGCGCCGGGCCGCCGAACAGCTCGCCGAAGGCGTCTCCCGTCATCCGGAGGCCGTCCGGATACGAGAAGTACTTCATGTTCATGCGGTACGAGCCGTCGGGCTTGATGTCGATCAGCTCCTTCTTGATCAGGTCGGCGAAGACAGGCTGGCCGTAGGGCGCGAGGCCCATGAGCTTGTACTCGCCGGAGTTGACCTTGAAGCCCGTGAAGTAAGTGAACGCGGAGTACAGCAGGCCGAGCGAGTGCGGGAAGCTGATGGCCTTCTCGATGCGGATCTTGTTGCCCTCACCGAGGCCCCAGGTGGTGGTGGCCCACTCGCCGACGCCGTCGCTCGTGAGGATGGCGGCGCGCTCGTAGGGCGATGGGAAGAAGGCGCTGGCGGCGTGCGACTCGTGGTGATCGCAGAAGACCACGGGGCCGCCGTACTTGCCTTCGAGGCCCTTCTTGATCTCGCGCGGGACGAACAGCTTCTCCTTGAGCCAGAGCGGCAGGGCGCGGCGGAACGAGCTGAAGCCGCTCGGCGCGTAGGCGAAGTAGGTCTCGAGGATGCGGTCGAACTTCTTGAGGGGCTTGTCGTAGAAGCAGACGTACGACAGCTCCTCGGGGGCGATGCCCGCCTCCTTGACGCAGTATTCGATCGCGTTCTTGGGGAACTCGTGGTCGTGACGCTTGCGGGTGAAGCGCTCTTCTTGAGCGGCGGCGATGATCTCGCCGTCCTTGACGATGGCCGCGGCGCTGTCGTGATAAAACGCCGAGATTCCGAGGATGGTTCGAGAGCCGCTTGCCTTTGCCGCCATGGGACTTTCGGTTCGAGCTGAGAGGGATTCTACAAGGTAAAGATTTTCATCCCTCGATGGAAGAGGGATGGCGAGCGCAGGGCAGTGTAACGAAATCTCGGGAGCGCTACATGAGCGTTGCGGGAGCGCTACATGAGCGTTGCATGAGCGTTCGAGGAGCGTCGTGCGAGCGCCTTGCTCGACGCTTTGTTCGGGCGCTACGCCCGCTCGAACAACGTCGCAATGCCCTGTCCCACGCCGATGCAAAGCGACGCAACCCCCATCTTCCCGCCGCTCGCGCCGCGCGCCTGCATCGTGTGGAGGAGCGTACACGCAATGCGCGCGCCCGAGCTGCCGATGGGGTGGCCCAGGGCGATGGCGCCGCCGTTCACGTTGACGCGCGCCGGATCGAGCTCGAGCCCGCGCATGCACGCGAGGGCCTGCGCGGCGAACGCCTCGTTGAGCTCGAAGAGGTCGACGTTGGGGACCCGAAGGCCGGCGCGCTGCAGCAGCTTCTTGACGGCCGGGATGGGGCCCTCGCCCATGAAGTTCGGATCGACGCCGGCGGTCTGCGCGGCGACGACGCGGGCGAGCGGGGTGAGGCCCGAGGCCTTGAGGACGTCGCCCGAGACGAGCCACAGCGCCGCGGCGCCGTCGTTGATCGGCGACGAGTTGCCGGCCGTCACGCTGCCGCCCTTGCGGAACACCGGCTGCAGCTTGGCGAGCGACTCGAGCGAGGCGTCGGCGCGGATCGACTCGTCGCGCGCGAAGACGACCGGGTCGCCCTTCTTCTGCGGGATGGTGACGGGCGCGAGCTCGCTCGCGAAGGCCCCGGCCTCCCACGCGGCGGCGGCGCGGCGGTGCGACTCGAGGGCGAACTGGTCCTGCTCCTCGCGGCTGATGCCGTGCTTCTTGGCGACGTTCTCGGCGGTGTCGCCCATGGATTGCAGCTCGAAGCGGGCGGCCATGCGCGGGTTGGGGAAGCGCCAGCCGAGCGTGGTGTCGTAGACGGGCGGCGGCGGCCGCTCGAAGCGCTCCGACGATTTGGCCATGGCATACGGCGCGCGCGTCATGCTCTCGACGCCTCCGGCGAGGACACACTCGGCCTCGCCCACCGCGATCATGCGGGCAGCGTCGGCGATGGCTTCGAGGCCCGAGCCGCAGAGGCGGTTGACCGTCACGCCTGGCACTTCGTAGGGGAGGCCGGCGATGAGCAGCGCCATGCGCGCGACGTTGCGGTTGTCCTCGCCGGCCTGGTTGGTGGCGCCGAAGACCACGTGATCGAGCCGCCCGGCGAGCTCGGGCTTGCGCTTCACCAGGGCGTCGAGGACGTGCGCCGCGAGGTCGTCCGGGCGGACCGCGGCGAGGCCGCCGGCGTACTTTCCGATGGGCGTGCGGACCGCGTCGACGACGTAGACGGAACGGAGCGAGACACTCATGCCGAGTGGTTACCGCGGCCCGGAGCACGGGTCCACGCTCGTCCGCCGGGCCTTCGCCGAACGTGCGCGCCGGGCCCGGCTGTGCCATGTTGGAGAGGCCATGCCCGCGGCCGAAGTCGTCGTTTATTCCACGGATTACTGCCCCTATTGCACCCGCGCCAAGGCGCTGCTGACGCACAAGAGCGTGGCCTTCACCGAGGTCAACGTGGAGGACCGGCCCGAGCTGCGCTCGTGGCTGGTGAAGGCGTCGGGCCAGCGCACGGTGCCGCAGATTTTCATCAACGCCAAGCCCGTCGGCGGCTACACCGAGCTCGCCTCCCTGGACCAGCGCGGCAAGCTCGACGCCCTGCTCCAGACCCCGAAGGCTGAAGGACTCCCGAACCTTCCACGCTGAGAGCCCCGCCACGCGAGATCGGGTGTAAGCTCCGCGACCAGGGCATGCCGCGCTCCGAAGGTCGCAGTGAAGACGCGTCCGAGTCGCGCGACGAATCATTCGTCGGTCGCACGATCGGGAAGTACACGCTCGCCCGCGTCATCGGCAAGGGCGGCATGGGGGTCGTGTACGAGGCGCTCAACACCGCCATCGGCAAGCGCGTCGCCATCAAGCTCGTCAGCTCGGACCTGTCCAAGAACACCGACGCGGTGCGGCGCTTCCAGCGTGAGGCGCAGGCCGCCAGCGCGGTCGAGAGCGCCCACATCGTCGACATCTTCGACGCGGGGGTGAGCGACGACGGCGTGCCGTACATCGTGATGGAGCTGCTGCGTGGCGAAGATCTCGGCCACCGCATCAAGCGCCTCGGCCGCCTCGATCTCGACGACGCCCTGCACATCACGGTGCAGATCCTCCGCGGCCTCGCCCGGGCTCACACCGCCGGCATCGTCCACCGCGATCTCAAGCCCGACAACGTCTTCCTCGTCGACCGCGACGACGACTCGACCTTCGTGAAGGTGCTCGACTTCGGCATCTCCAAGGTGGCGCGCACCGGCCAGACGCCGGTGCAGACGCTGACCAAGCAGGGGACGGTGCTCGGCACCCCGTTCTACATGTCGCCGGAGCAGGCGCAGGGCCTCCCCGATACCGACGGGCGCGCCGATCTGTGGAGCGTCGGGGCGATCTTGTACGAGTGCCTGACGGGCCGCGCGCCGCACACCGGCGCCTCGTACGAGCAGGTGATCGTCCACATCTGCACCAAGGACGCGGACGACGTGCGCATGCACAACCCCGGCGTGCCGGAGGGTGTGGCCCAGGTCATCGCGAGGGCCCTGGAGCGCGAGCGCGAAGATCGCTTCGAGAACGCGCGCGAGTTTCTGGAGGTGCTGAACGCGGCCTCGAACGGGACGCTCGTGCTGTCGCGATCGTCGGACGAGCCGTCGTCGCCGGATGGCAACGGGCGAACCAGCGGCGGCGTGTCGTCGTCGGGATCGCGCAGCGGCTCTGGCAGCGGCGCGCGGTCCTCTGGCAGCGGCGCGCGGTCCTCTGGCAGCGGCGCGCGGTCCTCTGGCAGCGGCGCGCGGTCCTCTGGCAGCGGCGCGCGCTCTTCGGGCAGCGGCGCGAAGATCTCGTCGGGGGACGCCGCGCGGGCGTCGTCGGGGAGCGGCCCCGGGTACGACGACACGGTCGAGCTGTTCAAGGGCGGCGGTCCGTCGCGCGTGGGCTGGGCGACCAATGGCGGGACGGCGGTGGCGCGCGATCGCAAGCGTCTGGTCGCGGTGGCGCTGGGCGCGCTGGTGCTCGGCGTGATCGCGACGGCGGCGGTGGCGCTGCGCAACCCGCAAGAGGTCGCGGCCCGCGGCGCGGACGGCGACACGGGGACCACGCACAACGTCGAGGTGACGGTGCGGCTGCGCGCCAACGCCCCCAACGCGCGCTTCACGGTGGACGGCAAGCAGGTCGCGGGAGGGCTCCTGCGCGGCACGCCCGGCGACACCAAGAAGGTGGTCGTCGAGGCCGACGGGTACGCCCCGGTCGAGGCGCTGGTCGCCCTGGAGCTCGATCGCGAGCCGGCCGAGGTGCTGCTCTCGCCGCGCATCGCCGACGCCGCGAACGTGCTCTCGGCTCAGCCGGTGGTCCCGTCAGCGGCGGTCCCGTCAGCGGTGGTCCCGTCAGCGGTGGTCCCGTCAGCGGTGGTCCCGTCAGCGGTGGTCCCGTCAGCGGCGGTCCCGTCAGCGGTGGTCCAGTCACAGAGCGTCGCGCCCGTCGACCCCGTCCTGAAACCGAGCGGCAAGCCGACCGGCACCAAGCTGGGCCCGCTCGCCTCCACCAAGCCCAGCTCGGGACTTTCCGCGTCTCCGTCGGTGGCACCGAGCGTGACCCCCGTGGCCGTCGTCACGGCCGCGCCCGCCACCACACCGACCCTCAAGATCAAACGAGACTGATGCGCTTCGCCTGCGCCCTGTGCCTGGTGATCGCCACCTCGGTGGTGGCGCCGCAGGCCTTTGCCCAGGCCGACGGCGCGGCGGACGCCTACACGCAGCACATGGACGTGGGAGTCCACCTCTCGGAGCAGCGCAACTACAGCGCTGCGATTGCCGAGTTCGAGGAGGCCTACAAGGCCAAACCCAAGGCCCGGCCGCTGCTCAACATCGCTCTCTGCCACAAGGCGAACTTCAACTATCCGAAGGCGATTCGCGCGCTCGAGACGGCGCTCGAGAAGCACCCGGACACCATGGACGAGGACGACAAGAAGGCCGCGCAGACCGAGATCGAGGCGATGCGCGCCCTGCTCTCGTACGTGACCTTCAAGATCACCCCCGCGCAATCCGCGGTCCAGGTCGACGGCGAGCCCTACCCCGAAGCCTCGCAGGGAAAGGCGGTGGCGCTGAGCCCGGGCGTCCACACGGTGAGGGTCTTCGCCGAGGGCTACGCCCCTGTCGAGCAGAGCGTGACGGTGGCGAGCGGCCAGCGCGAGCTACAGTATTCGCTCAAGCCGAACATGGGTTACGTGAGCATCAAGGCGGCGGGCCCCAAGCTCGCCATTGCCATCGATCAGAAGGCCGTCGCCTACGGCGAGTGGCAGGGTCTCCTGGCCCCGGGCCCCCACGTGGTGGAGATGTACCTCCCCGGAAGCCCCGTCCCACCGTACCGCGTCCGGGTCGACGTGGAGGTGGGCAAGACCTACGAGATCACCCCAACCAAGGGCGGAGTGCCCATCGTGGGAGCCGGAACGCCCATCGTGCCCCCACCTCCGCCAAAGCCGCCCGCGAAGCCGGTCACCGGGCCTTTCCTGCTGACGTCAATCTCGCTGTTCGGTCCGACCGAGCAGCCCGCCGCGT
>Ga0163144_10012105_pt1 | contig 18170 bp, 34 predicted proteins | sample OliLak19BULKMAT1_FD_123175 | JGI IMG/M metagenome (GOLD analysis project Ga0163144, IMG submission 123175) | Freshwater microbial mat bacterial communities from Lake Vanda, McMurdo Dry Valleys, Antarctica - Oligotrophic Lake LV.19.BULKMAT1 | ecosystem: Environmental > Aquatic > Freshwater >... | reverse complement strand
TTTTACTCAAACGAACAAAGCGAGTACGGTTGGGACTGCTCAACCAAGACACTAGACTGAGCAATGTGCCCAGTCAGTGAGCGAATTACCGTTACCCAATTGTGGGTAAATAAAAAGGAACAGCGAGCATATGAATACATACAACGACAACGAAAAATCTATTTTGGTAATTCCTTCAATTAGAGAAAATCATTTTAAAAGTTTTTTAGAATCTTGGAAAGATAAAGGAGACTGGGAAGAGATTGTTTTAATAGAAGACAACTCAGAAAAAACATTTAAATTTGATTCAAAGTGGAAAGTGCATCATTTTAGTCACGAAGATATTAAAACAGATTTGTTAGACAATAGTTGGATTATAAGCAAAAAGGATTCTGCGTGTCGATCATTTGGTTTTAAAGTTGCTAGAGATTTAGGAGCTAAATGGATTGTGTCATTAGACGACGATTGTCATCCCCATTTTTCTATAAAAAACGGTATATGTCAACATCATCTAAGTACGATATATGGTTTTAATATTTGTAAAGCATCTGCTGGTGTAAGGACAAGAGGGCTTCCTTATAAAAATTTAGGAATTGTTGATGATGTTGTGTGTAACATGGGATTGTGGGCAAATAATGGAGACTGGGATAGTGTTCAAAGTTTGTCTAATCCAAATTTATCCAACTATTTTACCCCGCCATCTCACAGTTTTTTAGCTCATCCAAAACACAGATACCCTTTTTGCGGGATGAACATATTCTTCAGATCAGATCTTGTGCCATGTATGTATTTTCCGCTGATGGGAAAAGATCAACCATATAGTCGTTTTGATGATATTTGGGCCGGATGGATATTTCAAAAAATACTTTCACATCTTAATTTTTCTTGGTCAATAGGAGAGCCTTGGGTAGAACATCAAAGAGCATCTGATCCATTTGTAAATTTGATTAAAGAGGCTTCTGGAATTTCAAGAAATGAAACATTTTGGCAACGTATCGATGGCATTGAATTATTTGGCACTAACATAATTGACTGCATGAAAGACATTGGATCAAATTTATCATTTGATAAAGAAGAATATTTACAAACAATTGGAAAAGCAATTTTAATTTGGTGTCAATTATGAGAACTCTTTGACATTCACAACTACAGTAATTGGGCTTAATCCCAACGAAGATGCGATGTCCATTATTCAATCCTTGTTTTGATACAAATGAAAAAGAGATTTTCATTTGTATCAAAAATCACTTGGATTGTAAATTATTAGTTACTACAATTTCCGCCGCCACAGCAATTTTCTTCTTCTTCGATGATTGCTTGAATGTTATGAATCTCAAGCAAGGCACGTATTCGTTTTCCGGCACGTGGATCACTTACTGCTGTTCCTTTTCCATTCCAATAAACTCGCTGACCAACTCTTAAACCAGAATCATCCGATACTCCCGGACCAAGTTCTAATAGATACGCCTGTGGAGCACCATCATCTGTTGTTCCTTCTGACAGGTACAAGCTGGTGTGTAACACTTCTTCAGCAGTTAAAACTTCTACAAGAATTTTGGAACCAAACGGGTGAACTGCTGCAATTTTAGGTGCCTTTGGTGAGGCTCCATTTGACAGGGTGATTTCTCCGCCAGTGGAAGTAATGATTTTCTTTGCCATTGCAAACTCCTTTTTATTTCTACTGCCGTATTGCAGTTTGGTTTATAATAGTGAAGTTCAAAAATTTTTATGTTGATTAATATAATAACGGAGAACAATAAGGGGGGACATGAATTTTTACGAACACTTAGGCATCCTGAGAACTGCCGATGCTGATGAAATAAAAAAAGCATATCGGAAAAAAGCTCGTGAACATCATCCAGATATGCACTCTGGAGAAGAAGAAAAAGCAAAGCACTCTGAATTATTTAAGAAAATAGTCGAAGCGTTTGACATTTTAAGTGATCCAGAAAAGAAAATTCGATATGACGTTCAGGGGTATTATGGTCGCAGACCAAACTCTCCTCCACCTCATAAACAAAAGCCCCCTGTTAAAACCAAAGAAGATTTTGAGCGTGAGAAAAAAGATGAAAAACAAAAAAAAGCAGATGGAAAAAATAGGTTTGAAAAAGAGCCTATGAATATTAACTGTTTCTTTTATGGAGGAGAAGGTTCTGGAAGAAGCATTATGATGCACGTCAAATTAACGACACATGAATTAAAAAATGGCTGTACAAAATCATCTACAATTAAGAAACGTGATTTTTGTTACACTTGTGGCGGAGATGGATATGGATTTTTTCCTTGCAAATATTGCGACAATCATATTATCGTAAAGAAATCTTGTGGAAATTGTAATTGTAGTGGTTTGGTTGATGGACCTTGTCCACACTGTAATGGAACTGGCATGGGACTTTGGATGGTTGAGGATGTGACTTTTAGAGTTTCACCTAACACACAAGTCGGACACTCTGTAATGATTTTGGGGCAGGGAGAGATGGCTCCTAGAAAGCCACCCGGAAACGTAAGAATTGTTGTTGTATGAGCCATTAGACAATAAAATAAATTTAGAAAGACATGGTTGTTCTAATTGGCATTTTCCTCATAGCAATTATCCTTTACATTTTTGTAATCAAAGTCGAGCCAAACAATTTGGAGATTTATTATCTGAAATGTATAATTGGGCGTCTGAATTAATGCCAACCAACAAAGAAAATCTTGGGAGCTAAAAAATTACCCCTCGGAGGGTAATCCGAGGGGTAACAGGTAACAGTAGTTGGGTGTCCGAAGACTGCCTTTCTACTAGGGTAGTTTAATAAGTCTAATTAGATTGCTAGACCTTTCTTGATGACGCTGTAAGCGACTGTTTGTGCGGCAGTTCCCTTGAATGTCAAGGTTGTAGTTGAAGCATCCATTGTCAAAGCACAAGCACAAGCCGTAGCTGCTGTAGCGTGTGAGTCTGTAGCGATGCAAACATAATCTGCGGCAACACCAGAAAGAACTGGCAATTTGACAACCAAATCTCCACTGCCGTCAAGTGTAACTTCGTCACATGCAACAACACGTGGACCAACTAATTTTTCAGCACCAATTGTCATGTGGGAAGATCCCTTGTTCTTGCCAGAGGCAGAACCAAGACCTTTTCCTGTAACTGATGTAGCTCCCATAATATGTTTCTCCTTGATTTAATCAAATGTGAGTCAATTTCACAAATAGATATTCATCATGTTCTTATCTTTAAGTTTTTTGGTGCATGAAAACACATAAAGAACCATAGATAGTATATGCTGTATGATTTTCAACATCAAATTCTAATTGGAACTGTTCTCGGCGGATCTTCTTTAGTAAAGCCTCCTAAAGGAAAGAACTATTATCTTTCTATGCGTGGAAAAAACGAAATGTGGCTAAAATATAAAATGACACAAATGCCAGATTTTTTTAAATCTGGATCTGTCCATAAGTACGGAAATACATTTCGTTGCAATTCTTCGTGTTCTCCAATTTTAACAGACATTAAAGATGTTCTTTATGATGGAAACAAACGAAAAGTAGTGATGGAGGTTTTGGATAGTCTCAGAGATGTTTCTTTGGCAATATGGTTTCTTGATGGAGGCAGCAAAACTGGTCGTGGCAAGAAAAACGCCTATATCAACACAACGAAATTCGGAGAAGATGGAACAAAAATTGTAATGCAATATTTCAATGAAGTTGAAATGCCTTGTAATGTAAATCGTGACGGAAAAAGACTTAAAGTTTTATTTGGTGTAGAATCAACTATTTCTTTATTCAAAGTGATAGCTCATCAATTTCCGCCATTCATGTACAATCGACTGTAATTAAAACAATGTTCTTTGAATATATTTTTTAGGTTTATCAGGTGGATTTGTGACCGGTGGTGTTTTTGGTGTTTTTGGTGTTTTTGGTTCTACTTGTGTAGCGAACCCACGACTTACCATTTTTTTAATTTTATCCAATAAAACATAAGCAACTTTTTCATAATTTTTAGGTCTGTGTTTTTTGGTCCATTCCAACTCAGTATTCCATTGACCATGATTAAACGCATCAGTGATATAGACGTATCTTGTCCCATTGACGTAAACTATAACTGTGCCGTCTTTAGAAAATGAACTAAAGAGTATGCTACTGTTGTTTTGTGATTCTAACCAATGTGTGAATTTCATAATGATTCCATATCTATTTAAGTCCTTGACAAAAGTTGGCAAACGATGTTTAGAATATCTGTTATCTTTTTTGTTTTATTAACTTCAGTTGCTTTGTGCAATGAGCCAGACAAGGAGCTTCATGAAAAATGTTTGTATCCAACAATTATGATAACAAGTAGTGATCAAAAGTCAATTGGCACTGGCGTTGTTGTAAAATGCGTTAAAAAGGATCAAGAATATGAAAATTATGCTTTTACTTGTTCTCATGTTTTGGTTCCCGTTACAGAAATTTTCATTATATCTTTGAACTCAAAAAATTCTCCAGTAATCGTTAAGCCAATTGAAGACAAATATGAAATGTTTGTAAGAATTGGAGTTTATGAAAATTGGTCAACTCTTGTTGGCTACAAAGAATATCCATGTGAAGTTATTGTAAACAATCAAGAAAAAGACATTGCATTAATTAAGTTTCGTACAACAACGAAAAGCTTCGTTGCAGATGTAGAAAAAGATCATAAAGTTTATATTGGAAATCAAGTCTGTCGAGTTGGTTGCGGAATGAATGAGCCATTTAGACTTGATTTCGGACAAATCACATCATTGAAAGATTCAATTGGCAATGCTGTCAAAGGAACATATCGTGTGAATATTCCAACGATAATGGGAGATAGTGGCGGTCCTGTTTTCAATGAAAACAAACTATTTGGATTGGTGCAATCTATAAGATCTATTCAGTCATCGTCAGTTCTAATACCTGTTTCTCATATGGTTTATGTTGTTCCTATTAAAAATTTCTATGATTCAGAAAAAATAGTAGAAAACTTGAAAGATTAGCCTCCAAATATTACGCACCAATAATGATGTCCATTGACTTTAATATATCCTATGCCAGCATTGGTGTAATTTTTATTCAAAATATTTTTCTTGTGACCTTCTGAGTTCATCCAATCTTTTATAACAGATTCTTCCAGATCTTGACCTTCAGCAATATTTTCTCCCATATAATTGAATTTATCTGAATTCAATTTTGAATGCTTCAATTTTGAATGCTTCAATTTTGAATTTATGCCCATCCATTCAGCATGTTTTTGAGCAAGTTGATTTAATTCCACATCTTCTGAAAGTTGCTCTAATTTATTGGAAGCTCGTTCTTTATTGTGCAGAAGCAACAAATATTGTTTGTTTTTTTGACTGGCTTCAAACACAGGGTCACTACAACTAGCAATAATCAAAAGCAACAAAGGAGGAATTAGTTTCAATATATTGCAAAGAAATCCATCACGAAGTTCGGTCATTTTACTGTTCCTTTTTATTTACCCACAATTGGGTAACGGTAATTCGCTCCTTAATTTCGGATTACAGACGCTATATAATCCTAGAGGGATTATATGAAAAAATGCACAAAATGTAAAGAGAACAAAGATGAATTTTTGTTTGGCAAATATAAACGTAGCAGTGGGATAATTATGGGTCAGAATGGAGCATAGATCATATAGTGCCTTGTTGCAAGTTCGACTTGACATCTGAAGAAGCACAAAAGTCTTGCTTTGGTTTCTCTAATCTTCAACCATTATGGAAAACTGACAATCACAAAAAGAACGAATTTTAGTTTTCTAAAATCATTGCAGTGATTTCGTAAGTCAGCACGTACCAAATCTGTATGTTCTTGATCAAGTTCTTTTTTTTGCTGCATATATAATATAGACATTTTTCACATTGGAGGTGAATATGAAACAGTTTACATTTCTGCTAGCCGCAGTTACTTTGAGTATTTCTGGATGTCAGCCAGCCCCAATTGTTATAAGCAATCAAGGTGATAATGGACACGAACATTGTCGTCCGTCAGTAATAATTGAAAGAGAAAGACCACCAGTAATTATTGAAAGACAAATCATTTGCAATGCACATAGACATTGTGGTTGCTGTCCGACATGTCATTCAAACGGATGGGTCCACCATCTTATCCATCCTGATTTGGCTCAAGGTACGTCCCAAGAACTGCCGTTAAATATGAACGGGAGTTAATGGGTCAATGCAATTGGAATTGGAATCGGAATACAAATTGGTGGACACCACCACTAGGAAAACAATGAAAGATTTTATGCAATGGTTGTCTGAGAAAGGCAGCAGAACAGCGTTGGGAATATACCCTCCGGGATATGGGGTCGGGCAATACCCACCGCTGTATTTTGCTCCAATTAGTGCAACTCATTTAAACTCGTTCTCTAAAATTCATGGAGATGTTCATAAGGATCTTTTAAGCGATCCGATCAAAAAAGAGTTTTCAAAGAACAAGAAAAGAAAGAAACAACCTCAAGTCAAATGAAATTAGATTTAGTTTATACATTTGTCGATAACACTGATGATGTGTGGAGATCAAAATATCATCAGTATTATCAAAACATGAACAGTTTACGCTACAATTTCAACCAAGAAATAATTTTTTCTTTACGTACAGCGGAAAAATATTTTAATTGGGTTAACAAAATTTACATTGTCAGCGATAATCAAAAATTTTGTTTAGATTTTTTGAGTGCAAGTTTTAGAGAAAAAATCTCATTTGTAGATCACACAGAAATCATCCCGAAACAGTTTTTGCCTTGCTTCAATTCAATAGTGATAGAATCCTATCTGCATAAAATTAAAGGTATTGAAGAACATTTTGCTTTCATGAATGACGATGTTTTTATTGGGCAACCATTAACTATTGATCATTTCTTTTCTTGCGGCTTAATTAATCAATATTTAATTTTAAACAAACATAGCATTTACTCAAGTTGCGGATACGGATGTTGTTGTGACTCTACTTATAATTTGTTCCACAAAAAATGGATTGATACATCAGATTGCTTTCCAGTGAACGGACATATGATTCACATTCTGCGAAAAGAAACATGTGAAAAATTGTGGCGTGATTTTGAAAATGAGCTTTTAATAACATCCGCTGTTCGCACAAGAACTGATGACAAATGGGGAAAGGAACGTTATAGTTTTCTTTTTTTAATTCTTCATGCCATGGAATTGTATAGAACTAATTCTGCTAATTTCTTGGGAGGCGGCATTGTTTATCAAGATATAACCAAAGAAGATTATGATTTTCTGATTCGAAATAGACCAAAAGTTTTTTGTATTAATAATATTTTGAATGTGGATTTGTGGAAGAAATTCAATGAAAAATTCTTGCGTTGTGAAGTACCTTATGTTTAGATGACTCCAATACTAACAAATCAATTAAATCTTGTTGCCAATAAATCTTATCACTGCGTCTATTGCCACGTAGGTTTAAAGGCATTTCAAATTGCATCTGCGGCTAATGTTTCTTGTAAAAGACAGGCTCTTGCATTTGAGCTACAAGTTGCTCCACCAGTAATGTCAGAGGTTTTTTTATTGCCAGAGATTGGCCACTGTTATTTAACAGGACATGCAGAGCCAGCGACAATTTTGCATAAAACAACAAATGAAAATTGGCAGGACAATCTCGATAATTTAGAATTTGCAGAGTTGTGTAGAAAAATACAAATGTTGATACCACGGTATCAAGACTTACATTCAGAAAATATTGGAATTTGGGACAATAGATTGGTGTGTATTGACTTCTATAATGGTTGCTATTGGATATAAAAAGGCTCACGAGAAATCGTGAGCCTTTTAAATGTTAGGCAACATTCTTAAGCTCTTTGAAGATCTCTGTGAGTGATCTTCCATCGGCTGCAATTTTCGGCTTTTTCATGATGATTTGATGCTTAATTGCGTATCCTCGAAAGCGATTTTCATCGTTTAGAATAATCAAATATCGCATTATCAATGAATCTGTTGGAGGAAACTGTCCTTTCAACACTACACACAATCTTTCGACATGATCGCCGTCTTTGTACACATTGGTGATATCATTTCCGGGGAATATCTGATAAACCATTCCAGATTTAGCACGAACACTAACGAAACCGTCTTTCAGAAATTTTTGGAACTTATCTTCGCCAAGAACACGACAAAGTGTTTCTCTAGCACGAATTTCACGAACGTCTTTTGGCGTCAAAATTGGCTTGCGGGATGTTAAAATCACAGGAGCTTGACGAGATTGAATAATGTCACGTAAACGCTCTTTAGGATCGAAAATTAATTTTGGCAATGCACAATCATGATACGACCACAAGTCATATTTGATGCGAATTCCAGTGCTAGCCGATGTGCTGTACCAAGAATTACAAGAATCCAAAGAACAATTGTTTGTGGTTGTTGAATTTTTGTAATTTTTGCACTTTGAATAAGGATCGAAATTATGTTCAATTTCAAGTTTAATATAGTTGTTTGAAATACTTGTGCCACTGGCACAAGAGTCTATAGACCAACCAGAACTTGAAGCTGTTGTATAGTTGTTTTTGTGTAGTGTGTATGTGTCGTACCAGACCATGTTAACCCCCTACTACAAGTTGAAGAGCCAGAAAAATTACTTCCTCTGCCATAGGATCGAATTCGTCCATTACTTCAGAGCTAGATTTTCCATTGACTCCAACACGATATGGAGTCAATCCTTTCTCAACCAGATCAACGAATATTTTTTTTGCACCTTTGATATCGGAAAAGTTTGTTGAATCCCAAGTTAATCGCTCGTCGCCTTTTAGTGGGTGCAAAATTCGAAACATATGATGCGATTTTGGCTTCACATCGCCATCTTCCAAAATTTGTACTCCATCAGGAATTTCTATTTTGGTCGTAAGGTTAGAACCCATTAAAAGGCTGATATCAATTGTTCTTGGCTCTGGAACAGTCCATTGATCTTGAAGTTCTCCTGCACTTAACATTATTCTTCTCCTCTTTCTCTAGCGGCAACGCTGAGCCATTGCTCCATCATTGGCTGATGTTCATATGGGACGCCATCTCTACGAGCATTGTAGATATTTTTTTCATGAGCGTCACGCATTTTCTGCGTAATCGGACTTTTGGAATAATTTGCCATACTGGTTAAAATTTTTTCCACGACGGAAGTTGTGTGTCTTCCTAGCTCAAAAATCTGCCCATCTGTAATTCGACGGCGATGTTCATGTTTGCAATTCGGACAAACAATTAAGACTTCATGATTTAAAGACATGTTTAGTCGAATTGAAAAATATCCGCTACATTCGCCGCAGTAAAACTCTTGTGACATCCGACTCATCGTTTATTCTACTTTACAGAGAATGTGTTAAGTTTTGCAAATTCTTCAGAAATCTCGATTTTTTCGATGTGCAATAGTGCGTCAAGACATGGATTGATTCTACCTTTCTTTTCACTTGCCTTTTTAAGAGACAATTTTATGTGCAAAGCAGCACTGTTCTCCACGTCGGCATAATGCCATTCATTTGGCAGAGATGACAATATGCTTGTCCAAGCTTTATACCAAGTGGCAACAGGAATGGCTACTTTCAGTTTGTTTGTATCGTCGTGAAAATGCACTTGTCCCTTAGACTCATGATATCGAACTGACCCAATGACTTCTGGGCCTGTTTCTTTCTCAACTCGTTGCGGGGCTATTGTCTCTCGTTCACCACCCATGATTTTCTCCAAAATTTACAAAGTTTTCGATTGCAAAGATTTTTCAGTGTATCAAATAAACTTGCGGTGTAAACCCCATTTAAGTCATTTTCTAAATTTTTTAAACCACATATCAGGGATAGTTAATTAACATCGAGTACATATAGAGTAGGAGGAAAAATGTCAGAACAACATCCAGAAGGATCACCTTGGTTTTGGAAGATATTCGGCGGCACGGTCGTCGGCATGATCGCATTATTGTTGATCACTATTTTCGGAAATTTACGCAACGAAATGAGCGACAATAAACATGAATTAATGGCTCAGATAAATGAATTACGTTCTGATATCAGACAAGACAGAGACTCACTTGGCGTGTTCAAGGAAAGATTGGTCGCTGTTGAACAAGGATATTCCAAAGACAAAATTCAAAGCTTTGATCAATTGTTAATGGTATTGCAACAATCAATTAATTCTCAAAAAGAAAAAATTGCCGCTTTGGAATCTGGAATAATATCAAATAAAGATGAAATAAAAGGAGTTCGTGAAGAACACAAAGATTTAACAAAGCAAATTCAAGAAGCACGTGAAAAAGTGGCATCTTTGACACCAGTAGTGTCAGAAGTTAAAAAAGAAAGTCAAACTCCACAATAAACAGCAGGATTATTTAATGGGCACAACATAAAAAATGAAGCCCAATTAGTTGGGCTTCATAATCGAAACTATTTATTTTTATTTGTAGATGGTTGTCCATCTGTAACTCTTTGAAGAGCTTCCATGGCTTGACGGCCAGAAGCACTTTGCAATGCTGCACTGGTGATTTCTTTAGCGTCTGTTCGAGCCGTTGCCAATTGTTTGTGCAAGTCCGAAATCTGTGTTTGTAGGCTGTTGATTGTATCATCTAAAGCTGAAACTTTAGTAGCATTCAAAACTCGTTCTGATTCGATGTCTTTTTTCAAAATTACCACTTCATGTTCGTAGTCTTTCTTGACTCTGTTGACAGCGATTGCTTCAGCCTTGGCAACATCTGCTTTTAGCTTGTCGTCAAAACCTGCAACTTGAGTTTTTAAAGCTGCAACCTCTTTTTCTTGACTTGCAATAAATTCTTCTCTTGTCTTCCATTGTTTTTCAAGATCTTCTTGTCGAATAGTTTCTGCTCTTCGTCTTGTTGCGATTTCTACATTGTATTCTTCTTGAGATCTTTTTTTCTTTTGAGCAATGTCATATCCATGTTCTTCTTCCTCACGTTGCCATCTTTTAGCACGTTCTTCTTCATCGTCTTCTAATTGTGCCTGACGTTCCAAAGATTTTTTGTTCCATTCAGTTTCTTCTTGTTCACAGTTTTCTCTCATCTCTTCGAGAGACAGGGCTTCTGCGTCAATTCCATATAGTTCATTAAGTTCGTTTTGCTTAATAACGATTGCATCTTCTACATTTTTCATTTGTTCCAATTTGATGCTAATCTGAGCACTTAGCCCGGCTAATGTGCCTTGCAAAGTATTTTGAAGAGCACCAATTTCTTCAATAACAGTTTGTGGCTTTAATGTGGACACCACATCGAGAACCTTTTCTGATTGTTTTTTTGTCTTTTTTGTTGTAACAGCCATGGTTAATTCCTTTTGTAAATAAATGGACTGCTAATATCTTCGTAAAAAGAACTAGACAGCTTTAATTTTTTATCAACGGCGGTGAGAAAACCCCTACTTTTCTCTGAATGAGAAAAGTTTGCCCTGTAGGGAGCGAGCGAAGCGAACGACCAAACAGGGCAAACCTCTTTAGCCGCCATAATAGAAATTGCCTACAATCTAACGCTGATCTAATCTGGTTTCCACTTGCCCAATTAGAAACCCCGAAAAATGGGATAAAATTCAGCTTTTGTTTGTATCCACAACACTACTCTATTGTGGTATGAAAACAACACGATGCACAACGTGTTCGGCTGAATTCTCAGACGAAGAAATTGCGACAGCAGGATGTTGCCCATCTTGCAAAACAACTGGATTGCCAATGGCAATTTCGCAAGACACGACAGTTAAAATAAATTGGCACGAATTGAGAATTTTGACTATTTGGTCCAGTAATTGGGCTACACAAAAATGCGATGAACCTCAACAAAAAGCTGTGGCAAATATTATTAAACGTCTTGAATCTCAAAGAAAAGATGATTATTCAGCTTTGACGATTATGGGAGAAATAAAAGAACTGCCAGAAACTTTAAAAGAAATGGGAATTGAATGTGGCAGAATTGAAGTTCACGACAGCGAACACGGACGAATTCACCCTCCTAAGTTGCGAGTAGTTACATAAGATTAAAGCTCATGCTTAATACATATAATCAACATGTGAGGTGAGCTAATGACAATACGTGACGATAGCACATTTGCAGAAAGAGTAAGTGACAAGATCGCTAAGTTTGGCGGTTCTTGGACATTTATTTTTCTGGCAATTGGCAGCATATGCCTGTGGGTCGCATTAAACACATTGTCATTGTTCGGTGTGATAAGATGGGATGCCTATCCTTTCATCCTTTTGAACTTATTTCTCAGTCTTATTGCAGCGTTTCAAGCTCCTTTTATCATGATGTCTCAAAGGAGAGTGGAGATAAAACAAGATATGGCTTATCGTGGTCTATTCGCAGAACTAAAGAACGAACTTGTTTCTGTGAAAGGTGTTTTAGTAGATTTAACTCAAGTTTTAAGAGATCTTAAAGAAGTTGTTCAGCATCAAGCAAATAAAATAGAAGAGCAAGCTGACACAATAGAAGAATTGGAAGAATCTGTGACTCAATGAGACGTAAATATCTTTTATCAGACAAAGAATTTTGGATTGAAGTTATTTCATTCGAAAATATTTCATACAACCCAATTTATGCCGATTATATTTCAGCAAGTGGCCTTAAAAAGTATATTAAATCGACTCAAGTTAATGAAATTTTCATCACATCAACATTGCCAAATGTCTATATCCAAGCAAATGATCGTTTGTTTTTATTGTCTTACAGACCATTTCTCAGTTTCTTGTCCAATCTTTATGAAATTGAAGACTGTGTTAAACTGAATTGGATGATTGATGGATTTTGAGTTGACAATTTTATTTCCTTGAAGTATTCTGCTGCTCAAGGAGAAAAAAATAATGGATTATGTGCTAGACTTTAGAAGAATGATGGCTGAAGAAGGCTATGAAATCACACCAAAACGTGCTGACATTCTATTAAAATACGTTGAAAATTTTCGATTCCAAATAAATCAACAAGCTCGTGACAATCCAGATCAATTTGAAAAACTCAGCAATCTTAACAAGAAAGAGATTCAGACTCTTAGACAGCAATTGGCAGAAGCTGGAACTGAAGTTTCATTTGAAGAACTTGATGTGCTAATCAAATTTACACTCCATGTTTATGAACAGGAGAAAAATGATTACATTTAATCTTTCTTTCTTAAAGAAACTTTTCGATTGGAGACCGAAGCCAAAATTTCAAGATCCAACAACTTTTGAAGAAGCAGTAGATTTTGTTGCAACAAAAATTAATCCAAATTCAATTAATGATCCAACGTTCCATTTTAACGCTGGAATGTCAATCAGAAATGGACTTGGTTTGTGGAAAAAAGAAACGCCTCTTCATCAACACATGGTGAATAGATTTGGACTATGTCATGCCGATGACACAGGAATGTTAATCGCTAACGCAGCCAATGCAAAGATAAATGGGATTGATTATGATATCGACGCTGATATTCGTAGATGCAAAGAACATTGGTTGCGTTCTGGATTAGATCCAGCTACGATGAATCGTCTTAATACTTAAATTACTTTTCAGACCAAAAATTCATAATAAGTCTATTTGGAAAGAAGAAGATCTTCCGTTTTTAGAGCCATTTTTCAATTACAACAATAGACCTTTAAAAACTACGTTCATAAAAATGAATGAAGAAGAGCAAGCATCTTTTGAGTTTTGGAAAAAATGCGACGAAGAGTACGGTCATTTGAACTCATTGATAAGTCAAAATCTGCGTGAAATTGATGAATTTTATTTATGCGATTGTCTTGATATTGAAGTCATTGAACCTGATGATGATGGTTTACCTTTTGTCTACAAAGTTATAGATCGCAAATATCCTTATGTGAAAACAATAGAATTCATTTCAACCTTTGATCGATCAGGAAAAATTTCATTTTTTAGTGTCTCAGAAGTATTATTGTCTGATTTTGAAAATCACAATATGGTATTGTCAGAATAGATCAACATGACTCTTTTAAGATATGATAAGTTTCTGCTCTGCTGTAATCAGCAAAAATTTCGAAGACTATTTGGAAATATTGACTGACACTTTGTGCAGACATACAAAGCATGTCAAAGAAGTCATTCTTGTTAAAACAGATCTCAAAAGAAACAGAATCGTAAGATCATGGTCTAAACATGGAATTGATTTTCGTGTTTATGGAATTAAGCCATTTGATCCGCCTTGCCCACGAGAAATTAATTGGCAAAAGATGATATGCGATCATGCGATGGGCCTGTATCAAGCAATAGGGCACGCACAACAAGAATATGTCTGGATGAGCGATCCAGACATATTCTTGTTGTCATCTGTTGATCAAACATATATTGATTTAATTAACAGATATGATTTGAACTTAATCGGTGTCAGTCATTTTAACGCAGAGGGACAATCATATAAATATTGTCCTTGTATCATAAATTGCATGGTCAAAAGAAACAATCTTCCAGAACCGAATTGGCTCGGAGGATTTCAAGCTCAGACTTCTATGTTGAAATCTGATCCTAACGAGATTGTATTTTCAGTTGGAGATTGCTGGTTAATCCCCGGACATTTGCCAGAACATCGAGAATCATTTCCAAATCCATCTGGAATATTTGATGCTGGATGCAACGTTTGGCTTTGGAATGAACAAAGAAAAGGAAATTGGATCTCATTTTACATTGATCCAAAAGATATGGAAAAAAGTAAGTCATATGATTCAAAAGATTTCTTTGTTAACAATAGAGGATTTACAGATCTAGTTTATCCAATGAATTACAACACATCTAAATACAAAACAAATTTTGGATTGACAGAAAATTTGGGATGCACAGATATTTTGTATCATAGAACCAGAGGCAGTTACGAAGACGCTAAATCATATAAGAAACTCTACAGGTCGCTTTACCAAGTTTGACCATAAAATTTCTTGAGATCATCATCAGTCATTTGCTTGCCCAAAGCACAAGGATTTTTTCCTTTGTGTAGTTTTACGTAATTTGCAGCAACTTCTTCGGCAGAAGCTTGACTCATGTCGTCTGGAGTCAAAGGTTTCAAATCGTAGCTGTTTTCCGATCCAATTTGTGGAATATCGTAAGAAACTGGTGCCGGGACACCGTCTTCATAAGGTTTTCCATTAAGCTTGTCCCAGAATTGATAAAAGTTCATCATAATATGTAGGTATCATCTTCAGTTTAGAACTGAAATTCAAATTGACATAGACGATGATTTAAATTACAATTCAACTCTAAGGAAGCAAGCAAATTCCACTAAAAGCACATATCAAGATCTTTATGATCCACCACAGTGCTATGCCAAACCCGCCAATTCCAAGTCCAAATAGCCAAGTTTTGAAGTTCAGCACCTTCTTGACAAACCAATCTTTATTCATACAATATCCTTGTAGGAATCCTACTGCTAGATGTTGTATTTATGCTTATGAACGGAGACTGAAGCCATGGAAGTTTTTGAAATACATATTACAGGCGATGAGTCTATTCACAGACTTGCAAAAAAATATGATCACAAAACAATTGCAATTGATTTGTTGCGTCCTGATCGCTCTTGTATTCGCACAGAGCACATGACTTCATTGATTTTGAAGTACCCATTTCAACAATTCGCTTATTCTGAGTGCAAAAAACTCGTAGATCATATTGTTTGTTGCTACGAAGCGGACGGCTTGAAGATATTTAGAGTTAAAATAGAGAGTCCTTTCTATGGTCATTACGTAGAACAGAGTCTTTATATGGAAAGTCACTTTGAATCTGAATTGACATATTATCCAATCAGTCGAAATCAGAAAAAAACTGTTTTCTTGGCTACAGATAGAGAATATGATCAAGTTTCATATTTAGACTTTAAGAAAAAACACGAAAATAAAGAAGAGTTGGAATTGTGTTTGTATGACACAAATCCAAGAGAAGATGTCGAAGATTGGCTTGAATTATTTGAAGGATATGGAAATGATTGAATCAATTTTGGAAGATTTGTCGCACACTTGGGGATGGACCACTGAAGAATTAAATGATGTAAAACAAAATTTGGCACACTATGCTATTTGTGCTCTAATGGATTCAACAATTGCTGAAGAGGCTGCAATGATTTGCGAAGAATTTAGAGTAAAAGATGAGGAGTTATTTAACTCATGAATGATTTATTCCAATCAACTGGAACTTTGCAATACAGTAAAGATTGGAGATTGGTTTTGCGAGTTGAGCAAGACTTGGCAGATTACTATCGTAGCTTAATTCCTAAGTGGATGCCATGCCAACGACCTAGATGGTCCGCACATATCACTGTTGTAAGGCAAACAAAAGAAACGCCTGTTCATAAAGAGAATTGGTGGAAGTATGATGGTGACGTTGTAGATTTTATATACAGCCCATTTATCCATCAAGGGGCTGTATATTACTGGCTGAATGTTTTTTCTAAAAGACTAGAAAAAATTAGACAAGAATTGGGCCTCCCATTTTACAGCCAAAATGCTTTGCCTCCAGAAGGATTCAAAAAATATTTTCATTGCACTATCGGAAATCTTAAATAAAGGGAAACTAAATGACTAAAAAACCAAAAGTTGGAGTATGTTTGTGCATACTAAGAGATGGAAAAATTCTTTTTCACAAACGTAAAGGCGGAAGCTCTCATGATTCTTGGGCTTTCCCCGGTGGTCATTTAGAATATGGAGAAACATTTGAAGAAGCGGCTCTGCGTGAACTTTCAGAAGAAGCAGGTCCGATAATCACAACTACTCCAGAATTATGGACTGTATCCAATACAGTTTATGGAGATAAAAAACACTATGTTGTGGTTTTTATGAAAGCTAATTGGATCTCTGGAGAAACAAAAGTAATGGAACCCAACAAGTGTCAGTGTTGGGAATGGTTCTCTTGGGACAACTTGCCTTCTCCACTGTTGGCTGGAACTCAAGATTTGATTGACAGAAGTTTGAGTCCACATGAAAACTAAAGAATTAATTCGACAACTGTTGGATGCAGATCCAACTGGTGAAGCCGAGGCGTGTGTTGGAAATTCGGACATCCATTTCGTGGAGAAATTGCCATCGTATTATGATGGTGACTTACAAGTTTTGGAAAGAGATCCAAATATAAACGGCTACAATATCATTGGTGGAAAATACAAACGATCTGGTAACAAGATCAAAATTCACACGCTGTCCTTTTCAGATGCTATAACCAACTCCAAAGAATTTATTATAGACTTTATTGTAGACTACTCTGAGTTATCAACTGAAAATGGAGAAATCATTAAAAAAATTCATGATGAAATAAGAAATGTTTTCGTTTCCTAAACACGCCTGCTCTTGAAATTAACTTTTTAATCAACAAATGGATTATTAATATTATGCGTACAGTGATTGTATTCAGCGGAGCCGGTTTGTCAGCCGATTCTGGGATTCGCCCTAAATGCGGCTCACAGTTAAGACCAGATGTTGTCTGGTTCAATGAAGCTGTCGGCAATATGAATTATAATGAGATGAAAGAGTGGTGTAAAGATGTCAAATATAACGATGGAGTCTTCATCAGTGCTGGCACATCAGTCCAAGTCTATCCGGCTGGATATATGGTGTCATTTTTTTCGCAAGTTAAGAACAAATATATTGTAGACATGAAACCACAGAAGATTGCTGATTATCAGCTTATCGAAGGAAAAGCATCAGAAACTCTACCAGTCTTAGTAGAAAATCTTTTGAGCTAAAACATAGCTTTCTTGATTGTCAGCAGGGATAACTTTTGATTCGTGAACAAGCAAAGACATCGATTGACCAACAGTCCATTTTGATGTCTTTGCTTTTTTAATGACATAGAAGATGTCTAAAGAACTAATAATTACTTCTTGCACAACTGCGGCAGTCAATTTTGTGTGTTGCAAAAAGAAAACATTGTCGCCAGCAATTAGATCTCGAATATAGACCTTGTTGTTCATCTCAATTTCTGCAATGCCAGAAATAGAACTAACGCCTGTTGCATACAGGTAGGCACTTCCTCCTGTTTTGCATCCCCCTTTGGCAACGTATACTAATTTACTAATGCTCGAACCACCAGCTTTCACGCCTCCAGATGCAATTATATTAGAAACAGAAACAGAAACAGAAACAGAACCAACAACAACTCCGCCAGTTGCGACTCTGCTACTTCTGATTCTTACAATTGCAGAAGAGCCAACAATGCTTCCGCCAGTTGCAGTTCTGTTGCTTCTGATTCTTACAATTGCAGAAGAGCCAACAATGCTTCCGCCAGTTGCAGTTCTGTTGCTT
>Ga0163144_10012103_pt1 | contig 18173 bp, 21 predicted proteins | sample OliLak19BULKMAT1_FD_123175 | JGI IMG/M metagenome (GOLD analysis project Ga0163144, IMG submission 123175) | Freshwater microbial mat bacterial communities from Lake Vanda, McMurdo Dry Valleys, Antarctica - Oligotrophic Lake LV.19.BULKMAT1 | ecosystem: Environmental > Aquatic > Freshwater >... | reverse complement strand
TCTCAAGCGCTGGCGGGGCATTGCCACACGCTATGCCAAAAATACTGCATCATTCCTCGCCGCCGTCCAAATTCGATGCCTCGTTCTCTGGGCGAATATCTCGTGACTACACTATCTAGTATGTGCGCCATACTTACGCAGGAGGTGGCTTGTGGATTATATGCAGCGTTTTCTGGTGGCACCCGGGTCGAAAATACGGCTTAAGGACATGGACCCCGGTTTCAAAAACAAGGAAATCACTCCGGATGAGGCGCGTGCCATCACCGAAGCCAACACCAAGCGCCTGCGCGAATTGCAGGAGCTGCTCTACGCCGAACATAAACGCTCTTTTCTCGTATGCCTGCAGGCCATTGATGCGGGCGGCAAGGACGGCGTCATCCGGCATGTGCTTGGACAGATGAATCCGCAGGGCTGCAAAATCGCCTCTTTCAAACAGCCCACCACGCTGGAACGCGACCATGATTTCATGTGGCGTGCCATCCGCGACCTTCCCGCCAAGGGGGAGGTAACGGTGTTCAACCGTTCGCATTATGAAGATGTGCTGGTGGTGCGTATCAAGAATCTGGTGCCTAAGGAAATATGGTCAAAGCGCTACGAGCAGATTAATGCTGTCGAAAAATACCTGTCGGATACCGGCACCCATATTATTAAATTCTTCCTGCATATCAGCAAGGAGGAGCAGCTTAAGCGTTTCGGCGAAAGACTGGATGACCCCAGCAAGCACTGGAAAATCAGCGCCAGCGATTACAGCGAACGCGAGCGCTGGGACGAGTATATGCTGGCATTTGACGATATGCTCTCGCAATGCAGTACCGCCTATGCGCCGTGGTTTGTCATCCCGTCAAATTCCAAGTGGTTCCGTAATCTGGCCGTATCGGAAATTTTGGTGCAATATCTTGAAGGTTTGCATATGTCCTTCCCGGAACCCAGCGTCAATCTCGACGACATCCGCAAAAAATTCCACAAAGCATGATGCAAATGTGCGGCATAAAAGCTTGTCTTTTATGCCGGTTCGTTTTCTACTGGCAGTTATGAATTACCGCAAAGCCGCATTGCTGATGCTGTTCGTAACTAGCTCGCCTGCCATGGGCGCGCCGCATTCCTCCTATTATCTGGAAGACCTGACCTGGCCGGAAGTCAAAGAGCGGATGCAAGCAGGCACCGACACTATCATCATCCCCACCGGCGGCAGCGAGCAGAACGGGCCGCATATCGCCATCGGCAAGCATAACTGGATTGTGCGCTACACCTCCGGCGCCATCGCGCGCGAGCTTGGAAATGCTCTCGCAGCGCCAGTGCTGGCCTATGTTCCTGAAGGGCCGCCGGACAAGGCGCAAGGTCACATGGCATTTCCCGGCACGATCAGCGTACGCGAAGAGAGCTTCGCCATGATACTCGAAGACACTGCGCGCAGTTTCAAGCTGCACGGCTTCAAGCGTATCTGCTTTATAGGCGATAGCGGCGGTAATCAGGATGCGCAGGCACGCGTAGCCGACAAGCTCACCAAAGAATGGAAAAACGAAGGTGTCACCGTGTTGCAGGTAGGAAATTACTACAGCAGCAAGGACGCCGAAGAATGGATTACGGCAGAGAAGATTGGCGTGAACAATCCCACCGCCCATGCCGGGTTCATGGACACAGCAGAAATTCTAGCCGCGCATAAGGATGCAGTGCGCCCTGCCCTTGTGAAGCCTTACAGTCAAAAAGATGCTGACGCCAAAGGTGTCGTCGGTGACCCGAGCAAGGCAAGCGAAGCGTACGGAAAAAAACTGCTCGGATTTAAAGTGAATGCTGCCGTGGGTCAGATCCGGCAGGCATTTGCCCCCGCCAAAAAATTTTAGGACGCTAACTCCAGCTTTTCAGCTTTCGGTATTTCGACTACTTTTTCTTCCTGCTTGGCTTCCACTACGGGAGCAGCAGCAGGAGTCGCCGTAATCGGGGCAGAGCCCATTGCCGGTGTTGTCGGCAGGGTTGCCGTTTCCGGTACATCAGTAGGCACGGCCGGAGTTGATACCACCGGGGAGGACGATACAACGGGCACAGCGGCGGCAACGGGTGCGATTGGTGCTTCTGCCTTCACCGGCGTCGGCACATCAGCATCCGCAGACACGGTTGCCTGGCCCTGCGCAGCAGCCGCTGCGGTTTTTTCATCCTTGTCTTCACCGGCTTCGGCGCGTACTTTGGCGATGCGGTCATTGATAAGCGGAATCTGCAATGTTTTCAACAGGTCGCGCACTTCCTGGCGGGCGGCGATATGCGACATGGACAGGCTGGCGCTGCCACCGGCATCCATGATGTCGAGTACGGTTAAACCCTGCAGAAACATTTCGCGGAAAATCACGCGCTCGGAGAAACCGGGCGCAACGCGGAAACCGATGCGGCGGGATAAATCCCCCGTCACCTGCGTCATGAAGCGCTTGTTCTTCGCGTCGATATTGCTTAAGCGGTTGCGCATGACGATCCATTCGATCGAGCCGCCGTCGCGCTTGGCGCGTTGCAGTTTCTGCTCCCACACCATTTCGCTGTAGATGCTCGGTTTGATGATCTTCATCGTCTGGCCGTCAACGGTAGCCAGCACGTCGAGATCGACGAAGCTGTCATTGATCGGGGTGATAACGGTGTCGGCATAGGCATGCGCGACGCGGGCAAGGAACGTATCACTACCCGGGCTGTCGATCACGACGAAATCATTGGTGGCCACAACGCGTGACAGCGCCTTGGTAAAGCGCTCGCGTTCATCCTCTTCGGCCTCCTGCACAATATTGAACGGGCTGCGCTGAATAACGATATGCTGCGGCTGCGGCAGACTGACGCCTTCTTTCAGCATGGTCTGTCGGCGGTTTTCGAGGTAGCGCGACAGCGAACGCTGGCGGGAATCGATATCAATGCTGCCGACGGTAAAGCCAAGACGCAACAGCGACACAATCAGGTGCATGCAGGTGGTGGTTTTACCCGAACCGCCCTTTTCATTTCCGAGCACAACCACATATGCTTTTTTGGCAGGCGCTGCTACCGGAGCTGTCGTCGCGGAAGAGAGCACCGGTGAAGAAAACACTGACTCGTTCATGACGTTTCCACCCTCATAACATTTTTTATTACGTTGATTATAACCGTCATTAATAATGACTCAACGGTATTTTTAATAAATGTTTAAGTACGTCTTCACATTGTACAATTTGCAACGCTTGCGTGCGTCAAACACCGTGCAGGAAGAAATGCGCCGCCATCGAAAATCCAATGGCGCTCACCAGCATGCGCACATGCGCAGGTGACACGCGCAGCGCCATGCGTGCGCCGACATAACCGCCACTCACCGCGCCCGCAATCATGACGACAGCAAGCGACCACATCACCTTTCCCGACAAAACAAAAATCAGCGCGGTCATGGCGTTAATCGCACCGGTTAAGATTGTTTTCAGTGCGTTCATGCGGTGGATATGGTCGTGGCCAAGCATCTGCAGCATCGCAAGCGTTAATATGCCGATACCCGCGCCGAAATAGCCGCCATACATGGCGATAATGATCTGGAATAACAACGCCATCCCATAGCGCGCACCTTTGGGCAGGGACACGCGGTTAAGCACGGCAACCGCATGACGTCCAAAGGTAAAGATCAGCGTCGCCACCAGCAGCAGCCACGGCACCATCTGCGTGAACACCTGCTCCGGCGTGACCAGAAACAGCCATGCGCCGACCCCGCCGCCCGCCATGCCTATGGCTAACAGCGGCAGCAGCAGTTTTTTATCGGCCTCCAGCTCTTTGCGGTAGCCGAACGCACTGGCCAGCACCCCCGGCCAGAGGGCAATCGTGCTCATGATATTGGCCTGGGTCGAGGTCAGGCCGTTTAATATAAACACCGGAAAAGTAAGAAAAGTTCCGCCTCCGGCCACAGAGTTAATGGCGGCGGCCACAAATGACACCCCGAAAAACACCAAAGCTGAAATTGGCTCTAAAGTCATAGTTTCAAGGAAAGTCACAAGGAAAGTCATTGGGTTATTTAATATTTTTATTGCGCAACCGGCAAGAACATGGCAGAAAGTCTACTCTATATATAGTGTATACGAAATATTTTCGGCACCATTTTTTTGCACCGTTCCATTTATGAAAAAAATTATCGCTATCGCATCAGACCATGCCGGGTACGAATTGAAAGAAGTGCTCAAGCAGGAAATCCGAGTGCTCGGTTTTGACGTCAACGATCTCGGACCTGCGCACGGACAGGCGGTGGATTATCCCGACTACGCCAACGCGCTCGCCGAGTGGATCAAAATCAATGACGGTTCCATGGGTGTGCTGATCTGCGGTTCGGGTATCGGCATGAGCATGGCCGCCAACCGTCACAAGGCGGTGCGCGCAGCGCTGTGTCATAACGGATTGTCGGCTGCACTCGCACGCAAACACAACAACGCCAACGTGCTGTGCTTAGGTGCGCGCCTGATCGGCACCGATCTCGCAAAGGATTGCCTCAAGCATTTCATTACCACCGAATTTGAAGGCGGACGCCATGAAGGCCGGGTCGCCAAACTGTCACAAAAATTTAAAAGGAAACCGTAAATCTATGAGCTCTGCCCGCCAACCTAAAATGACCCAACCGAAAATAACATTGAGCGCCAACATGAATCCTTTTTTTGATGCGTCCCTCGCATCCGCCGACCCGGAACTATTCTCCTCCGTCACGGAAGAACTGCATCGCCAGCAGACCCAGATCGAGCTGATCGCAAGTGAAAATATCGTCAGCCGCGCCGTCCTTCAGGCGCAGGGCAGCGTGCTGACCAACAAATACGCCGAGGGCTATCCCGGCAAGCGTTACTATGGCGGTTGCGAATTCGTCGATAAAGCCGAGAGCCTCGCCATTGAGCGCGCCAAAAAAATCTTTGGCTGCACCTATGTCAACGTACAGCCGAATTCCGGTTCACAGGCCAATCAGGGCGTGTTCATGGCGCTGCTGCAGCCCGGTGATGTCATTTTAGGGCAGTCGCTTGCTGCCGGTGGTCACCTCACGCACGGCGCCGCTCCCAACCAGTCCGGCAAATGGTTCAAGGCCGTGCAGTACGGCGTGAAAAAAGAAGGCGGGCTGATCGATTACGAAGAAGTCGAAAAGCTGGCGAGTGAACATAAACCCAAAATGATCGTCGCCGGTTTCTCCGCCTACTCGCGCGTGGTCGACTGGGCGCGCTTCCGTAAAATCGCCGACAGCGTCGGCGCGTATCTGATGGCCGATATGGCCCATGTCGCCGGTCTCGTGGCTGCCGGTGTCTATCCGAGCCCGCTGCCGCACGCGCATGTTGTCACCACCACCACCCATAAAACGCTGCGCGGGCCGCGCGGCGGCATGATCCTATCCAACGACGAGGATCTGGGCAAGAAACTCAATTCCGCCATCTTCCCCGGCATTCAGGGCGGCCCCTTGATGCACGTCATCGCCGCGAAAGCCGTAGCCTTCAATGAAGCGCTGCAGCCTTCCTTCAAGGCCTATGGCAAGCAAGTAGTCGAGAATGCAAAGGCGCTGGCCGACACGCTGAAGAAGCGCGGCGTCGATATCGTCTCCGGCGGCACCGACAACCATCTGATGCTGGTCGATCTGCGTCCGAAGAAACTCACCGGCAAAGCGGCCGAGGAAAGCCTCGAGCGCGCCAGCCTCACCTGCAACAAGAATGCCATTCCGTTCGATCCCGAAAAACCGTTCGTCACGTCGGGCATTCGCCTCGGCACTCCGGCCGGTACGTCACGCGGATTCGGCGTAGCCGAATTCAAAAAAATTGGCGAACTGATCGGTGATGTGCTGGATGGATTAGCCAAAGGCGGCGACAACAGTGCCGTCGAACAGAAGGTCAAACTGCAGGTGCAGGAGCTGTGCAAAGCGTTCCCGATTTATTCCGGTATCGATCAACAATAAGGTAAACACGTTATGAAATGCCCTTTCTGCGGCCACCCCGATACTCAGGTGAAGGACTCACGTCCAAGCGAAGATGGCCTGACCATTCGCCGCAGGAGGTATTGCCCTGAATGCAATTCGCGTTTCACGACGTTTGAGCGTGTGCAACTGCGCGAACTCACCGTCATCAAGAAGAACGGCGAACGCCGCCTGTTCGACCGCGACAAGCTGGCCCGCTCGCTGCAGATCGCGCTGCGCAAGCGCCCGGTAACGGCGGAACAAACCGAACAGCTGGTGACACGTATCGCGCAGAAACTGGAATCTCTGGGCGAAAGCGAAATCCCGACACCGATGATCGGCGCCACCATCATGGATGAGCTCAAGAAACTCGACAGCGTCGCCTATATCCGTTTCGCTTCGGTATATAAAGATTTCCGCGAAGCCAAGGATTTCGAAAATATCGTGGGCGAGCTCCACGAGAAGGTCAAGAAATAGCCATGCCGCGCGCACTCCGTACTTCCCGCTGATGATGTGGCGTTATGGCGGATACAGCGCATCATCATTTCATGCAGGCAGCCCTACAGCTTGCCCGGCGCAATCTCGGCCAGACCTGGCCTAACCCGTCGGTCGGCGCGGTTATTGTCAAAGACGATCATGTCATTGCGCACGGCGCCACCGCACGCGGCGGGCGCCCCCACGCGGAAACCGAAGCGCTTGCCCTAGCAGGCGCGAATGCCAAAGGCGCGACGCTCTATGTCACGTTAGAGCCCTGCTCGCATCACGGGAAAACACCGCCCTGCACTGACCCCATTATCAGCGCCGGTATCGTGCGCGTCGTCGTCGCCTGCCGCGATCCCAACCCGCAGGTCAACGGTCAGGGCATCGCGCAGTTAAAGCAGGCGGGCATCGAAGTCATTGAGAATGTGGGTAGCAAAGAAGCGCTCGACATCAATCGCGGATTTTTTTCCGTCATCCAGAAAAAACGCCCCTTCATCAGCCTCAAACTCGCCACCTCGCTCGACGGAAAAATCGCCACGCACAGCGGCGAAAGCAGATGGATCACCAACGAAACTTCGCGCCGCTACGGGCATTTGCTGCGCAGCCGCTATGACGCCATCACCACCGGCATCGGCACGGTGCTGTCCGACGACCCCCTGCTCACTTGCCGCCTGCCCGGACTGGAAGATCGTTCGCCTGTACGCGTTATATTCGACAGTAAAAAGCGCCTGCCCGCGACATCGCAATTGGCAAAGACCGCAGGCGCGGTGCCCGTCTGGGTCATCAGCCGCGAAGCGGCAAGGTCGGCAGATGCCGGAATTACCGTGTTTCAGGGCGATCCCGGAGCCGATGGCATCGACCTCGAAAAAACGGTAAAATTACTGGCTGAACAAGGTATTACGCGATTACTCATCGAGGCGGGCGGGAAATTATCCAGCGCCTTCTTGCAAAGCAGCCTTGTTGACCGTATGTATTGGTTCCGTGCGCCCCTGATCATCGGGAACGACGGGGCTGCCGCCATTGATGACGGGCTATCCCCCGTTCTTGCAGAACTTGCGCGCTGGCAGCTAATTGAACAAGTATCATTGCAATCAGACACATTGAGTATTTTAGAATGTTTACCGGCATAATCAGCAGCATCGGCATCATCGAATCGGCGGAACAGCAAGGCGACATGCGCCTGAAAATCGCCTGTAATTTCAAAACCGACGCGCTTGCGCCGGGCGCATCGGTTTCCGTCAACGGCGCATGCCTCACGGTTGTCAATAAAGGCCTGCTCGCCTCTGGCAAAACCTATTTCACCACCACCGTATCGCAGGAAACCGTCAGCCGCACGACACCCGATCTCTGGCAGAAGGACCGCAAGGTCAATCTCGAACAATCGCTGAAAATGGGCGACTCGCTCGACGGCCACATGGTATCGGGCCATATCGACGGATTATCCATTGTCCGCGCCGTGACCCAAGCGGGCGATTCTTACATCATGGAAATGGAAGCGCCGGAAAATTTGCTATGCTATATCGCTGAAAAAGGTTCGATCACGCTCGACGGTGTGTCACTGACCGTCAATCAGGTCAAGGATACCCGCTTCTGGGTCAATATCATCCCACACACATGGAACAGCACGACGCTTAATGAGCGCCAGCCCGGCGACCGCCTCAACACCGAAATCGATTTAATCGCGCGTTATGTCGCGCGGCTGTTGCAAAAATAATATGAGTTCGCTCTCCCCCATCGCTGACATTATCGAAGAGGCGCGCGAGGGGCGCATGTTCATTCTCGTCGATGACGAGGCGCGCGAAAATGAAGGCGACCTTGTCATCCCGGCGCAGTTCGCCACGCCGGAAGCGATCAACTTTATGGCCAAGCACGGGCGGGGACTGATCTGCCTCGCCATGCCGCGCGAACGCGTGGAACATCTGGGCCTCAACCTGATGTCGCGCGAAAACAACTCGCGTCACCAGACCGCGTTCACCGTATCCATCGAAGCGCGCGAAGGCGTCACTACCGGCATTTCCGCCGCCGACCGCGCCCACACCATTCAGGTCGCCATCGACCCGTCGAAAAATGCCGCCGACATCGCCTCTCCCGGCCACGTGTTCCCGCTGGTTGCCAAAGATGGCGGCGTGCTGGTACGCGCCGGGCACACCGAAGCGGCAGTCGATATTTCCCGCCTCGCCGGACTGAACCCCGCCGGTGTTATCTGCGAAATCATGAACGATGACGGCACGATGGCGCGCCTGCCCGACCTCATCACGTTTGCCAAACAGCACGGCATTAAAATCGCCACCATCGCCGACCTCATCTCGCATAGGCGCGTATCGGAAAAGCTGGTGAAGCGCGTTATTGAAAGCGATTTTGACAGCGGCTATGGCGGCACCTTCCGCATGATCGTCTATACCGCTACCCACGAATATGCCGAGCATATCGCGCTGGTCAAAGGCAAGATCAACGCCTCCACACCGGTGCATGTGCGCATGCATTCGCTGAACCTGATGCAGGATGTGCTGGGCGATAAACAAGCCGCAGGCGGCGGCATATTGCAGGCCGCCATGCGCCAGATCGACAAGCAGGGCAGCGGCGTGGTGGTGCTCATCCGCGAACCGATCCGCACCTCGGTATCCGACCGCATCCGCATGCGCATCGGCCAGGAACCCTTAGCGCCGATGGATTTGCGCGATTACGGCATTGGCGCGCAGATCCTGCTCGACCTCGGCGTGCGCGACATGATACTGCTATCCAACTCCAAACGCGCAGTCATCGGCTTAGAAGGCTACGGGCTTACCATTAAAGACTATCAGGCCATCGAGGTATAATCATGACGCATGTTTTAATTGTAGCCGCACGTTTCTATACCGACATCGCCGACATGATGGTCAAGGGCGCGACCGAAAAACTGACGCGCGCGGGTACCACGTTTGAAGTGGTGGAAGTGCCAGGCGCATTTGAAATTCCCGCCGCCATCAGCTTTGCCATGACCTCCACCTTATATGACGGATTTATTGCGCTCGGCTGTGTTATCCGCGGCGAAACCACGCATTACGATTATGTCTGCGCCGAAAGCGCGCGCGGATTGATGGAACTCTCCGTGCAGGGTGCCTGCGCCATCGGCTATGGCATACTCACCGTGGAAAACATGGAGCAGGCGCGCGTGCGCGCCGACATAACGCAGGGCAATAAAGGCGAAGATGCCGCGATTGCCTGCCTGCGCATGATCGAACTGAAACAAAAATTTGAAGTGAACTCTTAAGAGAAATACCATGCCAGAGGCTGACAAGAAACCAAAGATCAACCCATCGCTGCAGAAGAAGACCGCAGCGCGCATGGCCGCTGTGCAATGCCTGTACACGCTTGCCATGAGCGGCGAGGCATTCACCCCGGCGCAGCAGGTGATATTCTTGAAAAAGCAGCTTGGCAATAACCGCGACGAACAGAAATTGCAGGTGGGTGCGCCGATTGAGCCTAACTACAAGCTGATGGAAAACCTGCTCGCCGGTATTGAGCAATGGTCCGGCGTGATCGACTCGCGCATACAGGAAATCGTCAACGAAAAATGGAAGACCGAGCGCATGAGCCCGCTCTTGATTGCCATCTTGCAATGCGCCGTGTTTGAAATGTTTTTCGATAAGGATATCAGCGCCAAGATCGTCATTGACGAATATACGCGCCTGACCCGCAGCTTCTTTGCCGATGCCGAAGTCGATTTCGTGCATGGGGCGCTCAGCAAACTCGCGCGTACCCACGGCGCCAAAATCGCCGCCAAGGCCACACCCCCCGGAGAAAGCGAAGCATAATAGCGGCATGGATGAATTCGATCTCATCGAACAGTATTTCAAGCCACTCGCTAAAGGATATAGCGGCAGCCTTCAGTTAAGCGATGATGCGGCTATTGTCGATGTCCCGCCGGGCTTAGAACTCATTATCACCAAGGACGCCATCTCTGAGGGCGTCCATTTTTTTGGCAGCGAAGAACCCTCATTGATTGCGCGCAAATTACTGCGCACCAATCTGTCCGACCTCGCCGCCAAGGGGGCGACACCCTTGGTCTATTTCCTTGCGCTGATGCTGCCGGAAACCACCAAGGGCGAGTGGCTCAAACATTTTTCCGAAGGGCTGCGTACCGATCAGGATATCTATAAAATCCATCTCGCCGGAGGCGATACCACTGCCACGCGCGGCGCCATGTCACTATCGCTGACGGCCATCGGCACTGTGCCCAAGGGAGAGATGCTTCCACGCAGCGCAGCGCGCGCAGGCGACACCATCTATGTCACCGGCACCATCGGCGACAGCGCGCTAGGCCTAGGCCTGCTGCAGGGGAAAATCCGCACCGCGCTGCTGAGTGACCATCGCCACTGGCTGGAGCAGCGTTATTTCCTGCCCGAACCGAAACTGGAATTAGGTGCCGCCTTACGCGGTATCGCCCATGCGGCGATGGATATTTCCGACGGGCTGGTGCAGGATTTAGAACATATCTGCAAGGCATCCGGCGTGGGCGCGACACTCTATACACAGCAATTGCCCTTATCCAATGCCGCTGACGAGCTGATCAAAACCGACGCTCATCTGTGGCAGCATATTTTAAACGGCGGCGATGATTATGAGATTCTGTTTACGGCGCCAACAAGTAAACAATCGGTACTCGCCACATTTCCCGTCACCGCTATCGGTGAGATCACCACCGGAAACGGCGTCACGGTAGTGGATGAATCCGGAAAACCCGTCACCGTGACGCGCAAGGGCTACCGCCACTTCGCCTAAGCGGCATCGACCATGCGCCCGAACTGCATCTGCCTATACGACAAGGCTTCGCCGACATGCTGCTTGCTCACCTGCTCGCTTTGCTCCAGATCGGCAATCGTGCGCGCTACGCGCAGCACTCGCGTATAGCCGCGCATCGACAGGCGCAGCTTTTCCGTAGCTTCTTCGAGCAGTTTTTTGCCATGGCCATCAAGCACGACCATCTCATGCAATGCCTCGCCGAACAGTTCGGCATTGATGCGGTAGGGCAGCTTCATGGCGTTGAAGCGCGCCTTCTGAATCGTGCGCGCATCGGCCACGCGTTTGCCTATGGCAGCGCTTGGCTCACCGGCTTCACGCCCGAGCATATCGAGCGTGGGCACTTCCGGCACATCGATCGTCATGTCGAAGCGGTCATAGAGCGGCCCTGATATTTTCGACTGGTAATCCACCGCGCAGCGCGGCGCTTTATTGCAGGCCCGCGTTACATCGTCGAGATAACCGCAGCGGCACGGATTCATGGCGGCAATCAGCTGAAAGCGCGCCGGATAGGTTACATGCGCCTGTGCGCGCGCCACGGAAATCCTGCCGCTTTCCAAAGGCTGGCGCAGCGATTCAAGAACGGCGCGCGGAAATTCGGGCAGCTCGTCTAAAAATAATACGCCGTGATGGGCCAAAGAAATTTCGCCCGGCAGCGCGCGCCTTCCACCGCCGACCATCGCCGCCATCGAGCTGGAATGGTGCGGTTCGCGGAACGGGCGGCGCTTGCTTAATCGCCCGCCTTCGAGTTTACCGGCGATGCTGGCCACCATGCTGGCTTCGAGTATTTCGCTGGCATCGAGCATGGGCAGAATTCCCGGCAGGCACGACGCCAACATGGATTTCCCCGCGCCCGGCGGACCGACCATCAATAAATTATGACCGCCCGCAGCGGCTACTTCCAGTGCGCGCCGCGCGGTTTGCTGGCCACGAATTTCGCGCATATCGGTATAGCGCGTATCGTCATCCACCATTTCGCATTCGGGTTTGGATAGCACCTGCGTGCCTTTGAAATGATTGATCAGCGCCAGCAGTGACGACGGCGCAAGAATCGTATCCAGCCCCGACCATGCCGCTTCGCCGCCGGAACCTTGCGGGCAGATCAGGCCCCTGTCTTCCGACAGCGCATGAATCGCCGCAGGCAGCACGCCGTTGACCGGTAACAGCCCGCCATCAAGCGATAGCTCGCCGAGCGTGACATAGGATTCCAGCTCATCCTGCGGCAGCACGCCCATGATGATAAGCAGGCCGATGGCAATCGGCAGGTCAAAATGGCTGCCCTCTTTCAGTATGTCGGCAGGCGCTAAATTGATAATGATACGCTTGGCCGGAAGAGCAAGGCCCAGCGCATGAATCGCCGAGCGCACACGCTCTTTCGATTCTCCGACCGCCTTGTCCGGCAGGCCGACAATGGTAAAAGACGGCAGACCTGATACCATCTGCACCTGCGCATCGATGGGGGTCACATCAATGCCTTCAAACGCTACCGTCCTTACATGCGCTACCATAGACTCAACTCCCCTTAATGCCTGCGCTTCCCAGAAGCTGGCAGGTTTCCGCCAGCGGCAAGCCGACTACATTTGAATATGAACCGTTGATCGACGGGATGAAGCGTTCCGCGCTGCCCTGAATGGCGTAGCCACCCGCTTTTCCATGCCACTCGTTCGTGGCGAGATACGCCTTGATATCGTTATCGTTTAGACGGCGGAATTTTACATGCGTCATCACCAGCCTGATTTTCACGATGCCGCCCGCGATAACGCATATCGCGGTATACACGCGGTGGCGACGGCCTGATAAATGCTCCAGGCATTTTTTGGCCGATGCTTCATCTTCAGCCTTGGGAAATATTCTGCGGCCACAGGCGACGACCGTATCGGCAGCCAGTATGACGGCATCTTTATATGTCAATGCCACAGCCGCCGCTTTTTCTAACGCGATGCGCTGCGCATATTTGACAGGGTCTTCGGCTTTGTGCGGCGTTTCATCAATGTCTGCCGCAACGACTTCGTCAGGCACGATACCGATTTGCTTAAGCAACTGCAGACGTCTGGGCGATGCCGATGCCAGAATTAAACGTGTGTTTTTCACATCTGGCATAATGGCCTTCAGAGGAGAATTATTTTTCGCGGAATTTAATGCGACCCTTGGTCAGATCATACGGTGTCATTTCAACGACGACCTTGTCGGCGACCAGCACGCGGATGCGGTTCTTGCGCATGCGGCCGGAGGTGTGAGCGATCACCATATGTCCGTTTTCCAGTTTCACGCGGAAGGTGGCGTTGGGCAGGAGTTCGGTCACGATGCCGGGGAATTCGAGTAGTTCTTCTTTAGCCATAGTATGAGTACAATCCTTTTATTTGGTAACAGGTTATAGCATACTCATTCATTCTATCCAGTACTTAATAAGGTATGAATGGGTATGCAAAAATGCCTTTGTTAAAGGCATTTTTGCCGCCGCGGCGCGAGCGCCCTTACAATGACGTACGTCATTGTAGTTTATTATTTTATGTGTAAAACGCAAATAAGAGTAAATAACCGCCTTGCGGTAGGAAAATCCACGCTTATCCGGCCCTTTAGCAGTTCCTGCAGCGCCTCGGAACCTTCGTTATGGACGCCGCGGCGGCCCATATCGATAGCCTCGACCTTGGCCGGGCTGGTCGCCTTCAGCGCGTCATAATAGCTTTCGCAGATCATGAAATAGTCGCGCACAATGCCGCGCAGCGGCTGAATCGATAATACCGCCTTGGCTTTGCTGTTATCTTCCGAGGTAATATCGAATATCAGGCGACCATCACTGATGCTTAAAAACAGCTCATACGGCCCGCCCTTCATGCAGTGCGGCTGGAAGGAATTTTCATCGAGCAGATCGGCGATGGCAACGTTGCGCTCATGCTCGACTTCCGCCGAACGTTTTTTGATGCTGCCCTCATCCAGCGTAATTTTGGTGAGATGGTTGCTCATGGCTTACGAATCTTCACCGATAATTCATGCGCGTGCAGCCCTTCGGTAAAGGCCAGCACTTCCGCATAATCGCTGATTTTTTTAAGTGACTCCGGCGTGCAGCCAATCAGCGACGTGCGTTTGATGAAATCGAACACCGAGAGGCCGGACGAGAAGCGCGCCGTGCGCGAGGTCGGCAATACGTGCGACGGCCCGGCGACGTAATCGCCGATGGCTTCCGGCGTGTGCCTGCCTAAGAAAATCGCGCCGGCATGCGCGATTTGCGACAGCAGCGCATCGGGGTTATCAATCGCCAGTTCCAGATGTTCCGGCGCGATAGTGTTGACGATGGCGCAGGCCTGCGCCCAGTCTTTGACCAGAATCGTAGCACCGTAGCGCTGCCATGACGCTTCGGCAATATCGCGACGCGGCAGCGTCGCGAGAATTTTTTGCACTTCGTTTTCCACCGCATCGGCAAAGGCGGCATCATCGGTAATCAGCACCGACTGCGCCTGTGTATCATGTTCCGCCTGCGACAGCAGGTCGGCGGCGATCCATGCCGGGTTGTTTTTGTTATCGGCGATGACGAGAATTTCCGACGGTCCCGCAATCATGTCGATACCGACCCTGCCGAACACCTGACGTTTGGCCTCCGCTACATAGGCATTACCGGGGCCGACGATTTTATCCACCGCGTCAATCGACTCCGTGCCATAGGCCAGCGCAGCAATCGCCTGCGCACCACCGATTTTATAAATCTCCTCAATGCCTGCAACATGCGCCGCCGCCAGCAAGGACGGATTCAGCTTACCGTCCGGCGCGGGCACAACCATGACAAGGCGCTCTACGCCCGCCACTTTGGCAGGCACAGCATTCATCAGCACCGAACTTGGATATGCCGCCAGCCCGCCAGGAACATATAACCCGACTGAATAGATCGGTGTCCAGCGATGGCCGAGACGTACGCCCTGTTCATCAGTGTAATCGAGGTCCTGCGGCATCTGGCGCAGGCTGTAATCGCGGATGCGCTGCGCCGCTACTTTAAGCGACGTAATCAGTTCCGGCTGGCACAGGCTTAAGGCATCGGCGATATCGTGCGGCGTAACGCGAATGGATTCTGCGTTCGCATCAAAACGGTCAAACTGCCTGGTATAAGACAGCACCGCCTTATCACCCTCTTCGCGGACGGCCCTCAGAATATCGGACACCGTAGCGCCGACAGACTGCACGGCATCGTCGCGCGAGGACAGGAAATGCTTGAAGGCAGTTAGAAAATCCGCCTGATCAGTGTGCAACCTGACCGGCATTACCGTTCCCCATCAATGGTGTTGCGGAATTTCTCAATCAGGCCGTTTATTTCGGCGCTGCGCGTTTTGAAGGCGGCGCGGTTGACGATGAGGCGCGAGGATACTTTGGCAATTTCCTCCACTTCGCGCAGCCCGTTGGCCTTCAGCGTTTTACCGCTGCTGACCAGATCGACGATGCGCGTAGCCAGTCCAAGTTTGGGCGCTAACTCCATTGCTCCGCTTAACTTGATGCATTCGGCCTGAATGCCTTTTTGCGCAAAATATTTGCGGGTGAGGTTCGGGTATTTGGTGGCCACGCGCAAATGGCTGATGCGCGCTAAATCTTCTTTTTCCGGCAGACCTTCGGGTTCCGCTACCGACAGGCGGCAATGCCCGATATTGAGATTGAGTGGCGTATACAAATCGCTGTAATCAAATTCCATCAGCACGTCGGAGCCGCACACGCCAATCTGCGCCGCGCCGAATGCGACAAACGTCGCCACATCGAAACTGCGCACGCGTATCAGGCTGATGCTTGAGCCTTTGCAGTCGAACTGGAGCTGACGGGCATTCTCATCATAAAAAGCGGGTTCGGGTTCGATACCCGCTTTTTTGAAAAGCGGCGCGAGTTCCTCGAGAATACGCCCCTTGGGGACAGCAATGACAAGACCTTTGAGGGCAGCCATTATGCGGCCTCGACCTTAAAGGGCTGGCGCGTCGAGATACGCTCGATGGTCGCGCCGCAGCTGGCGAGCTTTTCTTCGAGCCGTTCATAGCCGCGGTCAAGATGATAGACACGGTGAATCATGGTTTCGCCTTCGGCGGCGAGTGCGGCAATCACCAGCGATACGGAGGCGCGCAAATCGGTGGCCATCACTTCGGCGCCGCGCAATTTCGGCACGCCGCGAATCATCGCCGAGGATCCGTGCACGACGATATTGGCGCCCATGCGCGTCAGTTCCGGCACATGCATATAGCGATTTTCAAAGATGGTTTCCGTCACCATCGATGCGCCTTCGGCAACGCTGAGCAGCGCCATCATCTGCGCCTGCATGTCGGTCGGGAAACCGGGATAGGGATGCGTCATGATATCGATACCCTGAATACGGTCGGCTACGCGCTTAACGCGCATGCCGCGCTCGGTCTCCGTGATGCTGATACCGGCGGCTTCGAATTTTTCTACCACCGCCTGCAACAGATCCATGCGCCCGCCGATCAGCTCGACATCGCCGCCGGTAATCGCGGCGGCAGCGGCAAAGGAGCCGGTTTCAATGCGGTCGCCAATCACGGCATAATCGCAGCCATGCAGCCTATCGACGCCCTGGATGTGGATTTCATCACTGCCGATGCCTTCGATTTTGGCGCCCATTTTCTGCAGGCAGTGCGCCAGATCGCATACTTCCGGCTCACGCGCCGCGTTGTAGAGTATGGTTTCGCCGTCGGCGATGCTGGCCGCCATCAGGATATTTTCAGTCGCACCTACCGAGACCTTTTCAAAACGGATTGCAGCGCCTTTCAGGCGGCCGACGATTTTGGCGTGTATATAACCGTCCTGCAGTTCAATCTCCGCGCCCATCTGTTCGAGTGCTTTCAAATGGAGGTCAATCGGGCGCGTGCCGATGGCGCAGCCGCCCGGCAGCGATACTTTTGCCGAACCGAAGCGCGCCAGCAACGGGCCCAGCACCAGCACGGAGGCACGCATGGTGCGCACCACATCATACGGTGCGGTCAGGTTATTGACATTGGACGCATCAAGCGTCAGCACGCGGCCGAGAGTAAGGCCGGTGGCGGAACGCTTGCCGTCGCCGTTCATGGTCAGCGCCACGCCGTGCTGCGCAAGCAGGCTTGCCATGGTTACGATGTCGGCCAGATAAGGCAGATTGGAGAGCGTCAGCTTCTCATCGGTCAACAGCGCGGCTGTCATCAGCGGCAGGGCGGCGTTCTTCGCCCCGCTGATAGGTATGCTTCCGACCAGCGGCGCGCCGCCTATGATACGAATCTTATCCATTACAGTTCTTTCAGATACCAGCAATTACAGCCGAAATGACCGGTGGAACCCATCGGCTTGTCTATCGCCGTGAATCCGGCGCGCAGGTAAATCGCGCGCGCCGTCGTCATATGTTCGAGCGTTTCGATATAGCAGCGCTTGTAGCCAAAGCTCTTTGCCGCTTCCATGCATTTCTCAAAGAGTATGCCGCCATAGCCGTAGCCGCGATATTCCGGCAGCACATAATTTTTCTGCAATTCGCAAATATCGGCATCGCCGCCTTTGAGCGGCGCCAAGCCCGATCCGCCACCCACCACGCCGTCATGCTCGACGACATAATATGCGCTGCGGGGCTGCGTATAGGTTTCGAACATGCGATCCACTTCCGGGTCGTGGATGGCAAAGCCCTGCGCCGTGCATCCGAACTCGGTCATCACATTGCGGATAATGGCGGCGACGGCTTCATTGTCTTCGATGCGAATCGCCCGGATAGTGCCCGGTGCCGCATCGTTTTTAAGGGTAGTGGATGCCGTGGCCATGGGAGTTACGCCGCCTTGCCCGGAGTTGCCGCTTCGACTTTCGGCAGGGTGACGCCGCGCTGGCCCTGATATTTTCCTTTGCGGTCGCCATACGATACTTCGCAGACCGATTCGCCTTTAAGGAATAAAAACTGGCAGGCGCCTTCATTGGCGTAAATTTTTGCAGGCAGCGGCGTGGTGTTTGAAAACTCGAGCGTGACATGCCCTTCCCATTCCGGCTCCAGCGGCGTCACGTTGACGATGATGCCGCAACGCGCATAGGTCGA
>Ga0163144_10012102_pt1 | contig 18174 bp, 13 predicted proteins | sample OliLak19BULKMAT1_FD_123175 | JGI IMG/M metagenome (GOLD analysis project Ga0163144, IMG submission 123175) | Freshwater microbial mat bacterial communities from Lake Vanda, McMurdo Dry Valleys, Antarctica - Oligotrophic Lake LV.19.BULKMAT1 | ecosystem: Environmental > Aquatic > Freshwater >... | reverse complement strand
CTCGCCTCGTCGATCACGGTCGTGACCAAGGAGCAGATGCAGGATTTCGCGCTGCTCGATATCAACGACATCTTCGCCTACGAGGCCGGCACCGAGGGCACCGGCAACTACACGGATTTCCAGATCGATCAGAGCGGCCGCACGACGGACGGGACGATGATGGATCCGAACAACGCGAACCGCATCCGCGGCATCGGCAACGCGAACGTCTCGCTCGGCAATTTCGAGACGAGCAACCGCGTGCCGATCGATCCGCTCAACATCGACGCGGTGGAAATCAGCCGCGGTCCCAACTCGAACATCTTCGGCCTGGGCAACGCCGCCGGCACGGTGAACATGGTGCCGTCGACGGCGAATCTCGGGCGCGATCGCTCGCAGGTGCAGTTCCGCGCCGACAGCTACGGCGGCTACCGCGCGAGCGTCGACCTGAACCGCGTGCTCAAGCCCGGCAAGCTCGCCGTGCGCGGCAGCGCGGCGTTTCAACATGATGGTTACGTGCGCAAGCCATCCGGCACCGACTCGGTCCGGCTGAACGGCATGGTGAAGTTCCAGCCGTTCAAGGCGACCACGCTCATCCTGTCGCACTCGCTCTACCGTCTCCACGGCAACCGGCCGAACGCGATCATGCCGCGCGACGCGATCACGCAATGGCGCAACGCCGGCTCGCCCACCTGGGATCCGCTGACCAACCGCGCGTTCCGGCCGGACGACAGCGTGCTCGGCACGTTCACGGGGAATCCGCCGGCGTATTTCGCTTTCGCCGGCTCGATCTCGTCGGGTGTCGGCACCTCGCTCGTGTCCGTGGACAAGGGCACCGTCGTGCACTGGACACCGGTGCGCAGCTCGACCACGACCACGCCGCAGGCGCTCGATCAGTTCCGGCTGATGACCACGGCGCCGACCTCGATCCGCGCGACGCAGCCGCTGTTCGCGAGCGATGCGACGGTGAGCGACAAGTCGATCTACGACTGGTCCGACATCAACCTCGCGGCGATGAACCGGAGCTGGGAGCGGACGGCCACGACGACCGTCCAGCTCGAGCACGTGTTCTTCCACACGCCGCGCCAAATGCTGGCGACGCAGCTCGGCTGGTTCCGCGAGGACTCGGATCGGCGGCAGCGCGCTTTTCGGCACCGGGGGCGCGGGCACGGGCGCGGTCGGCTACCTGCAGGTCGACGTGAACCAGCGGCTGCTCGACGGCAGCGTGAACCCGAATTACCTGCGGCCCAACATCGGCATCGTGGGCGGCTACACCTACGACGTGCCGCTGACCAACGACACCTACCGCGCGCAGCTCGCCTACAAGCTGGATCTCACGCCGGAGAAGAGCCTGCTGCGCTGGGCCGGGATGCATCAGCTTTCCGGTTACGGAGAGCACAAGCAGAATGTCACCCGCCGCTTCTCGTTTCGCGACGTCATCGCCAGCAACCATGACTGGCTCGGGGCCAATGTCCCGCGCGCCCATCAGGCCACCGTCGGCACGCTGCCGCAAAACCGGGTCTCGCCGACCATCTCGCGCAACTACTTCCAGTATTACATCGGCGACAACCAGGGGCAGAACGTCGACTACGCGCCCTCGGATTTTCGTCACGGCCTCTATGACTACGTCTGGGGCAACGCCGCCACCGGCAACATCCGCCGCGAGCAGGCGATGCTGGCGGGGGCGGCTTCGATCGACGCCACCGGCGGCTCCAGCAATGTGCTGCGCGTGCTGAAAACCCGCGGCGCCGTCCTGCAGAATCATTTTCTGCGCGGCCGGATTGTCACCACGTTTGGCGTGCGCCGCGACCAGAGCTACATCAAGCGCGGGGTGCAGCCGCAGCTCATGCCGGACGGCCAGTCGCACGATTACGCGTGGGACCGGCAGTGGGCGCCGGGCGACTGGTTGTTTCGCGAAGGTCCGACCAAGACCTCCGGCGTCGTCGTGAAGCCGCTGCCGTGGTTTCATGTGCACGCGAACGAGTCGGACAGCTTCGTGCCGTCGACGCCGGCGCAGAATCTCCGGGCGCAGACGCTGCCGGATCCGACGGGCGAGGGGCAGGACTACGGTTTCACGCTGATGCTCTTCGGCGGGAAGCTGAACATCCGCGCCAACCACTACACCACGAAGCAGGTCAACGCGCGCAACGGCCAGTCGACGACGCTCGCCGGCCGCGCGGTGAAGATGGACATCTACGACCTGACGACGGCGCGGCCCTTCGGCCTCGATCTGCGCGCGCGCAACTGGATCCGCAACGATGCGCTCCGGCGGGGCACGACGCTGACCGAGGCGCAACTCGATCAGCGCGTGGCCGAGACGCTCAGGATGGATATCGCGGTGATCCATTCGCTGCAGGAAGGGACACTCAGTGGCGGCCTCCCGCTCGCGCAGACCGACGAGCTGGTCTCGAAGGGCAAGGAAATCGAGATCAACTACAACCCGACGCACTACTGGACGATGAAGTTCAACGCCACCGAGCAGAAGGCGATCGACGCGAGCGTCGCGCCGGACTTGACGAGCTACATGGCGGAGCGGATGCCGCGGTGGCAGAGTCTCATCGATCTTGATACGGGGCTGCCCTGGTATACGAGCCGCTACGACGGCGGCCAGACGCCGCAGCAATGGATCACCGGCAACGTGGTGGCGCAGCTCGCGGTGGCGAAGGCGAACGAGGGCAAGAGCCGGCCGCAGATCCGGCGTTACCGCGCCAACTTCAGCAGCAATTTCCAGCTCGCGGGCATCACGGACCAGCGCTGGTTGAAACGGTTCAACGTGGGGGGCGCGCTGCGTTGGGAGGACAAAGGCGCGATCGGTTGCCATGGCGTCCAGAGTCTGCCCGCCGTGATCACGGAGCTCGATCGCAGCCGGCCGGTGTATGCGAAGGCGAATCTGTATGCGGATGCATTCGTCGGCTATCGGACGAAGTTGTTTTCGAACAAAGTCGGTGCGACGTTCCAACTCAACGTGCGCAACCTCCAGGAAAACGGCCGGCTTCAGGCGATCAGTGCGTTTCCGGACGGCTCGCCCAACGGCTACCGGATCATCGATCCGCGGCAGTTCATCGTGACGGCGACGTTCGATCTTTGATGGGGAGGCGCTGAAGGACCAAATGTGGAAAGCGAAAAAGCACGAACGGCACAAGTCCCGGTCCATTCGGAGCGGGCGGCTGGTGAGGGCGTTTTTGGGATGGGGGCTGGCCTCGCCGCTCGGCGCGGAGGTCGCGATCGTGCGGGATGCACAACCGGTGCCGGTCGTCGTGACGCCGGATGAGCCGAACGCCGTGGTGCGCTATGCGGCGCAGGAACTGGTGGATCACCTCGAGCGCGCGACGGGCGTGCGGCTCGCCGTGGTGAGGGAAGGAGCGCTCCCCGCCAATCCGCGCGCTCGGATTTTCCTGGGCGACACCCGCGCGGCGAGAGGCGCAGGCATCGTTCCGGCGAGCCTGGCAGCCGAGACGTTCACGTTGCGCGTCGGGGAGAAGGCGAACGCGCTCTTCATCGCCGGTCGCGATGGGAACGGCGACCCGCTCGATCGCGACACGTCGGCGGGCACACTCTTTGGCGTTTACGAGTGGCTGCAGCGCGATCTCGGCGTCCGCTGGTTGTGGCCGGGCGAGCTGGGCACGCATGGGCCGAAGACGCGCGGAGTCGTGGCGCGCGACATCGACCTGACGCTGGCGCCGCCCTTCGCGCAGCGGCACGTGCGGGCCGGCACCGGTTTCACGAGCGCGCATCCGGCGCTGGGATTCACGCCGAAGGCGGCGGCGGAGTATGCGCGGGAGCAGGCGGTTTTTCTGCGCCGGCATCGGATGGGACGCAGCGAGCGGATGAACTACGGCCATGCGTTCACGAATTGGTGGACGAAATACGGGCAGGAGCATCCGGAGTGGTTTCAGCTCGTGAACGGGAAGCGCGGCCCGACGAAGCCGACGGCGCGGTTCGCGATGGGCGTTTCGAATCCCGGGCTGCACCGCGAGATTGTCGCCCAGTGGGAGGCAAGGGGCGCGCCGAATTTCATCAACGTCGTCGAGAACGACATCCTCGGGATGTGCGAGTGCGAGCCCTGCCGCGCGTGGGACGGCCCGACGCCACCGGACGTGAACGCATTCTACTCGCCCAATTTCAAAGTGCATGGGGCGCGGTTCATGTCGGATCGCTACGCCCGGTTCGCGCTCGCGGTGCCGCAGCTCGCCGCGCGGGAGAATCCGCAGGTCGCCGCGGTGAGCTACGCCTACTTCAACTATTTCCAGGCGCCGACCCCGGGCGTGAGGCTGCACGACCGCATCGTGCTCGGCTACTGTCCGTCCGCGGGCTGGTATCCGCGGGCCGAGGACGAGCACGCCTGGTATCAACAGCAGTGGCGCGGCTGGCGCGAAGCGGGGGCGAGGCTGTTCCTGCGGACGAACTACTTTCTCGACGGCTACAGTCTGCCGTTTGTCTTTGCGCATCAGTTTGCGGCGGACTTCCGGCATGCGGCGCGGCAGGGGATGATCGGGACGGATTTCGACTCGCTGACCGGACACTGGAGCACGCAGGGTCCGACGCTGTATCTGCTCATGCGCCTGCACACGGAGCCGGCGGCGCGGCCGGATGATTTGCTCGCCGAGTATTACGGGTCATTCGGTCCGGCGGCGGCGGCCGTGCGGGAGTATTTCGACCACTGGGAGCGTTACACGATGGCGAGCCGGCCACGGCTGGCGGCGGCCTTCGATGATCGGCTCGCGAGCCGCTGGCGCACCTGGGCGCGGGTGGCGCACCAGGTTTTTCCGCCGGAGTGTTTCGCGCCGGCGGAGCAAATTCCGGCGCGCGCCGCGGGCGCGGCGAAGACGGATCCGGTGGCGGTGGCGCGGGTCGAATTTCTCCGGACCGGTCTGGCGCATGCCCGGCTGAGCGTGCGCGTAGCCGGACTCCTGACGCTGGCCGATCCGGAGTCGACGCCGGAACGCGGCGCGGCGGCGTTGCGGGAGCTCCTCACGTTCCGGCGGGCGCACGAGCGGGAGTGGATCGGCAATTTCAACCACAACGCCTGGGTCGAGGAGTTGAGCTGGAAGCTTTCTCACGATACAAAACAGGAACCGGAGCTTTTCCCATGATGAGAACGAACACCTTGCTTTGCGCGTTCGCGCTGTCCGCCGTGCCCGTCATTGCCGCCGAACCGTCCCTCCGCGGGGATGCCGCAGCGGCGCTCAAGAAGGCCGCGACCTACTATCACACGAAAGTCGCGGCGCACGGCGGCTATGTCTATTTCACGAGCGAGGACTTGCAGCAGCGCTGGGGCGAGGGCGTGGCGACACCCAGCCAGGTCTTTGTCGAGCCGCCGGGAACGCCGGCGGTGGGCGCCGCCTATCTGCAGGCGTATGCGGCAACTGGAGACACGAGCTATCGCGACGCCGCGCGCGACGCGGCGCTCGCGCTGGTGCACGGCCAGCTCAAGTCGGGCGGCTGGGCGCAGGTGATCGATTTCGATCCGCAGGGGAGCAAGGCGGGGCAGTATCGGAACGGGAAGGGCAACCCGAAAGGGCGCAACCACACCTCGCTCGACGACGGCCAGACGCAGGCGGCGATCGCGTTTCTGGCCGAAATGGACCGCGCGCTGGAGTTCAAGGATGCCGTCATTCACGCCGCGGCGCTTGCCGCGCTCGATGCGCTGCTGCAAGCCCAGTTTCCGAATGGCGCGTTTCCGCAGGGTTACACCGGGCCGGTCAAGGCGCATCCGGTGATCAAGGCAAGTTATCCGCCGGACTGGCCGCGCACGTGGCCGAACCAGAACTACTGGGATTGCTACACGCTGAATGACAACCTGGCGGACACCGTTTCCGACACGTTGTTGACGGCGCTGGCGGTGTATCGGGACGAGCGTTACCGGCGGGCGCTGGTGCGTCTCGGGGACTTTCTGATTCTCGCCCAGATGCCCGAACCGCAGCCGGCGTGGGCGCAGCAATACAACTACGAGATGCAGCCGATGTGGGCGCGAAAGTTCGAGCCGCCGGCGATCTGCGGATTGGAATCGGAAGGCGCGGTGCGGACGCTGATGAAGATTCACGGCATCACCGGGGACCGGAAGTATCTCGAGCCGATTCCGCGCGCGCTGGCGTATCTGAGGAAAAGCCGGCTGCCCGACGGCCGGATGGCGCGTTACTACGAGCTCCGGACGAACCGGCCGCTCTACATGAACCGCAAGGGGCCGGACTATTTTCTCACGTTCGACGACACGGATCTTCCGGCGCACTACGGCTGGAAACAGAACACGGTCGTCGACGCGCTCGAACGCGGGTTTGCGGCCCTGCCGGGGGAGAAGCCGCGAACGGAAAAAGTGAAATCGCCGCCGAAGGCGGGGCAGGTGCGCGCAATCATTCAGGCGCTGGATGACGAGGGCCGCTGGGTGTCGACGTATGCGGGCGAGCGGCTGGTCGGCCAGCCGAAGTTCGCGGCGGGCTTTCGCTACCTCGACAGCGGAGTGTTCAATCGGAATGTGGAAATCCTGAGCGAGTATCTGCGTGCGACAAGGTAGGGGCGATTGTCCGCAATGGCCCTTTTTGGAGTTCCGTCTGCGCAACGAGGGCGGTTAAGAATAACCGCCCCTACCCATCATGAATCCCGCTTTCCGCCTTTTTACTCTGGCAGTGGTCGCAGGCGCCGGACTCCACGGCGCAACGGGGAGCCGGCCCAACATCGTGATGATCGTCTCCGACGATCACGGGCGCGACGCGCTCGGCTGCTACGGCAATCCCGTGGTCAAGACGCCGCATCTCGACGCGCTGGCGGCGGACGGCACGCGTTTCACGGCGGCGTTCTGCACGACGGCGAGCTGCAGCCCGTCGCGTTCGGTCATCCTGTCGGGCCAGCACAATCACCGCAACGGCATGTATGGCCTTCAGCATGACGATCATCACTTCCAGTCCTACGATCAGGTGAAAAGCCTGCCGGTGCGGCTGGCGGAGGCGGGCTATCGGACGGCGCGGATCGGCAAGTTTCACGTCGCACCCGAGTCCGCCTACGCGTTTCAAACGGTGCTCTCCGGCGGCAAGGCGAACGATCCCGCGACGATCGGCCGCAGTCCCGTCGAGATGGCCGACCAGTCGCGCGGCGTGATTGAAGCGAAAGACGAGCGGCCGTTCTTCCTGTATTTTGCAAGCGACGATCCGCATCGCGCGAACGCCGTGTTGCCCAGTGGCAAGCCGACGTTCGACACGTGGCCGGAGCCGAATCGTTTCGGCAACCGGCCGGCGGGGTTTCCCGGGATCACGCCGATCACCTATCGGCCGGAAGACGTGCGGGTGCCGTCATTTCTACCGGATACGGCTGCGTGTCGCGCGGAGCTGGCCGAGTATTATCAGGCCATCTCGCGGCTGGATCAGGGGATCGGTCGGTTGATCGCGCACCTCAAGGCGGCGGGCCACTACGAGACGACGCTGATCCTCTACCTGTCCGACAATGGCGCGGCGTTTCCGGGCGCGAAGACGACGCTCTACGATCCGGGGATGCGGCTGCCGTTCATCGTGCGCAGTCCGGGCCGAAAAGCGCCGGGTGGCGTGCAGGAGGCGATGGTGACGTGGGCGGATCTGGCGCCGACGCTGCTGGAGGTGGCGGGTGTGGCGTTCGCGGCGGGGGCGTTCGATGGACGCTCGTTCCGCGCCGGGCTGGACGGCGCGGCGCTGCGCGGCTGGGACGAGATCTACGCGTCGCACACGCTGCATGAGATCACGATGTATTATCCGATGCGCGTCGTCCGCACGCGGCAGCACAAGCTGATCGTGAATCTCGCGCATGGGCTCACGTATCCGTCCGCGCTCGATTTGATCAAGTCGCCGACCTGGATCAGCGCCGCGGAGTCCAGCTCGCGGCGGCTCGGCCGGCGGACGATCGAGCAGTTTCTCCACCGCCCGAAGTTCGAGCTCTACGATCTCGAGCGTGATCCCGATGAAGTCGTGAACCTGGCCGAGGAGCCAGCACAGCAGAACGTGAAGGCGGCGCTGCTCGAGAAGCTGAAGGTGTTTCAAGCCGCGACGAAGGATCCGTGGGTGCGGAAATGGAGCTACGAGTGAAGCTGAGCATCGGGCTGATGACCATTGCTGCGTGGTGCGGCGTGGCCGCGGCGGCCGATTTGGCGACGAAGGATGGCGTGCCCGTGCGCGATGCGCTGCGGCGCGAGGCGGAGCAGCCGGTGCAGCCGGCGTGGCGGCCGATGCTGCGTTATCTCGCGGAGCTGCACGGGCGCAGTGTGCTGCCGGCGCTTGGCCACCTCAAATATCCCTACCACACCATCGGCCCCGGTTATCAGGACGGGCGCGTGTTTGGGCACATCGATCTCACGCACATCCGGCTCGATGTCGTGCGGGCGGCGCCGGCGCATGCGCGCGACCAGATTCGCAACGAGCTCGCCGGTCAGCAGGACGACGGACTCGTGCCAGGCATCGTGATGTTCAACGAGGAAGGGAAGGCGTGGTGGAAGAATTTCAAAGGCTTCCCGCCGCTCTGGGTGGTGTCGGCGGAGGCTTATGTCGAGTCGAGCGGCGATGAAGCCTTCCTCGCGGAATGCCTCGCGGCGCTGGTGAAACAGATCGGCTGGTTCGAGGCGAAGCGTGCGGTGCCGGGCGGCGGTTTCTATTATCTCGATATCCGGGAGGACACGTGGGAGAGCGGGATGGACGAGGGCATTCGTTATCACGAGCGGCCCGCGCGCCCGGCGGCGTGCGTCGATGCGTGCTCACATTTGTATCTGCTCTACACGCACGCGGCGCAATGGAGCGGGCGGGTGGGCCGGCCGGATCCGGTGTGGCGGCGGAAGGCGATGGCCTTGGCGAAATTCATCCAGGAGAAATTGTGGGATCCTGAAACGGGCTTCTTCTACGACGAATGGATCGTCCGCGAGCCCGCTCGGCGCCATCTCGCTTTCGAAGGCATGTGGCCCGTGGTGGTCGGCGCGGCGACGGGCGCGCAGGCCCGGCGCGTGATCGAAGAGCATCTGCTGAACCCGAAGGAATTCTTTGCGCCGCATCCGATCGCCACCGTGGCGCTGGGCGACTCGTGCTTCGAGCTGCGGATGTGGCGTGGACCGGCGTGGAATTGCATGAGCTATTGGGCGGCGCGCGGGTGCCTGCGTTACGGATACGCCCAGAGCGCCCGGCAGATTCTCGATGCGGCGCTGGATGCGACCGCGCGGCAATTCGAGCGAACGGGCACGATCTGGGAATTCTACCATCCGCAGGGCGGCCATCCCGAGACGCTCAAGCGCAAGCCCACGGGACGAAACCTGCCGTGCCGCGACTACCTCGGCCACAATCCGCTCTTCGCGATGGCGGATTTGTGGCGGCGGACCGAGCCGCGCGCCGAAAAGTAATCCTGGCGTGAGCCGGTTCGGCGCGGTTTTGCGCACGTAGGGTTGTCATGCAGTCGTCGACTCTTTCGCAGCCTACTTCCTGGTTCACCCGCCATCGCGTCGGGGGACCGACGATCACTTTTCCGCCGACCGGTGCTTCCGCCAAGGTTGCCCCCGAACGCGCCCTCGGCCGGCTGTTGACGGCGACGGCCCTGACTCTGTTGAGCATGGGACTTCGTTCGGGCCGGACGATGGGGTAGCCGGTTTGTGGCCGGCCCGGAGCGGAACCGCTTTCAGCTTGTCTGGCGGAAGGCACACGCCGGCGGAAGGGACGCCGTTCCGCTCCGAGGCTGGCCCTGTCGGTTGCGGGCGGAAACGGGCCAACGCTATTTCGCGGCCAAACCGGCCAGCATCTCCTTCAGGTTCTTCGTGATCGTGGTCGATGCGTCCACTTCGAGATAGCTGCTGCGGGCGCGCCAGGTTTCGTAGCCGCCAAACTGATGGTGCTCGGGGGTGGGCAGGTAGCCGTTGTAACCATTCGCGAGCGAGATGGTGAAGTGATCGCCCAAAACTCTGCTGGCTTTGAGATCGAGTCCGATCTCGACGAAGACTTCGCAGGGGATCGCCGCAATCGTGAGGCCGCCGATGCGGTGAGCCTGCAGCTTCACCGGCACGTGATGCGGAAATTTGTCCAGGAGGAGCGTCTCGCGAGCATAGATCGCCTTGCGATCGCTGAACTGGCCATCCTTGTCGCGCGGCGTGGTCTCGACGAGGGTGTGGGCGCGGGCGAGCTCGTCGGGTGTGCCCTTGCGCACGGCGAGCGTGAGGTCGCGCTCCGCGCTCGCGAGCGGCGCATCCGCTTTCCAGGCGAGCTTGGTCCACGCGCGGAGGGCGGCGTTGGCGACGCTCTCCGTCACGGTCTTGATCTGCTCACCGGGAGCGCGGCGCGGCGCGGCGGCAGGGGCGCCGTAGTTCACGTTGTTGATGTTGCCGCTGGTGCCGTTGCTCATGATGCCGACGAAGGCCGGCTGGCCGGCGTAGCGGGCATCGGTGGCGTTGAGCCGCGCGGCGATCGCGTGGGCGAACGCGCCGAAATAATCCGCCGAGATCGCGGTCGCGCCCCCGACGTAGTGCAGGCTGTAGTTGGCGAGGACGGCGAGCGGGCGTCCGCCGTCTTTCGCGCGGGCGGCCAGCAGGTAGACGTCCGGATCGATCGGACCGGCGGGCTGCGTGACCTTCGCGTTTTTGATGCCCGGATTCATCCAGGCGCGGTCGGCGGTGCCGTCGAAGGGATTTTCATAGGACTCGCCGGTCTTCACGAACCAGCGGCGGTTGAAGACCTGCGTGGGATCGCTGTCCTTGCTCCAGGCGATCTCGGCGGGCTCGAGATTGGCGTGGGCCTTGATCATGCTTTGCGCGATGCGCGCGGGCACTTCGGCGAGGTAGGCGGGATCGGGTTCGCTTTGAAAGACACCGACCATCGTCGCGCAACTGTGCGAGTGCGTCGCGCTGATCAGCAGGCGCGAAGCGGGCACGCCCGTCGCTTTCGCCGCGATGGCTTTGGCGGCCTCGCAGATCTCGCGCGGGATCATGCACGCATCGACCACGCAGAGGATGATCGCGGTCCTGCCGTCGTGGAGCGCGAGACTGCGCGCGTGCATCGGGTCGGTGACGTTGCCGGCGAAGGCGCCCTTCATCCCGCCGTTGATCGGGCTGGGGCGCTTGGTGGGCGTGATGTCCTGGGCGAAGGCGCCGGCCTTGAATTCGGCGCGGGCCAGCGAAGCGACGAGGCAAAGGAAGAGCAACGTGACGAATCGGCGGTGCGATCTCATAGGTGGGGTGAACGGCTGAAGTGCGACGCAATGGCGTGTGAGTGGCAAGGTGTCCGGGGGGCGAAGTGCATGATCGCCAGAATCGCTCATCCTTCGGCTAAAGGAACGGCGCGAAGAGGCGGGCCACGCCGTCGCGCAGCTTCACCGGCAGGGAGCGGCGGTCGACGTCGGCGAGCGACAGGCGTCGCGCGTGGGTGCGGCGATCGAGGACGAAGGCGTCCAGTTTTGCGCCGAGCCGGGCGCAGTAGCACTCGACATTGAATTCGAAATTCAAGCGCAGGCTGCGCGCATCCCAGTTGGCCGATCCGAAAAGGCTCCAGGTGCCGTCGATCACGAGCAGTTTCGTGTGGTCGAAGGTTCCGGGCGTGAGCCACACGTGGCAGCCGTGCTCGAGCACCTGCCAGAACTGGCCATACATCGCCCATTGCACGTGCGGCAGGTCGCTGTGCGCGGGCACGATGATGTCGACCGCGACGCCGCGCATCGCGGCCGCGTTGAGGGCCGAGACCAGCGTGGAATCGGGGATGAAGTAGGGCGTGACGATCCGCACCGAACGGTGCGCGGCGTTCAGCGCACCCAGGATCGCCCAGCGGAGCCGGTCGATGCCCTCGTCGGGTCCCGCCTCGATCCCGCGTGCGAAAGTGTGGCCGTGCTCGGTGAGCGGAGGAAACCACTTCGGCCCGCGCAGCGCCGTGCCGGTGGTGAACTGCCAGTCGTCCGCAAACACTTCCATGAGCTGGGCGACGACCGGCCCCGTCAGCTTGAAATGCAGATCGCGGTATGCGCGGTGAGGGCGCTCCGGGCGCCAATAGCGCTGATCGATGTTGAGTCCGCCGGTGAAACCGATCGCGCCATCGACCACGAGGATCTTGCGGTGGTTGCGCAGATTGGCGGCGTGCAGTCGGGCGGGCACGAGCGGCGGATTGAACACGCCGACGCTCACGCCGCGCCGGCGCAGGGGCTTCACCGCCGTGGAGCTCGAGAAGCGGGCGTCGACGTCGTCGATCAGCACATGCACCGCGACGCCGCGCGCATGAGCCTGGGCGAGCGCCTCGACGAACTTGGCGCCGATGCCGTCGCCATCGAAAATATACGAGGCCATGCCGATCGATTCGCGCGCGTGCCCGATGGCGTGGAGCATGGCGGTGAAGGCCGCGTCGGGTGGGGCGAGCACGTCGATGGTGTTGCCCGCGACGAGCGGCCGCGGGACGATTTGACCGATGAGCTGTGCCAGCGGCGCAAGGTGCGCGGCTTCGGAGACGGCGCGCCGCACATCGGCGGCGGGGAGGTGTGCGGTGGCGCGATTGCGCACCAGCTTGCGGCGCATCACGACAGCGCGGCGCTGCACGCGGTTGATTCCGAGGAGGACGTAGAGAATCGCCCCGGCGGCCGGCACGGTCCAGATCACCACGATCCAGAGCGCGGCCGAGCGCGATTCGCGTTTGTAGATGACGGCGTGACACGAAGCGATGAGCGCGGTGGAGAGCACCGCGGCGTCCAGGAGCGCCTCGAAGGGTTCGAACCAGCCCAGCGGCGGGAGCGGCACGAGCTCGGGGAGGCTCAGTTTCATCGTCGCTTCGATTGGCGCGGATAAAGGTGCGGGTGGCGACAGCGATTTTTTCGCCGAGGCCCGCCGCCGCTCACGGGTCGGCGCGCAGGACGAGAAATTTGATGGAGCATGACGCGCGGAGCGTCACAGTTCCCCCATGCCCAAATCTCCGCTCGCGGGAATCAGTGTGCTGCTGCTCGAGGATGAGGTGTTGCTGCGGAAGCGGCTGGCGGCGTTTTTGGAGAAGGAAGGGGCCGAAGTCACCGCGGTGAACACCGTGGCCGCGGCGCGCCAGGCGCTGGAGGGCATTTCCTTCGATTCGGCCGTGATCGATGTGAACCTGCCGGACGGCCGCGGCACCGACCTGCTGCGCGACAAGCTCTTTCCCCCGACGACCACCGTGATCGTGATGACGGCGGAGGGCGGCGTGGCTGGGGCGATCGACGCGCTGCGGGTGGGGGCGGCGGACTATCTGGTAAAACCGTTCGACTTCGAGGAGCTGCCAGTGCGGCTGGCGCAGGCGCGGCGGACGCGGCAGTCCAAGCGCGCGGACGAATTCCGCCGCGGGCAGGAAAACGAGTTGGTTTTCGGCGAGAGTCTGGCGGGCGTGCGCGAGCAGCTTGCCAAGATCACCGCAGCGGATCGCCGGCTCGCGGGTTATCTGCCGCCGGTGTTGATCGAAGGCGAAACCGGCACGGGCAAGACGGCGATCGCGCGGTGGATTCATCGCAACGGGCCGCGCGCCGACGAGCCGCTGGTGGAGTTGAACTGCTCGGCGCTGCCGGACGCCCTCGCGGAGGCCGAGCTGTTCGGCCACGAGCGGGGCGCGTTTACGGATGCGAAGGCGGCGCGCATCGGGCTGATGGAGGCGGCGGACGGCGGCACGCTGTTTCTCGATGAGTTGCCGAGCCTGGCGTCGGGACTGCAGGCCAAGCTGCTGACTGCAATCGAAGATCATAGTCTGCGCCGCGTCGGCGCCTCCCGGCCGATCCCCGTGGATGCGCGGATCATCGCGGCGACGAACCTGGATCTCCCGGCGCTGGTGGCGGAGGGAAAATTTCGCGAGGACCTGCTGCACCGGCTCGATCTTTTCCGGGTGCGGCTGCCCCCGCTGCGCGAACGCGGCGCCGACATCATCGTGCTGGCGGAGGAATTGCTCGCGCGCATCAGCCGGCGCTACGGGCAAAAGGCGTCGCCGATTCCCGCCGAGGGCAAGGCGCGGCTGCGCACGCATCGCTGGCCGGGCAACGTCCGCGAACTCGCGCACGAGATCGAACGCGCGGTGGTGTTTGGCGGCGAGAAAGGACTCACGTTCGCGCATCTCGCGGTCGGTGGCGCGGCGGACGCGCAGGCGAGCTGGATGCGCGAGGATTTTGTGTTTCCGGAGAACGGCTTTTCCATGGAGACGGCGATCGACGAGCTGGTGGCGCGCGCGGTGAAGCAGGCCGACGGCAACGTGTCGGGCGCGGCGCGTCTTCTTGGCGTCTCGCGCGATGTCGTGCGCTATCGGCTCAAAGGACGTGAGCCCGGGAAAACTGGGGAATAATCCGCGCTAACCATTGGCGATTGGGCTGATGTGCCCAAGAGTCCCCAAGGTCGAGCCTCGCCATGGACAAACGTTAACTGTTGTGGATAAATGGAAAATGTCTGATCGCCTCTGTTGGCACGGAGGGTGCAAAGAGAGCGCCTGTCACTTCCGATGATTTCCGGACTCAAATTGCATTACCGTCTGATTCCCGCGCTGTTCGCGCTGGCCATCGGTCTGCGTGCGGCTGAGTCGAATACGGCCGCTGCGAAATCAGCTCCCGCGAAGGCGGCTCCGGCCGCCAGCGTGGAGGCGGCGCGGGACAAGGCGAAGGCGGAGGTCACGAAGGCGAAGGACGAGGCCAACGCGCAACGCGACAAGTTGATCAAGGAGTATGATGCCCTCGAGAAGGGTTTGAAGGACGCCACCGAGGAGCAGAAGAAGGCGATTTACGAGAAGATGAAGGAGCGGAAGAAGGAGTTCGAGGCGGCGCAGAGTGCGTTGCACAAACAGATGCGCGACGAGCAGCGGCGCCAGCGGCAGAACGCGGCCCCGAAGCGTTGAATTTTCAGGCGTAATATAGGCGTAATGTCAGTCCAAAGGGCGGTCGCTTTCGGGCGGCCGCCCTTTTCTATTTTGAAAAAATCGGTTGGAACATGATTTGGAGTTGGAGGTTTGGAGTCTGACGATTGTCATGCTGCGTTGTTCGCGCTCAATGATTAGCCTCCGCCCAAGTGCCTGCCGCGCCGGTGTGCTGACCCTGGCCTCCCTGCTTGGCTTCACCCCGGTGTGCGCCGCCGTGCCCGCGGGGCCGGTTCCGCCGGGTATGGCGGCGCCACTCGCGGCGCCGTCGCCCTGGAGTTACTCGGCGGAGGTGGAAACGGCCTTCGGATATAAGGACAATCTGCTGCTGAGCGCGGACGGCGAGGAACGGAGCGCGCTCGTGCACGGGAGCGTGGAGTTCCTGCTGCTGCGGCTGCCCGGTCGCGCCGTCGATTACTCGCTCTTCGCCCAGGCCGGCCGCACGCATTTCTTCTCGGGGAAGACGGTCGACCACGACGCCGAGGCCTGGGTGCAGTCGGATGTGGGTTATCGATTTCTGGATACGTTGAAGCTCTCGCTGCCCGTCACCGGCTACTACTACGATCAGGTGTTCGACGTGTCGGACTCCGAGGTGGAGCGCATCGTGGCGGAGATGAAGGTGGCGGGGGTGATGGTCGGTCCGACGCTGCGTTGGGCGTTTCACCGCCAAGCCTGGATCGAGGCGCAGGCCGTGGCCGAGCGGAAGCGCTACGACGACGGTGGGAACGACAGCGCGATCGGCGTGGGGCACCTGCGGCTGGGCTGGCGGCTGGGCGGGCGCATCGAGGTGCAGATCGCCGGCGGTCGCCGCTGGCGCGGCTTCGACGAGCGGGTGCAATACAGCTCGGCGGGCCGCGCGCTGGCGAACACCGAATTGAAGCTCAGCGAGCGCGAGGGTGAGGCGCGGGTCGACGTGGAGTGGGGCGCGGACCGGACTTGGCGCACGAGCACGCGCGTGAGCGCGCTGCGGCGGCGCGACAACGGCTCGGGCTATTTCAGCTATGATCAGGCGCGGGTGAGCCAGGACGTGGCCTGGACCTCCGATCCGTGGCTCGTGCGGCTCGAAGCCGGCGCGGAGCGGCTGGAATTCCGCGTGCAGACGGTCGGCATCAGCATCGATCCGCCGCCGCGGATCAAAGAGGAGTATGCCGCGAAGCTGCGCGTCGAGCGCACGCTCTCCGAACGCTGGACGGTTTTCGCGGAATACAACTGGGAGCGCAGCCGCTCGAATGATCCGATCTCGTCGTATTCCGTGAACGAAGGCTTGCTTGGTGCCCGTTGGAGCTGGGAAAAATGAGCCCGCCCTCCCTGCAATGCCTTCCGCCTCCGACCCGTCGCCGCCCGGCCGCCTTGTGCAGGCCGGCGTGTTGACGTTGACGGTGGTCGTGTTTGCGGCGGTCGTCGCCACGGTCACGCTGCAATTGCGCGAAGGCCTGCGGGAACAGATTCTGCGGCGCGAGGCCGAGACGCTCGCGGCCGTGGCGGCGATGCAGCTCGAAAACTATGCGGATGAGATGGGGATCTTCATCACGGTGCTGCGGGTTTCAAAACTTCCCGGGGTGGAGGCCGTGCGCTTCTTCGATGCCAACCGCGGTTTCTCGGCCGCGTGGCCGGTGCCGTGGTCGGAAGTTCCGCCAGGCGATGACGATTGGCGGGCGGTGACGGCGGGACGCTCCTTCGCGCGCCTGCATCCCAAACTTTCCACCGAGGATTTGCTGGGCCCGCTGGGGTCACCGCAGCGCGGGCTGCTCGAAGCGTGGGTGCCGCTGCGCCGCAATGATTCGGAGAACGTGATCGGCGCGGCACAGTTCTGGATGAAGGGCACGATGTCCGGGAGGGATCTCGCGGAACACGATCGGCGGCTGTGGATGCAGGCGGCGCTGGCTTGGGTGGTGGGCTCGCTCGTGATCGGTCTCGCCTTCCGCTGGGCGCTGCAGCGGCTCGCGGTCGCGAATAGCGCCTTGCGGGCGCGCAGCGAGGATCTGCTGCGCGCGAACCGCGAACTGGTGCTGGCGGCAAAGACCTCGGCGCTCGGCACCGTGACCGCGCACCTGATGCACGAATTGAAAAACCCGATCGCCGGGCTCGAAATCATCATGGCAGGGCAGGGCGAAAGCGGCCCGCGCAACGAGGCGGCCATGGGCGGCGAGCTCGCCGCGGCCTCGGAGCTGACGCGCCGCCTGCGCACCATGGTCAACGATGTCGTGGGGGTGTTGCGCGACGAGCAGACGAGCGCGGAGTTCGAGCTGACCTGCGCCGACGTGGCCGAGATTGTCGCCGCGAAAGTGCAGGGCGAGGCGAAGCAGCGGAATCTCCGGCTCGAAACGAGCGGCGCGGCCGATGTGGTGCTTGCCGGACGGCGCGCGAATCTCGCCACGCTCGTCCTCCGCAACCTCATGCAAAACGCGCTGGAAGCCACGGCGCCGGGCGGAGTCGTGCGGTTGCGCGGCACGCGGGGCGCGAACGGTGCGGTGGAGTTTTTGGTGGAGGATTCCGGGGCGGGATTGCCCGAAGCGGTGCGGTCGCGGTTGTTCCAACCCTGCGCCAGCACCAAGGTCGGCGGCAGCGGCCTGGGCCTCGCGCTCAGCCAGCAGCTCGCGCACCAGGCGGGCGGGCGGCTCGAATTGGTGCGAAGTGATGCGCAGGGCACGTGCTTCCGACTTGTGTTGAACGCGCAGGCGTGATTCGAGCGCAGTCTGCAAAAAATCGGCTCAATCCCCCTGTTTGCTGTCGGACGGTGTATGCGTCCGGGCAACGGCATAGCAGGCCGGCTTTGTTTCCTGGCGATCGCCGTGATGTTGCTGGCCACGGCGGTTGTCGGTCAGGAGGGCACGCGGCGCTGGGCGGTGAATGTGCAGGGGTTCATCACGCTGTCGTCGCCGGCTCTCAGCCTGGACGGGAGCACCGTCTACATTGGGGTTGAACGCAGCGGCAGCGGGCGCGTGGTCGCCATCACGACGGAGGGCGCAAAGAAGTGGGACATCGGACTGGCCGAGCCGGTGGACTCCTCACCGGCGGTTGGCGCCGATGGCACGGTCTACGTCGGATGTGTCGATGGGTTTCTCTATGCGTTGAGTCCGACCAACGGCGCGACGAAGTGGCGGTTCAACGCGCGCGGTTTCATCACCAGCTCGGCGGCGATTGCGGCCGACGGCACGATCTACCTCGGCTCCTCCGCGCGCCGGCTCTTCGCGATCAACCCCCAGGATGGCACCGAGCGCTGGTCCTTTGCGGTGGGTGACGTCATCGATTCGTCGCCGGCCATCGGGGCGGATGGGACGATTTATTTCGGGAGCGACGACAAGAATTTCTACGCGGTGACGCCAGCAGGCGCCGAGCGCTGGCGCTTCGCGACCGGCGCGCGCATCTTCGCCTCACCCGCGATCGG